>Ga0116174_10004465_pt1 | contig 11047 bp, 10 predicted proteins | sample AD_UKC087_MetaG_FD_89801 | JGI IMG/M metagenome (GOLD analysis project Ga0116174, IMG submission 89801) | Active sludge microbial communities of municipal wastewater-treating anaerobic digesters from USA - AD_UKC087_MetaG | ecosystem: Engineered > Bioreactor > Anaerobic > Digestate | place: USA...
CAAGCCGTTGGAGTATTCCGTCGCATTGTCGTAGAGGACGGCGACCTTCTTCACGCCCTGCTGCGCCATGTAGTTGGCGACGGCGTTGCCCTGGAAGGGGTCCAGGAAGCAGGTGCGGAACACATTGGGCCGGCCGGTCGTGACGTCGTATGCGGTGGCGGAAGGGGTGATCTGCGGCATGCCGTCTTCCGCGGAAACCTCCGCCAGCGCCTTGGTTTCACCGGTCAGGACGCCGCCGATAATGGCGACCACGCCGTCCTGCTCAACCAGTTTGTTGTAGGCGCTGATGGCGAAAGCGGGGTCCGCCTGGGTGTCTTCCCAGACAATCTCAACCTGCTTGCCCAGCACGCCACCGGCGGCGTTGAGCTGCTTGACATACAGGTCGACGCCTTCCTTGACAGCCAGACCATACTTGGAGTAGTCGCCGGACAGGACGCCAATCCCGCCGATCTTGATGACATCTTCCGCCAAAACCGGAACTGCGGCGGATAGAATCAGAGCAACAGCCACCAACAGTGATAAGAGTGAGCGCTTTTTCATGACATCCTGACCTCCTTCTTTTACTCCGCGTCTCGCGCGAACATGCAAGCAAGTTTACAGATTGATGGTTGTTTATACAAGCAAAGGCATGTTTTTCCGCTGTATTTGATGCATTGAATGAATGAACTGTGATGGTTTTATACATTCTTGACATCCAATACACCGAACCCTACACTGGTGCGGATTGGAAAACCCGTGGGAGGCGTGATTGCACAAGTACAAGCTGACGGTTGTTAAGGATGGGCCGCTGCTGCGCGCACTTGGCCTGGGCCTGCCGCTGCTGCCCGGCGCTGCGATCCGGGACGCGCTCAAGCGCCGGGATATCCGGGTCAATGACGCGCGGGTGGACAGCAATGTAATGGTGAAGCCCGGTGACCGCGTCGTGCTGTTTACGCCGGTACCCATGAAAGATATACCGGTTCTGTTTGAGGATGGGGACTGCCTGGTGGCCAGCAAACCGGCCGGCGTCAATTCCGACGAAAACACCCACAGCGCCTTTTCCATGCTGTCCTGGGCCAGGAGCAGGGCGGGCGGCGGGGCTGAAACGGCCCTGGTTCACCGCCTGGACAACCAGACCAGCGGGCTGATGGTCATCGCGAAGACCGCTCGGGCCGAAGCTTTGCTCACGCAGGCGTTCAAACAAGGGCAGGTGCACAAGCAATACGCCTGCCTTGTGAAGGGCAGCCCGCGGCCAGCTGGCGCCACCCTGAACGCCTGGCTCTGCAAGGACGCGCAAGCGGGCAAAGTGGTCATCCAGGATACCGAGACTCCCGGCGGCAAGCGCATCACAACCGGGTATGAAACCCTGGAAGCCGGGGCTGTGTCAAAATTGCTGGTCACCCTGCATACCGGGCGCACCCACCAGATTCGCGCGCACCTGGCATACCTGGGGCACCCGGTGCTGGGGGATGAGGTGTACGGCGACCGGGCGTTCAACCGCCTGCGCAACGCGCGCGCGCTGAAGCTCTGCGCTGTCAGGCTGGGTTTTGACAAGGCCTGCGCGCTTGAAAGCCTGGCCGGACGCGTTTTTGAAATCGCCACACCATTTTGAAGGGAACACCATTTGCATGAACAAGGAAATCCGCCTGATCGCCTCTGACCTGGACGGTACACTGCTTGATTCCAAAGGCAATATCTCCGCTTACAATATAGAAACAATCAAAAAAGCCCAGGCGGCGGGCATTGTATTTGCCATCAGCACCGGGCGTTTTCCGGAAAATGCCGCGCAGATCATGCTGGAAGCGGACCTCAGCTGCCCCATTGTCAGCCTCAACGGCGCGGTGGTGGAACTGGCGCCCAACGGGCAGCGCATCCACGAGGATTTTCTGGACATGGACGCGGCCCGGGCTGTGTTTGAACTGCTGGAGAGCCTGGGGGAGGGCTACTACCTGTTTGGCCGGGCAACGGTCGCCAGCCGGCGGGATTGGCCGCGGCACATTTCCGAGCGCAACGCGGACCAGCTGGTCAGCATCAAGCGGCGTGTCTCCTATACCTATGGCCTGGAGGCCTGCGAACAAGCCCTGAGCCGGCCCCAGCACAAGTTTTTCGTCTACCACAGCGAGGACGGCCTGCCGCTTTCAGAAGTGGCTGAGCGGCTCCGCCGCATCCCGGGGGTTGAGGTGACCCAGTCCAGTGAGCGCAACCTGGAAGTGATGCCGGACACTGCGGACAAGGGCATCGGCCTGCGCCTGCTGGCGGAAGCGCTGGGCATCCCGCGCGAACAGGTGATGGCCCTGGGCGACCAGCACAATGACCTGTCCATGATTGTGTGGGCAGGCCTTGGGATCGCGATGGGCAACGCCGCGCAAGAAGTTGTGGACGCGGCGGACGCGGTCACCGCGGGCAACGACGAGGACGGCGTGGGCAAGGCCATCGCGAAATACATCCTGGGAGAACAGGAACTATAATGAACTTGAATGAAGCCGGGCATTCAACATGCCTTGATATCAGAAAGGGCCGCGTGCAATCCGCGGCCTTTTCATCTGCAGTACCGGAATCAATGTAATTCCCGTCAGCCTGTCCTATTCGGCTTGCTCCTCCTGGGCTTCCACATCCCAGAGGTGGAAAAAGGGGTCAGACAGGGCAACATCCGCGCTGCCGTCTGACAGCGTCGCCAGTTCTTCCAGCAATTGTTCCGCTTCGCGGGCGCGCACCAGCAGCCGCAGGCCAACCTTGTCGGTAAATTCCTTTTCAACCTGGCAAACAGGCAGCCTGCCCAGCGCGTAGTTCATGGCGTCCCAATGGGTGTAGCCGACCTGCGCCGACAAATGCCGGGTGGATTCCGCGATGACGATGCCGGCCGCCTTCACAGCCGCCGCCGTGGCCGCTGAGTAAGCCCTGGTCAGCCCGCCCGCGCCCAGCAGCACACCGCCGAAATACCGGGTGACCACTGCGGCGCAATTGACCAATTGATTGCGCTTCAACACCTCCAGGATGGGAATGCCGGCCGTGCCCTGTGGCTCGCCGTCATCCTGGTAGCGCATCAGGCCGGCGTTGGCACCGATGATGTAGGCAAAGCAGTTGTGGCTGGCGGTCTTGTTGGATTCTTTGACTGATTTGATGAAAGCCAGCGCTTCTTCCTCGGTCTTTACAGGCGCGGCCTGGCCGATGAACCGGCTTTTTTTGATGACCAGTTCCTCATGGCCCGGAGCGCCCAGCGTGTAATAGCCCGGGAGGCCGCTCACGGCTTCAGGATGACGCGGCAGTAATTCTTCTTGCCGCGGCGAAGCAGCAGCCCGTCCGCCGGGAAGTCTTCATCTGTGAGCGCCAGGTCCACGCTGTCCGCCTTCTCTTCGCCCACAAGCACTGCGCCCTGCTGCACCATCTGGCGCGCCTGGCTGCGGCTGGTGCACAGCCCGCACAGGAAGAGGAGGGTGGTCAGGCGGCTGTCTTCCTCCAGCTGGGCGCGCGTCAGCTCGAAGGTGGGCACCTCGTCCATGTTGCCGCCCTGGGAGAACAGTGCGGCGGAGGCCTGCTGAGCTTTTTGCGCTTCCTCCTCGCCGTGCACCAGCTTGGTGGTTTCAAAGGCCAGGATGGCTTTGGCCTCATTGATGCCCGCGCCTTCCAGGCGGCCCAGCCTGCGCACCTCGTCCATGGGCAGGAAGGTCAGCATCGCCAGGCTCTTTTCCACATCGCTGTCGGCGATGTTGCGCCAGTACTGGTAAAATTCATAGGGTGAGCACAAGTCGGCGTCCAGCCAGAGGGCGCCGCGCTCGGTCTTGCCCATCTTCTGGCCTTCGGCGTTCATGAGCAGGTTGAAGGTGCAGGCGAAAGCGGCCTCCTGCTCCTTGCGCCGGATGAGGTCGGCGCCTGCCAGGATGTTGCTCCACTGGTCATCCCCGCCCATCTGCAGCCGGCAGCCGTAGCGGCGGAACAGCTCCAGGAAGTCGTAGGCCTGCATGATCATGTAGTTGAACTCAAGGAAGGTCAGGCCCTTTTCCATCCTTAGGCGGTAGGCTTCGGCCGTCAGCATGCGGTTGACGGAAAACAGCGGGCCGATTTCCCGCAGGAAGGGCAGGTACTGCAGCGGCACCAGCCAGTCCGCGTTGTTGACCATCAGCGCCCTGCCGTCAGAAAAATCAATAAACCGGGAGAGCTGCTGCTTGATGGATTCCGCGTTCTGGGCAATGGTCTCCAGGGACATCATCTTGCGCAATTCGGTCTTCCCCGAGGGGTCCGCCACCTGGACGGTGCCGCCGCCCACCAGCGCGATGGGCTTGTGCCCGGCCTGTTGCATGTGCCGCATGCCGATGACCGGGATAAAATGGCCGAAGTGGAGGCTGGCCGCGGTGGGGTCAAACCCGATGTAGAACGTGGTGGGTTCGCGTTCCAGTTGCTTGTAGAGTTCATCCTCAAAGGTAATCTGCGCGAGCAGTCCGCGCTCTTTCAGGGTATCCAGGATGTGCATGTCCGCCTCCGTTTCTCCTGTGCTTGCAAGTGCTTTGCCCGATTATAGGTTTCCTGTGATTGCGATGTCAAGAAAAGCCGTGGAAAACCATGGGAATTTTCCCGCTTTTTGCTTGCGGCAATACAAAGAACATGGTACAATATCTCAGTACCCGTGTACCCAGTGGGAGGTAAGGCTGAACGAAGAAGTGGGGGCCGCAGATGGCACCAGGCGGAAGCAGGCTGGCTTTCCCGGGTGTATACGCGGCGCAGACCCGCTTTTTGTTATGAAAGGACCGCAATGACCAAGAAGAAGCGCCCGACCGAGGTCGCCGGGGCCATCAGCCAGCGCTTGGCTGATTCCATGGGCTTTGAGCACCTGGAAACCGTTTTTGACAAGGAGGCCGCCGGCACCTACCTGCGCGTCTACCTGGACAAGCCCGGCGGCATCAGCCTGAACGACTGTGAGGCCTTCCACCGCGCGGTGCAGCCGCTAGTGGAGCAGCTGGATTACGATTTCCTGGAGGTTTGCTCCGCCGGCCTGGACCGCCCCATCAAGACCGAAAGGGACGCGCAAAAGGCGCTGGGCAGCCAGATTGAGCTGAAGCTGTTCAAGCCCCTTGAAGGCAGCAAGGAGTTTACCGGCGTCCTGGAAGCGTATGATGAAGAAGGGTTCCATGTGCAGACCGGCACTGGCAGGATGACCTTCCCGCGCAAAGCGGTCGCGCTGGCGCGGCGCACGGTGGACCTGAGCGTATTGGATGAAGATGTTCCCCAAGAGGAGGAGAATGAATGAACGGACAGAAAATTGATCTGATGGAAGCCATTTCCATGCTGGCGCGGGAAAAGGACATGAATGAGGATGTCCTCGTCGACACCATCGAGGAAGCGCTCAAGGCGGCCTACCGCCGCAACAACCGCCAGGCCGGCGTGGCGATTGCCAACCTGGCTGTCCGCCTTTCCCGCAAGGACGGCGCGCAGGTCTTCCTGCGCAAGGTGGTGGCGGACGAGGTGGAAGAGCCAGAAATGCAGATTTCCCTGGAGGAGGCGCTGCAAATCAACCCCAACTTCCATGTGGGCGATATTGTGGAGATTGACGTCACGCCGGACAACTTCGGCCGCGTCGCCGCGCAGACCGCCAAGCAGATGCTGGTGCAGAAAATCCGCGAATCCGAGCGCGGCAAGATTTATGATGAGTACATCGAGAAGGAAAACGAAATCCTGACCGGCATCGTGCAGCGCGTGGAGCCCAAGGCCACCTACCTGGAGCTGGGCCGCACCGAAGGCATCATGGAAAGCAACGAGTACATCCCCGGCGAGAGCTACCGCGACGGCGACCATGTGAAGGTCTACGTCCTGAAGGTGCGCCGCGCGGGCAGCGAGTACCAGCGCGCGCCGCAGGTCTATGTCAGCCGCATCCATCCGGGCCTGGTCAAGCGCCTGTTTGAGATGGAAGTGCCTGAAATCGCCACCGGCGTTGTGCAAATCCGCTCCATCGCCAGGGAAGCGGGCAGCCGCACCAAGATTGCCGTGTACTCGATGGACCCGATGATTGACCCGGTCGGCGCCTGCGTCGGCCCGCGCGGCTCACGCGTTGAAAAGGTGGTCAATGAGCTGCGCAATGAGAAAATTGACATCATCAAGTGGTCACCTGACCCGGCCGAGTTTGTGGCCAACGCCCTGAACCCCGCGCATGTGGTCAGCGTGTTCATCTCCGATGAGGAGAAGATCTGCCGCGTGGTGGTGCCGGACATGCAGCTCTCCCTGGCCATCGGCAAGGAAGGGCAGAACGCGCGCCTGGCCGCCAAGCTGACCGGCTGGAAGATTGACATCAAGTCCCAGAGCCAGTTTGATGAGCTGATGCAGCAGCAGGCCTACCTGGACCAAGCGGCGCTTGACGCGGGCTTCCCGGATGAAGGCTATCCGGATGAGCAGCCCTACACCCTGGGCTGAGGGAGCTGAAGGCGGATGGCCAAGAAGATTCCCCAGCGCATGTGCGTTGGCTGCCGGGAGATGAAGCCCAAGAAAGAGCTGCTGCGGGTGGTGCGCACGCCTGAGGAAGAGATTCTGATTGACTTCACAGGCAAGAAATCCGGGCGCGGCGCCTATGTGTGCCCGGAGGATGCCTGCCTAAACCGCGCCGTGAAGCAGCGCCAGCTGGAGCGCGCGCTGGAGCGGGCCATCTCACCGGAGGTGTTTGAGCAGCTGCGCCGGCAGATCCAGTTCAGCAAGCCCAGGAGCGCGCCGGATGGCGCCTGAAGGGTTGGCGGGCATGCTGGGGCTGGCATTCCGGGCCAGGCTGCTGGTGCCGGGCGCCCAGGAAAGCCTCAAGCTTATCCGGGAAGGCAAGGCCGGGCTGGCGTTACTCGACCCCGAAGCCAGCGCCAACACACGCAAAAAGATTGCCGATGCTTGCAATCACTACCATGTACAGGTTATCCTATTGGATGCTGGCATCCTGGGACAGGCCTGCGGACGAAACGGAATGGCCGCGGCGGCCATCAAAACCGGGCAGCTGTGCGGGCAAATCCGCAAGCTCGCCGGAGTTGACCAGGAAACGATCACCACGCAATGATTTTGGAGGACAAAGGCTGAATGGCAAAAGTCGGTCTCAAAGACACCATCAAGGACCTCAACCAGAAAGCAGGCGTTATCCTCTCGGAAACCGAGCGGGTATTGCGCAATGCGGATATTATGCTGCAGATGCTCAAGCAGCAGGAGTCGGTGTTCCTGCGTCAGGAAGACGAGGAACGCCAGCGCCAGAAGCACGAGCAGCAGCAGCAGATGCTGCAGGCGCAGACCAAGGCTTGGACCATGCCCGATGAGGATGAGCAGGCCATCCTGGATGCCGCCGCGGCGCACGCGCAGGCAGAGGAGCAGGGTGTGCCGCAGGCCGTAGAAACACCGGCGGCGGAGCAGGCTCCGGCCGCCGAGGCACCGCCCGCGGTTGAACCCGTAGCGGCAGCGCCCGAGGCGGCTGTTGAAGTTGCCGCACCGGCCGTGCAGGCTGAAGAGCCGGCTGCCCAGGAAACAAAGCCTGAGCCGGCCAAGCAGGCGGAGCCCGCTGAACAGGAAGCGGAAAAGCCCGCGCCTGCGGTGCAGGTGCCCCTTGTCCGCATCATCCGCCCGGCGCCGGAAAAACCCGCGCCCGCAATCCAGGGCCGTTTCGCGACCGGCCCCGCGCCTGTGACCCAGGGCCCCTACGGCCGCCCCGCGCCCGGTTCTCAGCAATACGGCCGCCCGGCCCCCGGCGCCCAGCAGTACGGACGCCCGGCCCCCGGCGCGCAGCAATACGGCCGCCCGGCACCCGGCGCCCAGCAGTATGGCCGCCCGGCCCCCGGCGCGCAGCAGTACGGCCGCCCGGCCCCCGGCGCGCCGATGCGCCCCGGCGCACCCAGGCCCGGCATGGGCCGTCCCGGCGCCGCCCGCCCTGTGGCGGATGAGCTGCTTGTGCCGCTGGAGAAGGACCGCGTCAGCAATTATGACCCCAACAAGAAAAGCTATGTCCGCAAGCCGGATCCGGAGCACGTCAGCAAGCAGCGCAAGCAGAGCGTGCGCAAGTCCCAGCCGCGTCAGTTCGGCATTGATGATGAGGTCGTCCGCGGCGGCCGCCGCGCCCGCATCAAGCGCCCGTCCGCGCAGCAGATGATGGCGCCCATCAAGATTGAGACCGCCTACATGACCCAGGAATCCATCACCGTCAAGGATTTGACCGAGCGCATCGGCAAGCCGGCGGGTGAGATCCTCAAAAAGTTGCTGCTGCTTGGAAACATGGCCACCATCAACAGCGAGCTGGATTTTGATACCGCGTCGCTGGTTTGCTCGGAGTTTGGCGTTGAGCTGGTCATGCGCCTGGACCGCACGGCGGAAGACCAGATGATTGAAGTCGCCGACGAGGTGGACCGCGAGGAAGACCTGCAGCCCCGCCCGCCGGTCATCACCATCATGGGCCATGTCGACCACGGCAAGACCTCCCTGCTGGACTACATCCGCGACGCCCACGTCACCCGCGGCGAAGCGGGCGGCATCACCCAGCATATCGGCGCCTACACCGTGGACCTGGACGGCCAGCAGATTACCTTCCTGGATACCCCGGGCCATGAGGCGTTCACCGCCATGCGCGCCCGCGGCGCCCAGTCCACCGACATCGCCGTGCTGGTGGTGGCGGCGGATGACGGCGTCATGCCCCAGACGGTGGAGGCGATCAACCACGCCAAAGCCGCCGGCGTGCCCATCATCGTGGCCATCAACAAGATGGACAAGCCTGAAGCCAACCCCGAGCGCATCAAGCAGGACCTGACCGCCCACAACATGGTGGCGGAGGACTGGGGCGGCGATACCATCATGGTGCCCGTTTCAGCCAAGACCGGCGAAGGCGTGGACAACCTGCTGGAAATGATCCTGCTGCAGGCCGAGGTGCTGCAGCTGCGCGCCAACCCGGACCGCCTGGCCCGCGGCATCATCATCGAAGCCAAGCTGGACAAGAGCCGCGGCCCGCTGGCCACCGTCCTGCTCAAGAACGGCACCCTGCGCGTGGGCGACAACATCATCGCCGGCATGGCCGCGGGCCGTGTGCGCGCGCTGCTCAATGACCGGGGTGAAAATGTCCGCGAGGCCGGCCCCTCAATGCCGGTTGAGATTTCCGGCTTTGATACCGTGCCCTCCGCCGGGGATGAGATGATCGCCGTCAAGGATGACAAGCTGGTCCGCCAGGTGGCCAAGGAACGCGAGGACCGCCTGAAGGAGGCCCGTGTCGCCGCCTCCACCGTGACGCTGGACAACCTCTTCCAGAACATCAAGGAAGGCGAGCAGCTGACCCTCAACATCCTCATCAAGGCGGATGTGCAGGGCTCAGCGGAGGCGGTGCGCCAGTCACTGGAGAAGCTCAACAACGACCAGGTCAAGATCAACGTCCTCCACTCCGGCGTCGGCGCCATCACCAAGGACGACGTCAACCTGGCCGCCACCGCCAACGCCACCATCATCGGCTTCAACATCCGCCCGGACAACAACGCCCGGGATGTCGCCGCGCGCGAGAACATTGACATCCGCCTCTACCGTGTCATCTACCAGGCCATCGAGGACATCGAAAAGGCCATGAAGGGCATGCTGGCGCCGGAGTTCAAGGAAAGCATCCTGGGCCACGCCGAGGTGCGCAACGTCTTCAAGATCACGGGCTCCGGCACCATCGCCGGCTGCTATGTGACCGACGGCAAGATGCAGCGCAACCAGCCTGTGCGCCTGCTGCGTGACAACGTGGTGGTGTTTGAGGGTAAACTCTCTTCACTGCGCCGCTTCAAGGATGACGTGCGCGAAGTGGCCAGCGGCTACGAGTGCGGCATCGGCCTGGAGAACTACAACGACATCAAGGAAAAGGACGTTATCGAGTGCTTCATGATGGAAGAAATCGAACGTTAAGGTAAGACAGTGGCACAGTACCGGCAAAACCGCATCGCTGAGGAAATCAAGAAGAACCTGGACCGCATCATCCGCGAAGAGATGAACGACCCGCGCGTGAACAGCACCTTCAGCATCACCCGGGTGGAGACCAGCCGCGACCTGCGTTACGCCAAGGTATATGTCAGCGTCCTGGAAGACGGCAAGCTGGAGGGCATGATCAAGGCGCTCAAGGGCGCTTCCGGCCTGCTACGCCATGCCCTGGGCAGCACGCTCAGTGTGCGCCACACGCCCGAACTCAATTTTGTCGGCGACAAGAACATCGAATACGGCCTGCACATCGCGGGCGTGCTCAAACAAGTGCTGGGGGATGGGGCTGAAAGCCCGGACAATGCAGACAATCAACCTGAATGAAACCGCCCGGGTCCTGATGGATGCCGGGCGCATCCTATTGTGCACCCATGTCATGCCCGATGGCGACGCCATCGGCTCCCTGCTCGCGGCCGGAAGGCTGCTCCGGGGGAAGGGCAAGGACGTGACCATGGTCTGCCACCATCCGGTGCCGGAGTACCTGCGCATCCTGCCCGGCTGGGAGGAGGTTCGCCTGCCGGCCGAGGCGGCGGAAAAACGCTTTGATCTGGCCTGTTCCATCGACGCTTCCGACCTGGAGCGACTGGGCGACGCCGGCGCGCTGTTCACAGCCGCGCCCAAAACGCTGGTTATTGACCACCACGCATCCAACACCTGCTTTGGCGAACTGAACTATATTGACAGCAAGGTGGCGGCCTCCGGCAACCTGGTCTACCGCCTGTACAGGGAACTGGGCATGGAACCGGACGCCGATGCCGCCGCCTGCCTGTATACCGCCCTGTCCACAGATACCGGCAACTTTAGTTTCGGCCAGATGGATGAGGAGTTTTTTTTGCAGGTCAGCGGATTGATGCACGCGGGGCTGGACATCAGCGGCTACGCCCGCGCGCTGCACCTGACCAAGGATTTGAGCTTCATCCGCCTGCTGACCAGGGCGCTGAATTCCCTGACCTTTGAGTGCGATGGGCGGCTGAGCATCATGCTGCTGCGTGTCAAGGATTTTGAGGAGACCGGCACCTCCCACGAACTGACCGAAGGGCTGGTCAACAAGGGCCTCAACATCACCGGCGTCAAAATGTGCTTCCTGGCGACCCAGCTGGACGACGAGTACACAAAGTTCAGCCTGCGAGCGCTG
>Ga0116174_10004468_pt1 | contig 11043 bp, 16 predicted proteins | sample AD_UKC087_MetaG_FD_89801 | JGI IMG/M metagenome (GOLD analysis project Ga0116174, IMG submission 89801) | Active sludge microbial communities of municipal wastewater-treating anaerobic digesters from USA - AD_UKC087_MetaG | ecosystem: Engineered > Bioreactor > Anaerobic > Digestate | place: USA...
AAGCGGAGACGCGGTTGACGTTGATACCGACCAGCGTGGCGCCTTCCTTATTTTGCGCCACGGCTTCGATGGTGCTGCCCAACGTTGTTTTTTTAATGAAAATCTGCAGAAGCACGATCAGGGTAAAGGCGACGCCGATCACGAGCAGGCGCTGCGTGGACATGGTGATGCCGAAGACTTCGATGATGCCGGGATACGGATTCGGAATCCGTTTCAGGTGATTTCCCTGTATTTCTTTCCACTACCTTCCATGCCTAAAATACCTAACATATAAGCTCATTTTGCTCTTGACAATTTCTACCGACTACCCCATATTTATCGCGGAAGGGTAGAAATGGGGTATAAATTATGACTGAAGGAAAAATGACCAAGGTAGCAAACCAATCCGGTGTTTATTATCGGGAGTCAGTATCAAAACGTTTCCGTGGTAAAGTTGATAGATGTTTCTATGTTTCTTTCAAGGACGGGTCAAGAAAAATATGGGAAAAAGTTGGCTGGGTATCGGAAGGTTATTCAGCCCAGATGGCAGCAAACATCAGAGCAGAAAGAATGAGATCCATCCGTCATGGCGAAGAGCTTCCTAAGAAGAGGGACCAGGAGATAACTTTTGGTGAGTTATGGAAGCATTACGACAAATGGCTGGATACGGGAAAGAGTCACGTTGTTGATGACCGGTCACGATATGAAAACCATTTGAAAGATCGCTTCGCAAACGTTCGCTTATCCCAAATAACACCGCTGGATCTTGAAAAACTTAAAAGTGACCTTCTAAAGAAAGATATGGCGCCTGCTACGGTTAAGCATGTTCTTGTCCTTATCCGTCAGATGATCAACAAGGCAATTGCATGGGAATTGTGGCAGGGAGAAAATCCAATCAAAAAGATAAAGTTGCCTAAATTAAACAATCGCCGCGAACGTTACCTTACACAAGATGAAGCCGCACTGGTCCTAAATGAGATGAAAGGTGCCAGCCAGCAGCTATATGAAATAGGTCTTATGAGTTTATGTACCGGTATGAGGGCGGGTGAAATATTCTCTCTCAAGTGGGGGCACTGTGATTTCGAAACGGGAATCATTCATGTAGCAGACCCCAAAGGTGGTGAACCCCGGAAAGCATACATGACAGGTGCCATCAAGGCGACGCTGGAAGCAAAAAGCGCAGGAGATCCTGGTGAACTGGTATTCAAGGCACGAGAAGGTGAGCAAATTCAGAAAATCAGTAGAGCATTTGAGAGGGCAATTGACCGTTTGCAGTTAAACGAAGGTATTGATGATCCTAGGCAACAGGTGTGCTTCCATACATTGAGACACACTTTCGCTTCTTGGCTTGCACTAAAAGGTACGCCGATCCTGACTATTAAAGAACTGCTTGGGCACAAGACTCTCGCGATGACAGAACGATATGCTCATCTAAGTCCCGACCATAAGCGTACAGCTGCATCGAGTGTCGACAATATGCTGAAAGAGGCCCAAGACAAGAAGGCTTCAGAAGATCAGCAAGATGATGAAGAGACAACTACTGAGAAAAAGAAATCACGATTAAAAACCATCAAGAAGAAAACAAAGGCTGGGACAAAGACAGTGATCCGAAAGAAAAAGACAGCGTCACCGGATCAGCCAAAATAAAGAAAGTCCCGTTGCGAAAGCTCACCGAATCAGGATCAACAAGAAACAATGTAACCATGCGCATCTTCCTCACCGGCGTTAGCTGTGTCGGCAAAACAACCATCGGAAAGATCCTTGCTGAAAGGCTCCATTACCCGTTCTTTGATCTGGACGACGAAATCGAAAAATATTTCGGAGCGTCCATTGAGAGGCTGATTAATCGTTACCTGACGGGCCATACATTCAGATACGAAGTCGGCGATGTGGTTCTCAAGGATATACTGTTCAATAGAAAAAGCGCCGATTGCGTAATCGCCATGCCGCCCAGCGGTCTCAAGGATGCTTATTCAAGGGCCATCAGAACGAGAACGGACAGCATTGTAATTGCCCTCATGGACACACCCGCCAATATACTTCAGAGGGTTAGATTTTACGATATTGATTCCAAGCCCATCGATAAAGATCTGACCGATGAAGACAAAAAGCGCTACCTGAAGGAAATCAAAAAAGACATCACCTACTTTGGCAAGACATACAAGAAAGCGCATCTGCAAGTGGATATAGCCGGTTTGTCGATAGATGGCAGCGTTTCCAGGATTCGGGAAGCTGTTCAACCTTTTTTATCGGCAAGAGCATCAGGATGACATCTTCTATGCAATCTGCTCGTCCATAGCCAAAAAGAAAAAGCCTCCTCTCGAAGGCTTCTCCCAAAGGTTCATAATTCGCCACTGATCAAGCTTTAGCTTCAGCCTGCATCGCGGCCCTTTGACAGGCCAGATACTCGCGAAAAGTTTTCATCTCCTCGATCTGCTTCCGGACGTTGACCGCTTCCGACTCAATCGTCTCTCCAACGATTGAACCGGCCGCAGCTCCAACAATTCCATACGCAAGTTTTGCCATAAGTCCTGAATTCCCGGAGTTATGTAACGATGGGAGGAGGTAAGTCTTTAAAAGTATAGGAGCAGGTACGATTTTTCTTGCAATTTACATCGTTACAATGTATGTTATTGTAACGAGAAAGGGGGATCGTACATGCCGGCTATCGTTTATCAGACGAATAAGCAAACGGGCGTCACGTATGCATACGAGTCGGTTTCTCACTGGGACAAGGATAAGCGGCAGTCCCGGGCAAGACGCAAATGCATCGGTCGCGTGGATCCTGAAACCAACGAGATCATTCCCACGAGGAAGAAAGCTGAACCAAGGGACACGGAGCAGCCTAGACGAGGACCCGTTCCGATCACAAGAACATCGCGGAGTTTTTATGGCGCCACCTACCTCTTCGATCAAATCGGTGAGGATACCGGCGTGATGGAGGATTTGAAGACGTGCTTTCCCGAGAGTTACCGACAGATTCTGTCTTTGGCCTATTATCTGATTCTGGAGGATAGGAATCCCTTGAGCCGCTTTCCTCGTTGGGCATCGATCCATCGTCATCCTTATGGTGAGGTCATTTCCTCCCAGCGCAGCAGTGAACTCCTGGGCTCTATTACCGAGGGAGCGAGGCAGCGATTTTTTAAGCTTCAGGGGAAACGCCGGGTAGAGCGGGAATACCTGGCCTACGACAGCACGTCTATCTCAAGTTATTCAAAGAGCTTACGGCAGGTTCGTTACGGACACAACAAGGATCACGATCCGCTGGAACAGATCAACCTGGCCTTGCTTTTCGGACAACAATCACGCCTGCCTTTTTATTACCGGAAACTGGCGGGAAACATTCCCGATGTGAAAACGTTGAGGAAGCTGTTGGCGAACATGAACACCCTGGGCTATGAGAGGATCAAGGTTGTCCTGGATCGGGGCTTTTTCAGTGCCACCAACGTCAACGACATGTATCACCATCATATGAAGTTTTTGATTGCCGCCAAATTATCCCTGAAAATTGTGCAGACCCATCTGGATGTTGTGCGAGAGAAGATGCGCAACTGGACCTATTACCATCAGGACTACCAGCTCTACGCCTTCACCCTGCCGATCACTTGGGACTATGCCCAGGACCGCCCCTATCGAGGGGATACCCTCAGAGCGGATCGCCGGATGTACCTTCATCTCTATTATTCCCCTGATCGAGCTCTGGAGGATGAAAAAGCCTTCAACGCCCGGTTGGTCAATTTACAGGGTGAGCTGGAAAGTGGTGAGCGCCATCCGGATCATGAGAAGCAGTATGCCAAATATTTCGAAATGAAGAGCACGCCGGTTCACGGCATAAAAGTTATGGCCAAAGAAGACGCCATAATGGAGGCGAAGCGCAACTACGGATATTTCGCTATGATGAGCAACGAGATCAAGGACCCGGTGGAGGCGCTTTCGATCTACCGGAACAAGGATCTTGTGGAAAAGGCCTTCGAGAATCTGAAGGATCGGCTGAATCTGCGCCGGCTGGCCGTTTCATCGGAGCAAAGCTTGGACGGCAAGCTTTTTGTACAGTTCATCGCCCTCATCTATTTATCCTACATCACCAGAAAAATGCAGGAGAATAACCTGTTTAAGGACTACACTATGCAAGAAGTTTTGGATGATCTCGATATGATCGAATGTTTTGAAGTGCCTGGACAAAAACTTCAGGTTGGTGAAGCAACAAAACACCAGATGGAGCTCTTTGCCAAACTTGGGGCTACTCCACCAGCCTCGTTACAATAAAACGGGAATTCAGGTTTCAACGCAACATCCAATTCTTTCATCAGATTTTCCATCATGATTTCTGGATTCACTAGATACCTCCTCTTTATCGGCAGGTTGAACGATTTTCTTTCCATATCAATAACAGCTCTTGCCGCAATCTTCATCATCAATAAAAAACAGAAACATCCCTTCCGGAACGTTTCTGCCCGTCAAACCAGCAATCACGCTGAAAAACTCGACACAGAACCAGTTTGCCAGAAAGATTCCAGCATCAATGATCTTCAACTTGACTACTCAGGTGCCGATGACCATGCTTTGAAAGAACACGATAATCAACGCTCATAGTTTGATTACCCTATGATTTCTATACAAAACTTCTGAATACGAAAACTATGTCGATACTGGAGTATCGACAGCGAAAAAGAATTCCCCAGCAGCGAGATTGCCGCCGGGGAAATTCTGTCAGGCTTTCACTTACGCTCTCATGGCCCCTCAATGCGGCGATTCATTCTCTGGATACCGACCCTCCCTCACCATGCCATTGCAGTTCACGTGAATATATCGCCGGAATCCCAACAGTGACTTCAGAACGATCTCGCCACCATGAACCCTTCTATTATAATCAGAGGTGCCGCGCCAGGTATAAACGATCATGTCATTCCCCATGTGCGTCTCATAATCAACCTGGGTAATCAAGGGAATGGTGGTTGTCGTGGTAGCGGACAAATCCTTCTGGTTGAAAACTGACACCGTGCTGCCATTGAATTTTACAATGATCACTGTGTCCATGTTGAGAGCATCGAGCCGTGCGGTTCTGAGCAGAAAATAGAGCTTATCGAAATCATCATCCAGGCGCTGCTTGTCCCAGGACATAAAGATACCTGCAATTGCAACGAACGCCAAGGCATAAATCAGCGCTCTGATTTTCTGGGTCTTTGCGAGACTCATGCTTGGATTTATCCCTCATCATGCGACGATCCCTCATAGGCGATCTCGCCGGTCCCCTTTGAGATGACGACCACTCTGGATGAACAAATTCATACTTCATTCTTAGAATCAAGTTCATGTACAAAACATCATGTATTGCGGTTTTGTAAAACCGGATCATTCGCCAGTAGGATATTGGTTGTTTCGGTCTTGTCGTCGAAAATCAGAACCGCCGAACCGTCTTTCAATCTGTCTCTAACGTATTTGATTTTCTGCTCCAGGGATATCTCTGCGTCACCATAATCCGTGCCGTCCCGAGTGACATATTCCTCAATGACGCCCTGCAAAGCGACAGGGCTGAGCCTATTGACGGGAATTATATGGATAGACATTTCAGTTTGTCTTGTCTGATCGCATTCAGATGCCTTAATCCGCCTTTATTGAACCTGCCCCCAGTTTCCACTCTACACGTAAAATAGGCTAACGCCAGTTCGATCAGCCTGATAAAGTATTCAATGTCACGCTCGGCAGCCTTGTGCTGCTGTAAGGACATGTAATCCGATACCTCGGCGTAGAAGGAATCAAGCAGATCTCTGTATCCCTGCCGTGCCTGCTCAATCTCATGAACGTCGTCACTCCCCAAGGGCGGTTTAAGAAAAAAGGCGGATTGCCTTATTCTATAAAGCGATTTGATTTTTTCATTCTGCTGATCTCTATCCAGGCCATGCATGGTCTTTCACTTTGAGAAAAAACGCGCGTTCCCGCTCTTTAGCGTTACAGCAATCTTGAATCATCTTCAGACACCAGCTTCCTGCCCAGAGCAAATGCCTCTTCCATTACCTTCTCGTTGGTCCGGATTTGTCCGACCTGCATAGCGCTGCCATAAACCATGCCGACTATCCGGCACTCCTTGTACGCGAAGGCGTCCTGAAAGGTCCTCAGTGCATTGACACAGCCTGAATCGAAAGGATCTTCGCCACCGTAGGTCATGGTAATCGCAACACGCTTCCCGATCAATGAGTCTTCCTTGTAACCAGGAAGAGCATGCAGACGGTCCAAAAATATCTTGATCTGGGCCGACATGGTGAACCAGTACACAGGGCTGGCGATGACCAGAGCGTCCGCTTCAATGACCTTTGGATAAAGGCCCTGCATGTCATCTTTGATAGAGCATCCTTTTGTGCTTTTCTTTCTGCAAGCATCGCAAGCCTTACAGGGCGCAATCTTCATGCCCTGCAGATAAATGGTTTCAACTTTTGCCTTGGCCGACTTTGCCCCCTTGGCTATCTGATCCGCAAGAATGGCGCTGTTTCCTTTTTTCCTTGGGCTTCCCAACAATACCAGAACCTTCTTCATTGTGCCTCCTACCGATAGCAATGGATTTAAGTGTCTTTCAGCAGATTTGCTTCCCTACTCTTTTCCCACAAAGCCTTCACAATGACCATTGACGCGTCGTCGACATGCAGGTCCGGGTTGCTAGAGACCGATCTGCAGGATTCCATTAACGCATTATTGCCGGTCCACAGGCCAAAATCACCCCTTATCTGATGTCCCAGCGACATATGGAGGTCTAATAAATCCACTGCATCCATCGACGCCAAGAGTAGTTCCTGATTCAGGGTCATGTTGGCATGAAGAATTTCCACGGCGTCAGAAACGGTTTGAGGGTATTGCTTTTCAGTTGGACTCATTTGGCATCTGCCTCAGTGAACAGAAATGCTCTTTCAAGCAGGTTCATGGTCTGTTCATATATCTTCGGGTCTTTGCTTGACCTCGGTCCGGCTATGTTTAAGACCCTTATGTCATGATGTCGAATCCATGCATTTATGACCCGTGCTGATTCCTGAACGGATGATAAATTTAGATCGACATGCAGATAGGGCTTTCCAAGGTCTTGGGCAAGGCATTGCGTTAAAGCCGACCCTCCAGTGAGAACGCCGTGAGAAATAATCAGGGTTGCGTCCGATTCCTGGATATTCTTTTTTGTCCGTTTTGAATAAGCGGCAGAGGGCATTTCCTGAAGCTGATATGTCTCGGGAAGTTTCCCATCTTCAGTCTTTCTTCCCTTTGGCAGCCAGCCACCATGGGGAATGTCGCGGCTGATAGCAAAATCAAGAGCTGCTCGGTCAGCGCCTGTCTGACCGCCGGAGACAATTTTAGCAACGCTTCCCAATGATCTTTCCCCTGCCATTGCTTATTCCTTATGCTTGTAGCACTTGCCGTTGAAATAATCCCAAACGTCGCAGATACTGCCGCTATCGAAGGAACATGTCCCCTGCTCCTGATCGGTATTGCTTTTGGCGGTGATTGTATAAATCCCACCGGTGATGACACAATATTGAGCTGCAGGTGTAACATATCCCGTGATCTTCTTCCCTCCCACTGGACATTCTCCCCTGAAAAGAGACCATTCTTCGCATTGCCTGTTGTCCTCGAAAACACAAATGCCATATTCGCCGCCATCGCCTCGTTTCTGAATGGACAGCTCTCCGCCCTTATTGAGGCAATTGACAGAAGCCGGTTTGGCAATGCCCATCTTGCTTTCACGATGCTTTACGCCCCCGTTAGCCGGGCAACTGCATCCATAAAAGAAAACCAGCAACAAAGACAAAGCAATCCAGACAATTGATTTTAACGCGGAGGGTGGGCACTGCTTTGATAGCTTCATATAAACCTTCGTCGTCTTGTGCGAATGGTCACGCTCATGTGGTCGTCTTTGTTTTTTTGATCAGCGTTATATGCTGTTTTCCCTGAAGGTGAGTCACCCATCTGTCCGCGTTTCTACCCCGGTTAATCACCGTCGCAGTGGCACGATTCCTTCCCTTGCTTTCTTACATCAATGGCAATGTCAGGCGTTCAGCTCTTTCTTCAACACGATGGATGGCCTGAAACTGACGACATTTCTGGCTGCAATGGTCATATTGTCGCCGGTTTGGGGGTTTCTCCCACTTCGAGCCCTCTTGGCAGCAACCGTCCATTTCCCGAAACCGGAGATCATGACGGGATTGCCCCGCTCTAGCTCGGACTTGATAATTTTAAAGAAGCTCTCAACGATGCTGGAGCATTCCGATCGTGGCATGTCGGTCTGCTCACAAAGCATATTGACGATTTCAACTTTGGTCAGCGCCATGTGATGCTTGCCTCCAGAGCGACAATGTCGATTTTTTGTTGTGACCTTGTGGGTTGATTTGTTGTTGATAAGAGACGGCTTCACTCATAGTTGCAACCGCTTCCGAAAATCTCTCGGCCTTTCATAGTCTGGTAATGCCCATATTCCGCGCTTTGCTGACCTTGCGTCCCGTTCCGCCGAAACGAATTGCTCGCGATAAGGTTCCTTCAGATACTCAACAAAAGCCTCTGCAAAGCCCTCCCGAACTATCTCCAAGTTTATATTGCGGTCATTGAGCCACACCATGCACACCATTCGCCTGTATTTGTCAATATCCAGTATATCCAGTCGGACCTGCTTCCCCATTACCTTGCCTTTAAGGGCCTGCCATGATTCACTCCCATAAGGTTGGCCGGTCACTCTGACTTGACCTGTCTGTCGATTGATTTTGGGCGTCTCGGGCGCATCTATCCCATATAATCGGACCTTCAGGACGGTCTGCTCCGGTGTCATAACGTGGATTGTATCACCGTCTGTGACTTTTGTAACTTTCCCGGTGACGGTGCGTATAGCGGCAGGGACTGCGGTTGGGATGAAATAGGAAGCCAATCCTGCAACCAGGATCAGAACAGGAATAATCTTGAGATGAAACGGACTGGGGCGCATAGAGATACCTCTCTGATTGAGGGGATTTGTTAACGGAAAATTGAAGAAACAGAAGAAGATATCATCATAATATTTTCAACGGCAAGACTCACTTAAATTTAGTTTTTCTTCCCATGATCAAAGATTTTGTTTAATACCCTCATTCTCACAAACAAATAATAACATACAATGGCTATAACGAACCAATCGATAATAACCCATAGATTTCTTGTAAGAAAGAATGGGTGCAATGGATTGAAGAGGAAAGCAAGAATAGCGAAAATTATCGAAAATACTATATCTTTTTTCTTATACGAAAACACGGCAACTAATGCAAAAACTGAAAAATGCAATACACGTGTTAGCGTATAGAATTCATACGGGAGGCTTTTATGCACAGACAAAGAGATGGTGATCATAATTATGGGGATGAGCAGAAGCATACTACTGATTTTCCATAACCGATCTTTTACCCATTCGATTTCGACGTCTTTTGCTTCAGACTGTTTTAAATCTCCCTGAGATGAAACAGCTTCTATAATGTTTTTATACTTGTATCTTTGTTCAATTATCTTTATGGCCTCTCCCTTATCGGCAAAGCTACACTTTGATAGTAATCCGAAAAACTCATCACAATTCGAAACACAGTGATCTTTAATTAGATCGGAAATATCATAATGATCAGATATTTTCGTTTCCAAACAGCAGAAGAGAACCAGAGACACACTGTTTGCTGTTCCCTTGATTTCGTCATATCTTCTTATGGCGTTATCATATCCGGTTTGATCATTGTCAAAACAAATATAGACATCTTTTCCATCCAGCAGATGCTTGTGTTTGTGCCAAGAGGTTGCCGCTCCCCCAAGGGTTAAGCAATTCACACCAATAGTGAGTAAATTGAGAGCGTCTTTTTCACCCTCACAGATTATCACCCGATTATCTTTATGCTGCCGAAAGTAATCTATTGGAAATGGGAATGCTTGGCTTCTTGGATAGCTGATCCATTTCCCGTCAAAGCCTCTTTTTTTCTTATGCTTTATATTCCAGACCTGGCCGGTCACCTTGGACTGGTTTACGATTACAATAGACTTCTCTTCGTCATCCCATCCCAGATAACAATTTTTCCAGTCATCGGGCAGCTTGATCTTATGGACAATTATATCACCGAGTTCTTTTTCAAATTCCTCTTTGTGAAGAGTCGCTTTATCTACAAGGATTTTAGACTTTTCTTTCATCTGTTGATTAGTTTGTTTCCCTTGGTCATTTTCGATCATGCGACGATCCCTCTGCTCGTTATTTGAGTCATATTTCTTTTCATCTCGTCTATATGTGATCCCATAATCATCACATATTTGCCTTGCAGCATTGAGTCTGCTAATTCCTTCGTGCTTGCTAACGAAATGAATAATATCACCCGTATCCTTACCATCATTCCATCCGCATCCGCTAAAGCAGGTTACCGTCTGCTTGGGAGGATATACAGCAAAGCTTGGATTTTTTTCTCTGTGAAAAGGACAGAGGATCTTGTTGTTCTTGAATTCAAAACCGTATTTACTTTGTAGATATCTTTTGATGTCTACAGATTTGGCTAATTCAAAAACATTGTTGTTCATTCTCGATCACTCTCAAATTAACGATCGTAATCTTGCATAGTCTTTAAAAATCATCCAATTGTTGAGTATCAGTTTATAATGATACCACTTTTCGTTGAAAATGTCATGCTCATAATTGTGTTTACGTGACAACCCGTAATCATCACTTCGGTCTGACCACCTAACACCTCCCTTTGTAAATATCACAGTTTCATCGAGTACACTGATTATTCAAAGAATGCCTCCCTGAATAAGTGTATTCCCCCTGATGTCCTCTTTCCAAAATACATCAAGTTATGGTAACTTTTGCCGATATAAAAAATGAAATAAATTACGACTCATCATGGGACCTCGTAAAATCCAACAAATATTTTCAGATCCACCAGTGGCTTTGATCAGCCAAAATAAAAAATGTAAAACTTCTTTCTTCTTTTCACAGACGCATCCGGCGCCACCACTTTCGTAGCGGCCGCCGGTACGTCCTTCTTCTTCATTCAACATTTCCCGACAACATCTCCTCCAGAAACGGTGAACGCTTCACCG
>Ga0116174_10004470_pt1 | contig 11038 bp, 12 predicted proteins | sample AD_UKC087_MetaG_FD_89801 | JGI IMG/M metagenome (GOLD analysis project Ga0116174, IMG submission 89801) | Active sludge microbial communities of municipal wastewater-treating anaerobic digesters from USA - AD_UKC087_MetaG | ecosystem: Engineered > Bioreactor > Anaerobic > Digestate | place: USA...
AATTTCCTGTAAATGTGGCGCATGGGAAGAAATGTCAGTCGATGAACAACGGCATCATTCTCAGCATTTTGAATGGATCGACAACTGGGAAGACGAAGGAATTTATAAATGTTACAATTGTGGAGAATTGTCTATTAGCAAAGTGAAAGATAACATAATTGAATTAATTGAAGATTTGGTTCATGAAATAACTGGTAAAGAACCGCTTGATGGGGATGGAACAGAGCATTTGACCAAAGTTTTTCAATATTTTCTGGATTCTTATAATGGCAATCTATCAAAAGAAGAGGATGAGAAGGAAAGAAAACGATTGAAAATTTAATAAATTAGAGAAATGCATGAAAAAAGAAAAGATATTTGAGTGGTTGCATTTTTATGCGTGTGAGCCACCAGAGAAATTTAGTGAGTATTTTTATGATGATATTTTCACTTTCTTGGAAAATAATGACTTAAAATCAAAGAAAATCAAAGAACTTATGAAATGTAAAAGCCGTGAAGAAGTCAAAGTTTGGCTTGATAAAGTGACTGGTTTTATTATTATGAAAATGGATATTGAAACGATCCTTGAAAATTATTTTTCCGGAGACAAACAATGACAAACATAACAAAATCAAACATTTACGCAAACATACCCGCATCCGCCAAAGACGAAATAACTGAAATCCTCGCTCAAAGCAAATCGGTTCGAATTGAAAGGATAATTTCAACCGCCTCCGCTGAAAGCTTCGGCGGTCAAGTCGGTCAAACTTCCCCCGAAGGTTTCTTCTATGACCAGGAGGAAAACGAATTCGTCATTGTGCTCAAAGGAAAAGCAGTGATCAGCTTTGAAGACGGAACAAAAGTTGAGTTGAACGAAGGAGATTTTCTAAACATCAAGAAACATCTGAAACATCGAGTCGATTTCACAAGCAATCCTACAGTCTGGCTGGCAGTTTTTTTTGCGTGATGCGTGAAGCGTGAAGCGTCATTCGATAAACTCATGACTGGTGAAGCGTGAGTGGTGAGCAGATAAAACCGCCTGAAGGGTGGTGTTTGCTCAGCCCGCGGGCACTTGTCCGTCGTAGTGTCAACGAAGATGGAACGCCCCGGGGATAGAATTGGTTTTCTGGAACAAATCTCCCGCTTTCTGCGTCATACATTCGTTTCGATGTTTATTAATTTGGAGGAGATTATGAGAAAAGTATTTGTAATTATTGCGATCTTTAGCGTTTTTATGTTCATTTTATCGTGTGAGGATTCAAAGTCGGAAACAGATGATGAGCAGAGCAACGATGTGTTCCATGTGGATAATGAAACTGCTGACCAGAATGAAGAGGAAACAGATGATCTTGTCACAACTGACAACAATGTCACACCAGACAACAACATCGAGCCCGACAACAATGTCGAAAACGACGACAATGTCATTCCCGATGAAACAGTAATTCCAGATGATGAAACAACCGACACCATTGAAACTGACGAAGATGAAACTCTTGACGGAGAAGAGATCCCTGATGATGACACAAATAAACCCGAACCGCCATCATGCCCCGAAAACACTTTCGGACTCACGATCAGAACAACATACAACAACGGAACTGAAAATATTGACGGCGGCGGAGTTGTCAACAGAAACCCCGCAGGAACACCCACAATTGATGAAAAAACAACATGTTATGCCCTTGACACCGTTGTAACTCTGACAGTCATTCCCGACACAGGATTCACATTTTCATCATGGAAAGGGAAAGGTGTCGCAAAACTCACAGGCGAGTTCCCCACATTTTCCATCACAATGACTGAAACTGTAACCTTAAGAGCAGAATTCACCGCGGAGTAAACTGCCCAGCCCGTTGGGCGTGGGCTAAGTTAGCGCGAACCTTCAGTCCGCATTCAACAACCGCCTGAAGGGTGGTGTTTGCTCAGCCCGCGGGCAAAGCCCCGGGTATAGGAGTAAAATCAGAACTGTCCCCCTTCGACCATTCGAAATCCTCTCGTTCGAGTCTGAGCTTGAGGGCTCATCCCTCAGAGTCGAAGACATGACTCAGGATTTGCAACTTTTTTAATGAATCCTTCTTTTTTGACTAAAAATTCTGTTTGATGTATAAATTGCGGGCAAACTGTAATGTGAGGTAAATTCATGAGAAAGGTGATTTTAATTTCAGCACTGATGATCATTTCGAGCTTTCCGCTGTTTGGAGAGCCGAAGCTTCTGACAATACTTTTCACTAATGATTCACATGGTATGGCGTGGTCATTTGATGAGCCGGAAAGCCCGAAAACCGGCGGGTTGGCGGCACAGAAAACTCTTGTTGACAACATCAGAAACGAAGTTCAGCTTAATAACGGAGATGTTGTTGTGCTCAGCTCGGGCAATGTGACAATGGGAGACCCCAGAAGCAATGTCTGTGAAAATCTGCCGATGATAATGGGAATGAATCTGATAGGTTACGACGGAATGCTTGTAGGAAGTCATGAATTTGATTTCGGGATGAAAACATTTGAAAAGATGCAAAAAGAGGCGAGATTTCCCTTTATGAGCGCCAATCTTTTTTTCAAGAACGGAAAACAGGTCGGAAAAAGCTATATCGAAAAAGAGCTTATCAATGGAGTCAAGGTTGCATTCTTAGGCATCACTACTCCCGAACTTGAAAAGATCTCAAACGCAGGTGTTGACGGACTTGTAAAGGTAAAAGATCCGGTTGAAACCGCAAAAAAACTTGCCGCGGAACTTAAACAGAAGAACGATTTTGTCATTGTTCTTTCAAACCTCGGATATTCAGATTCCGACATCAGTTCTGACGGTTATCCAAGTGATTCAAAGCTTGCAAAGGAAGTGAAGGGGATCGACTTAATAATCGGCGGCCGGACCAAGATCCAGATGGAAAAGCCAGTGATGGTAAACAACATTCCAATCGTTCAGACCGAGGGTCTTGGTAAATGGGTGGGCAGATACGATTTCTATTTTGAAGGGAAGGAACTGGTTAAAACTGAGTTCAAACTTTATCCTGTCAATGTTAAGAAAAAAGTGGTCGAAAACGGTTCTACGACTTATGAAAACATCGGAAGAGGGCTGAAAGAAAATGATGCGATGATTAAAATGCTCAATGATTTTAACTGTGAATTTTCAACCCAGATCATAGGAGAACTCGAAAAACCGTTCTGTGGCAAAAGATCGACTGTCCGTTTTACAGAAAGTGATCTTGGAAATTTCATTGCCGATGTGATGAAAGAAAGAGCATCAACAGAAATTGCATTCATAAACGGCGGCTCGTTAAGACAGGGGCTCAACAGCGGAATAATCAACGAAATGGATGTTTACAGCGTATTTCCTTTTGAAGACACAATCGTGACAGGTGAACTTGCAGGTAGCGAGCTTCGCGACATGATCTATATTTCAGCAGGGAAATTCGGAGCCGGCGGCTTTCTCCATTTCAGCGGAGTTTCAATAAAAAGAGTTGACGGATCGGTGACAGAGATCACAGTGAACGGCAAACCCATTGATGTAAACGGAAAATACACATTCGCCGCAAACTCCTTCATCACAGGAGAAGGCGACGGCTTTGAAATGTTCAAGAAAATTAATGGCTTAAATAATACAGGACTAAGTGTTCCCGCCGTCATAATCGAACACATCAAAAAAGAAAAATACATTCAGCCACCCATAGTCAAGGGAAGGATTAAGTAGGTGGCAGTCTGTTCTTTCAATCTTATGTCTGTTATTTTTTTGTGGGGTAAATGATGAAAAGGTTTTTATTTGCAATTATTGCACTTTCATTGATTTCGTGTGTCGAGCAGTTATCGACCACGGCTCAGAGCAGCTCAGATGAAGTGATCGTGAACGAAGTGAAGTGTACAAAAGGAGAGTTTTCGCCTGATGGAAAATTCATCGGCTTTACCGGTGAAAAATACAAAGGGCTTTTTGTTAAAGATCTCTCAACAAATGAGATCGTTAAAATTACCGATGCAGATGGTGCGGGATGGAGATTTTCATGGTCGCCTGACAGTCGCGGGATTACTTTCAGGGAAACGGAATATTTAGAAAAATCAGCAACTTATAAAATAATGAAAAGGTTCCTTAATAAAGAGAGCAATGAGCTTGTAGGTGAATTTGAAAACACTGTGTGGCCGCCGCTCTGGAAAGACACGATATATTCAGTTGATACGGTCAGATCATCAAATATCGCTCTTGCAGTAAAACCGCTTTCAATTCTTAAAAACCCCGCAAAACCCCTGAAATTCAATGCGTTCACTTCTGACAACCGGGTATCGCTCATTGATTTGAAAACAGGTATTTTGAAAAATCTGGAAGAGGGAACGCACTCTCCGTCAATATCGGATGACGGCAGATTTGTTCTTTTTATTCACCTTGACACAATTAAGGTTCTTGACACAGTTAAAAATACAACAATTGAAATAGGCCGCGGCTCTTCACCAAGCTGGGTTTCCGGTTCAAAAAAAGTTGTTTATACTTCAACTCTTGATGACGGAAAGAACATAACTTTTTCTCAAATATTTCTTTTTGACATGATTTCCCGTGTGTCAGAAACCATTGCTGTTCCTGCAGAAAGAATGCCTCTTGCGCCGGCGATCTCTTCCGATGGATCGAAACTTCTCTACACAGACTACATCACCGGGCATCTCTTCATTAAAAAACTCGGAAATGAGAAGTAGGAGGGCAAAATGAAAATAAAATTAACAACATACATTGCGATTTGCTTCTTTTTCATCCCTTCAATACTTTTTGCAACACTTTCAGGAAAGAAAATATGTGTCGACCCCGGTCACGGCGGCAGTGACCCTGGAGCAATAGGGACAAACGGTTCAGCTCTTCCCAACGAAGCAGACCTTGTCCTTGATGTCGACCTCCGGCTTCAGTCAATGCTGACTGATGATGCCGCAACTGTGGTAATGACAAGAACTGATGAAGTTGAGGTGTCACTTGCAAACAGAGTAGCGATTGCAAACAGCAACAGTGTCACAATATTTGTTTCAACCCATCTTAATTCAAGTGATCTTGCTTCAGCAAACGGAACCGAAACATATGCATACCAGTCAGGCGGCAACAGTCAGACACTTGCAACTTACATACAGAATGAACTTCTTGATCATCTTGGAAGAACTAATCGCGGAGTAAAATATTCCGGATTTTATGTCATTAAAAACACAACAATGCCTGCCGCACTTTCTGAAGGGCTTTTTGTGTCAAATTCAACTGAGTTCAATCTTATTTCGCAAGCTGCAACAAGAGAGGAACATGCTCTCGGTGTCTATCATGCGATATGCAGTTATTTCGGGGTTACACCGCTTGACGATCCCGGAACTGATCCGCAAGACAAGGTTGAAGTGAAAGGATTTGTCTATAATGCTTCTCTGGGTGAAAATGTTGAAGGGAACAGGATCGCAGGAGCAGACTGCTATCTTAAAAAAACAGGTGAAACAGATCTTCATGTTGTGTCGTCAGCAACCGGACTTTTCACATTTACAAATGTCACTCCCGGAGATTATACACTTGAAATTACAAAAACCGGCTTTAATAACGGTACTAAAAGTGTAAATGCAAGCGGAAATCCGACATGGGCTTCAACCGGACTTACCGAAAGCACAGGGGGAACGGAAACAGCATGGATAAAAGGGTTTGTGTTTAATGATTCGAATGGTCTTGGAAATGTTGCTGAAAACAGAATCGCAAATGCGACATGTGTTCTGAAAAAGACGGTTGGCGGCGCGGAAGTGACTGTAACAACTGATGATTCCGGATTTTTCAGATTTAACGATCTTGAAGTAGCTGACTATACTCTGACTGTAAGCAAAACAGGCTTTGTGACAACATCAGATAAGCCGCTCACACTTATTGCCGGAGAAAACTGGGCATCAACCGGAATTGCTGAACAGGGAGCAGTTGAACTTGGCGGATTAAGCGGGACAGTCACATCAAAAACAAGTTATCTCGCAATTGCAGGAGCACAGTGTGTCATCACTTCAAAAACTTCAGGAGATCCTTACACAGTTTATTCCGATGAAACAGGAAAATATGAATTTACAGACATTATTCCTGATGATTATACTCTGGCAGTCAGTGCAGACGGTTATGAAAAATGGACAGGCGATGTGACCGTAATGACCGATCAGAATGCTGTTAAAGATGTTGAACTTACTCCGTTAGAAACTGCAAATGATGATGATACGGCAGAAATTCCCGATGAAAATGAAACGGTGAACGATACAGATGTTGTAGAAACAGTTGACAACGAAACTCCGGATGAAAGCGTGATCGATCCTGATGACGATCCGGGCATTACCGATTCTGATGAAACTGATGATTCAATCCGGGACGATTCCGGTGAAATTGATGAAGAGGTCGGTTGCGGCTGTTCTTTTATAGATTAAAACGATTGAAAATACGAGGGTCTAATGAGCGAAAAGCCTGCAGTAACACAGGGAAATAAAAAACCGTTGATATCCTGGCAGTTGCCGATGAAAAGGGTGCTGTGGGCGCTTGCCCCGACTGCTCTTGCCGGGGTCTATTTCTTCGGGTTGAGAGTTCTGCTTCTTTACATTGTCGTTCACATTGCAGGATTTTTGTCGGAATATGCTTTTGCAAAAAAGTACAACCAGCAGGTTTCTTCATCAGTCTTTGTGACAAATATGCTTTTTGCAATGATAATTCCTCCCGCGCTTCCTTTCTGGATGGCGGCTGTCGGTATTATTTTCGGTGTCGTTTTCGGCAAAATGGTTTTCGGAGGTTTCGGAAAGAACATATTCAATCCTGCACTTGTCGGAAGAGCATTCATTTATGTCACATTTGCAGTTTATATGACGGGAATGTGGTCGGAACCCTATGGCGGCATGATGGGCGGACTTCTCAGTTATTCACCCGATGCGGTGACAAGTGCGACAGTGCTTTCAAGTGCAAAAGGGACGATGAACAGTATCTGGCTGAATGCATTTTTAGGCAATATCGCCGGCTCAGCAGGTGAAACTTCGGCTCTTCTCATAATTCTTGGCGGAATGTATCTTGTCATAAAAAAAGTGGCAAGCAGAGAGATCATTATCACAACAGTCATCGGTTTAGTTATCCCGCAGACAATATTCTGGTATTTTGGTGTAAAAGATGCAGTTGATCCTCTTACAGCAGCACTTACAGGCGGATTCATGCTCGGACTTTTCTTCATGACGACCGATCCTGTGAGTGCGCCCAAAACTGACACCGGAAAGAAACTCTACGGTCTTTTCATAGGGCTTATGACATCGCTCATCAGAACTTTCTCAGTCTGGCCTGAAGGGATGATGTTTGCCATTCTGCTTGGAAATATGCTCGGTCCGATCACCGATTATGCTATCACGGAACAACGCAACAAAAAGAAGGCGAAACTTTCCTCTCAAACTGCGGGCGAGGTGAAGTGATGACAGGGAAAAGCAAAACTAAGCAGCGGATATTTACGATTTTTTTTATGTTCACAGTATCAGCTTTTTTCATTGGAATTCTCTCTTTTGTCTATCTTTTTACAAAAAGTACAGTTGTCAGGAATGAATCACTTTTCTTAAAGAAATCGGTGCTTTATACGGCACAAATTGAAGTGATTGATTCACCTGTTGAGATCGAGAGAGTTTACAAAGAAAAAGTTGAAGAGATAAAAGATGCTGACGGCAACATCCAATATTATTCAGTTGTTGCAGACGACGGCGCTACAGTTGCAGTGTTTCAGAGCAGCGGACAGGGACTGTGGGGAGTAATTAAAGGGCATGTCGGTCTTAAAAGCGATCTTGAAACAATTGCAGGGATAGATTTTACAGTCCAGACAGAAACTCCGGGGCTCGGTGCAAGGATAACAGAGCAATGGTTTAAGGAGCAGTTCAGAGGCAAAAAAGGTGAATTAAAAAGGGTTCCGGAAGGGACAAAAAGTGGTAATGAAGATGAATTTGATGCGATAACAGGTGCGACCGTGACCTCAAAAGCGGTTGAATCAATGATAAATAAAACCGTTAAAAATGCTCCTGCTGTTGCCGGGAAGGGGGTGGAACAATGACTTCAAAAGCAGGAAAGATAACTTTAGCCAATCTAGGGCGGGAAAATCCTGTTTTTGCCCAGATACTCGGGATCTGCTCAACATTAGCAGTCACGAATGTGCTTGAAAATACAGCGGTAATGTGTGCCGGATTGATATTCACAACCGCATTGTCAAATACTACTGTTTCGATTTTACGCAAATGGATCCCTTCGAGAATAAGGATGATGGTCTCAACTTTGATAATTGCTTTCTATGTCATTCTGGTTGACATTGTTCTTAAAGCGTATCTGCCTGATATTTCAAGACAACTTGGTGCATATATCGGACTTATTATAACTAACTGCATCATCATGGGCAGAGCGGAGGCATTTGCTTTGAACAATAAACCGGGTCTCAGTTTCGTTGACGGGTTGACAAGCGGGCTCGGATACGGCTATGTGCTTTTAATTATTGCGTTTTTCAGAGAGCTCCTCGGGAGCGGAACGATCTGGGGATTTACAGTTCTTGGCGACTGGTGGGTTAAATGGTCGATCATGGTGATGGCTCCCGGTGCCTTTTTCATGCTTGCGGTTTTCATCTGGATCGTAAAAGGGCTCATTCTTGTTGATCCGGAGGTGAAAAAATGAACGGAACTGAAACACTCGGTGTATTTGCAATATTTTTTGCCGCTGCCATTACAAACAACATTCTGCTCACAATGTATCTTGGAATGTGCTCCTTCCTTGCTGTTTCAAGACAGGTTAAAACCGCGATAGGACTTGGCACGGCAGTTGTTTTTGTCATGACTTTCACAAGTGCGATAAACTGGCTTATATACGAATATCTTCTTATCCCGTTTGAGCTTGAATATCTGACCTACATTGTTTTTATCATAGTCATTGCCGCATTTGTTCAACTTGTTGAAATGATTATTGAAAGAGTTAGCGAAACGCTTTATAACGCTCTTGGAATATTTCTTCCGCTCATAACGGTGAACTGTGCGATACTCGGAGCCGCACTTTTTATGATAATCAGAAAATATACACTTCTTTCTGCAATTTCCTTCAGTGCAGGAAGCGGTGCCGGCTGGATGCTTGCAATAATAATCATGGCAGGTATCAGGCAGAAAATGGGGACATCCAAAGTTCCGAAAGGACTTGAAGGAGCAGGAATAACACTTATCATCGCCGGAATAATGTCCATGGCCTTCATGGGTTTTACCGGAATGATGAACTTAAACTGATCAGGAGGGCGGCAATGGATTTTCAAATTGTTGAACTGCTGCAGAGCATTCTGATCGTTTCAGGAATAGCCACAGTGCTTGCAATTCTAATGGTGATAGCTGATGCCACGATCGGCAATTACGGAATAATGAACCTCCTCATAAATAAAGAACACAAACACAGCGTGGAAGGGGGAAAAACTCTGCTAAATACCCTCAAAGAAGAGGGTGTTTTCATTCCGTCGGCCTGCGGAGGAAGGGGCTCATGCGGACTTTGCAAATGTAAAGTGACTTCAGGAGGAGGCGATTATCTTCCGACAGAACTTTCATTTATCACTAAAGAAGAACAGAAGGAAGGTATCCGGCTCAGTTGTCAGATCAAAGTGAAAAGGGATTTTGAGATCGAGATTCCTGAAGAGCTTTTCAATGTGAAGGAATTCAAGGCGAAAGTTGCATCAATTAAAGACCTTACGCACGACATTAAAGAGGTTCGTTTTCAACTTCTTGAGCCGAATGAAATAAGTTTCAAGCCGGGACAGTTCGTTCAGGTACAGGTTCCCGAATATGAATTTTCAAATGAATCGGTTTACAGGGCCTATTCGATCTCGTCTTCATCAACTGAAAAAGGGATAGTTGAGCTTGAGATCAGATATGTCAATAACGGAATATGCACGACCTATGTTCATAAGTATTTGAAAGAAGGCGATATTCTGACTCTCACCGGTCCGTATGGAGAATTTTATCTTAGAAACACCGATGCTGATATAGTTTGTGTTGCAGGGGGATCGGGAATGGCTCCGATAAAATCGATTCTGCATCACATTGAAGAGCAGAAGATAAGTAGAAAAGTAACTTACATTTTCGGAGCTCAGGGAAAAAGAGATCTATTTCTGCTTGATAAAATGAAGGAGTTTGAGAAAAATATCCCGAATTTCAGATTTGTTCCGGCTTTAAGCAATGCATCTCCGGAGGACAATTGGGACGGTGAGACCGGAAAAGTGACTGAAGTGCTCGCAAAATATCTTTCTGACGGCTCAAACACAGAGGCATATCTTTGCGGAAGTCCCGGAATGATAAATGCCGTAATTGAAGTGCTCAAGTCAAAAGGGGTTAAAGAAGAAAAGATCTATTACGATAAATTTTAACCGGAGGTCATTATGAAACAGTCGCCCGACCTGATAAAAGCACAGGAACAGATGAAACCCGGTGTGATAACAAGCTGCGGATTTCTCGGCCCTGACAGAAGAAACTTGATCGATATACTTCTTGAAGATGAATCTGAAGTTCAGCGGCTCGGCACTACGCATAGACAGATCGCTGAAAGGATGAAATATTTCAGAGACAAAGGGCTTGAAGGGCTTGGAATGTTTGAAAAAGTTGAAGACCATTTTGAAGTGAAAGTCGATTCGATGCGGGGGCAGCTCCCTTCACCTTTTGAAGATCATATCATGATAGAAAAACAAAACACCGTTGTCAGAAATCTCAAACTAAATAAAGAAGTTGCATACACAGATTTTAGCATTCACATGATTGAGTTTCACGGTTTTTATCAGGGGAAAGGATCTATGTTCAGAATTGAACCCAAAGAACTGGTTGATATTCTTGAATTAAAGAAAAACGAAGAAAAGCCGCTTCCCGACTATTATCCATCAGGTAAATAAAAAGGAGAACGATAATGAAAAGTGTCGTATATTATTTTACGGGAACAGGAAACTCACTCGTTGCCGCCCGTGACATTGCAAATGCTCTGAAAGCCGAACTTTTTCCGATTCCGGTTGAAGTTAAAAAAGATAAAATTCAGACAGATGCACAAAAGATCGTTATTGTTTTTCCTGTTTATGCA
>Ga0116174_10004471_pt1 | contig 11037 bp, 9 predicted proteins | sample AD_UKC087_MetaG_FD_89801 | JGI IMG/M metagenome (GOLD analysis project Ga0116174, IMG submission 89801) | Active sludge microbial communities of municipal wastewater-treating anaerobic digesters from USA - AD_UKC087_MetaG | ecosystem: Engineered > Bioreactor > Anaerobic > Digestate | place: USA...
CGCGTCCGTATGATGGGCATCGAGGGCTTCGAGTACCGCGCGAATCCCGTCGAGCTGTGGGACCTGTACCGCAAGAAGGGACTGCCTCTTCGCGCAACCGTAAGCGATATGGGGCCCGACCTCTGGTCGCGGCTGCTTGAGCTCTCGGAGGCGCAGAGCACCACGATGAGCCTGCTGTTTCGCGTGGCCGACGAGGCGGGTCTGCTGCTTCTCGACCTTAAGGACCTCAAGGCGGCGCTTCAGTACCTGGCGGACAACGCGGATACGGTATCGGCCGAATACGGCCAGGTGTCGAAGCAGACGGTGCAGACCATTCAGCGCAAGCTCCTGCCCCTGGAGCAGCAGGGGGGCGACGTGTTTTTCGGCGAGCCCGACCTGGACCTGAATGACCTGATTCGGCGCGACTCCGGCGGTCGCGGCGTGATCAACGTTCTTTCCGCCGAGGAGCTGGTCCTGCACCCCGTGCTCTATTCGACTTTCCTGCTGTGGCTGTTGTCCGAGCTCTTCGAGGAGCTCCCCGAGCGCGGGGACGCCGACAAGCCGCTCCTGGTGTTCTTTTTCGATGAGGCCCATCTTCTGTTCAATGACGCGCCGAAGGCGCTGGTCAAGAAGATCGAACAGGTCGTGCGGCTCATCCGCTCGAAGGGCGTAGGCGTGTACTTCGTCACACAGAGCCCGCTGGACATACCCGAGGAGGTACTGGGTCAGCTCGGCAACCGCGTGCAGCATGCCCTGCGCGCGTTTACGCCCAAAGACCAGAAGGCGGTGAAAGCCGCGGCCGAGACCTTCAGGGCCAATCCCGGAATAGATACCGGCACGGCCATCACCGAGCTCGGCGTGGGCGAGGCGCTGGTGAGCTTCCTCGACACGAAGGGCGTTCCTGGCATGGTGGAGCGCGTTTTCGTGCGTCCGCCTGGTTGCCGCCTGGGGCCCATCTCGGACGATGAGCGCGCGGATCTATTGAAGTCCTCGGACCTGCGCGGCAAATACGAAAAGGACATTGACCGCGAATCGGCGTTCGAGATCCTCTCGAAAAAAGCGGAGAAACGCGTAAAGGCCGAAAACCCCGAGGAGGAAGAAAGGGAAACCGGCAGGGCCGCGAAAAAACGGGCCGCCGGAGGCCGCGGCAGGCAGACCGTGGCCGAGAGTTTCGCGAAGGGGATGGCGCGGAGCATCGGCAGTACCATCGGCCGGGAGATAGCCGGCAAAGCTGGCGCCAGGCTGGTGCGCGGCATCCTCGGCAGCATTCTCCGCTAGCATCGTCGAAACGCGCGGCCCGGCGAGCTCGCCGGGCCGCCTGCGTTCACCTCTTTAAGAATTTTACCAGCACCCCGTTTACCTTCTCCGGGCTTTCGTAATGAACGAGATGCCCGCCCCCCGGTATCTCGTGATATTCGAGCTTCGGCATCGCCTTTTTGATGCCGGCGACGGAGTCGGACCGTATCACGATGTCCGCCGTTCCCCAGGTGAGCAGTACGGGAACGCTCGATCTTCCGACGGTTTCGTACTCGGCGGTGAAGTCGGCGAGCGAATCGCCGCGGAGATTGGAGAGCCGCGCGCGTTTGAATCCCCTGTATGAAAGCTGTTCCATGTACCGGTCCGTGTATTCGGCCGGGATGGCGGAGGTGTTGGCGAACACCTTTTGGGGATAATTGATGTTGATGCGGTCCAGGGCGACGCGCCCGATGTAATCGCCGACGCCCGGGACCTTTATAAGGCCTATCATCGCCTTCATCGGGAGCACGTTGATGAACGGCGACAGGAGAGCGAGCCGTTTCACCCTTTCCGGGTGCTTCGCCGCGTAGTACACGGCGATACTGCCGCCCTGCGATGTTCCGACCAGATTGACCGGACCCTTTATGTTCAGTTTTTCGAGCAGGCCGGAAAGCTGACGGTCGTACAGCTCGCGCGAATAGACAGTGTCCGGCCGGTCCGAATAGCCGAAGCCGTAGAGGTCGTAGCGTACCACGCGGAAGCCGGCGTCGGAAAGCGCTTTCATGTTTTTGTCCCAGGAAAAATACGGCGCGGCGTTGCCGTGAACCAGCACTACGATCTCGCCCTCTTGGGGGCCGCTGACGTCGTAGTGGACGCTGCCGTCCGAAAGCTTCAGGAATTTCAGACCGAGCTCTTTGCGGACATTGTCGTTGAGTTCCCTGGTCTCGAGATTCCCCGTTATGAGGGGGAGCGCGGCGAGGATGAGGACGAGTACAGCCAGTGCCAGCAGTAGTTTTTTCATTCCGCATTCCTTTTTCTGTATTCACGCATCCGTGATGCGCGGCACCCCCGGATTGTATGCGAGGGCGTCCATAGTATGTTCTCACCGGGTGAGCCTGTCAAGACGGAAGACGAAGCGGATGTGCACGCCGGGAGCGAGGGAGGTTACAGACTCTTGATGAGTCTTTCTGTCTCCTCGATATATCTTAGCGTTTCTTCGCGCGCCTCGCGGATGAACGCGTCGTCTCCGGCGCTCACGTTGATCCGGTCGTAATCGTCGATGATGCTCCGTCCGCGAAGGTCGTCCTTTTCCTTCGAGCGGACCGTGTCCGCAAGCGCCCTTTCCCGGTATTCGATAAGCCTCCGCATGTTCTCGGCGGGGGCGGACCGGTCGAGGCCCTCGGACGCGAGTATCCCGCGCACGAATTCCCACTCGGGATCGGCGGCGTCCGGCGCGTACGCGGGTCCGGTTCCGGCGTCGCGTCGCGCCAGCCTGTCCCTCAGCCCCATCAGGGCGTAGTACTGTATGAAAAAGGTGTAGGTCTCCATCCCGCTGGCGCGGCATTTTTCTGTCATGAAATTTTTCCCCGCGCCGGGGATGTCATCCCCCGTATACGCCTCTTTCAGCGGGGTGACCTCTGACAGTGCCCCGCGCGCGGAGATCATTTTCGCGACGGTTTCCGGGCGAAATACGCGGAAGTCGAATTCGGTCCTGCGCGCCTTGTTCCTCTTTTTGTATTTTCCCTCGTTTCGCAGTATCGCGTACAGGTTGTGCGCGAGAACCCAGCCGGGCATGATCTCGTTGTGGGTTTCGGGGATTCCCGGCATGGCGCGCTCCGGCCTGGCTATGAGGGAGAAGGGGAAGTCGATCCTCTGCGGAGCGGTGACGACGGCCGTGGCGATTATCGAGTAGGGCGCGTTGACGTAATTGGCGGGGAATTTTATGTTTGTCCCCAGGCCGAAAAAGACTCCCTCGCCGCACCAGATCTCCTGGTCGGGGGCCCTGGAGGTGTGGTTCGATCCAATGTTCGCGCCGTACCCGATGTTGCCTTTTCCTTCCGGCCACAGAGCGGCGATCAGCATGGACTGATGATGAAAGCCCACGAAGGGACCGATGAGCGACGAGGTCGCCTCCCCTTCGGCTATGCCTGAATTGGGGCCCAGTATGCTGTTGGTCGCCTTTCCGTGGCGCTCGACGTGGGAGTGCTCGGTGAGGATGGAGTTGTCGACGATGGCCATCGACGTGACCTCGCAGCCCCACTGTACGCAGGAATTCCTCGCTATGGCTCCCTGGCCGATGAAGGTTTCCTCGCCGGGGCCTCCGAGCACCGTGCAGTTATCTATGAGCGCCGCGCCGTCGATACGGACGCCGCTTCCAATAAAGGAGTCCCTGACGGCCGGTGTGTGCGTGATTATCGCCCCGGAGTCGACCACGCCGAACGGCAGGGCGCAGCCTGCGACGTACGCGTCGATGAATTCTATATACCGGCGCATGAGCTCCGCGTCGCCCCTGGTTTTGAGCACCGCTTCGGCGACCGGGATGGTCATCTCCGCATAGGAAGAAATCTCCCTGCCTCCGGTCTCGTTGCCCACGGTGATCGTGCGCCCGTTTCCGAAGGCGGGCGACTCCGTCGATGACAGTTCTCCGACCCGGAAGACGACCGCCCCGTCCCCTATGTGATAATTCGCAACCAGACCCGCGTCGCGGACAAGGCAGTTGTCGCCGATCGTCGACGAGACGATCAGGCTGTTGTATATTCCGGCCGGGAGCGCAACCGCGCCGGAGACGGTTATCTCCGTCGCGTCGCAGCGCCCCAGTCGGCATTCGCCGGAAAAGGTGGTGTCGAATATGCGGTCCGGCGTGAATTCGGCGTGAACGCGCACAAGATCCCAGTGAAGCGAGCGGTTGCCCCGGGACTCCAGCATGGAGATTTCGCCGTCCGTTAGAGGCCGGTACGACCGGGCGTCGCCGCGGATCGCCCCGATCCTCGCGATAAAAGCAGAATTTCGGATGACGGAATCCAGGTTCTTTTTAATAGCGTTCATTGATCCACTCAGCGCCCTATTTTTTTGTGAACGAGCTTCTTGTTGTCGCGCACCCAGTTGTAGTATTCCTTCCTCTGGAGACCGGAGGCGGCCTCCTCGTCGAGAACCACCGTTACGTGGGAATGTAGCTGGAGGGCCGAGGCGGTAATCTGGCTGGTGACCGGTCCCTCGATGAACCGGGCGCATACCTCCGCCTTTTTCATACCGTTGGCGACGAGGAGTATTCTGCGGGCGTCGAGGATGGTCCCGACCCCCATCGTAATGGCGAAGCGCGGGACCTGATCGACGCTTTCGAAAAACCGCGCGTTGTCCTCTATGGTTTTTTTAACGAGCGCCTTGACCCGCGTCCGGCTGGCCAGCGAGGAGCCGGGCTCGTTGAACGCGATGTGCCCGTCGCTTCCGATTCCGAGCACCTGAAGGTCGATGCCGCCCGTCTCGCAGATCTTCTGCTCGTACCAGGCGCAGAATTCCTCGGGATCGTCGGTGTTCCCCTGGGGGACGAATTCGTTCGCCGGTATGGTGTTGATATGCCTGAACAGGTGCTCCTGCATGAAATAATTGTAGCTGTTGGGGTGCAGAGGGGCCAGTCCGAGATATTCGTCGAGATTGAAGGACTTGATTTTCGAAAAATCCAGGCCTTCCTCCCGGTGGAGCCTCACCAGCTCCTTGTAGGTGCCGAGCGGCGTGTCTCCGGTCGCGAGGCCAAGCACGGAATCGTGCTTCTTTCTTATCTGCGCCGCGATTATCCCCGCCGAGATCTTGCTCATTTCGTCGTAGTCGCGCGCGATTATGATTTCCATGTTTCGCCCCCTCGCGATTGAAGATGGTGTCGGCGCGTGTCGGGATGATTGGGTAGTCGCGACCTAAAAATCGATATAGTCAATCACAAATTAATCGCGGACGCCGGCCGGACGGAAGTACCCTGGCGTGGAGTAGTAATATTTTACTGATAGTATATTGTTTTAACTTATAGTAAAAATAATATTGACATATTATCATAATATAATCATCGTTAAACCTTTCCGGGGGGGCCGTGGCCAGAAATGCGGCGATAAACGAGAGGATGAAAAGGGAAAAGGCGAGGAGGATGGACGAGATACTCCTGGCCGCCCGCACGCTGATGCTCGCTAAAAGCTACACGGGCGCCACCATGGACGAGATCGCCGCGGAGGCCGGTATCACCAAGCCCACAATTTACCAGTATTTCCGGACCAAGGACGAGCTTATCGTCGCGCTGGTCGAGCCTCTTGTCCTCTCGCTCGCCACGGAGCTCGAATCGATACGAAAGTCGGTCGAGATTGGCTCGTACGCCTCGGGCGGGGAGATCATCGCCGACGTCTTCAAGGTGTACTATGGCACATTCGAGCGCGATCCGGACCTTTTCAGGCTGTTCATCATTTTCCTCCAGGTGGGTCTGGGGCGGGAGATGAGCGCGGAGGCCGCGGGGAGGATAAAAGAACTCGGCAGGCGGTGCTTCGACGAGGGGAACAGGATCACGGTCCTTTCGATTCAGAAGGGATATCTGAGGGAAACGGACGTCCGCCAGACCACGGACTTCGTATGGGCGTCGTTCTGGGGTATCGTTCAGGTGGAGCAGGACAAATGGGGAAGGGAGGGGATAAGCCCCTTCCTTCGGCCGGTACTCGCGTTCGGGGAGAGGCTTCTGGTGGCCGCACTGGTCAGGAAATAGCGCTTATCTACTAATGGGGGGAGTCATGGAGTATCATTCGAAAAAGGACGTCATGAAGCAGTACAAAGAGAAGCTGTGCAGCGCGGACGAGGCGGTAAAGTGCGTTAAGTCCGGCGACTGGATCACCTACGCGTTCTTCAACGGCAAGCCGGTGAAATGCGACTCGGCGCTCGCGAAACGCAAGGGCGAGCTGAAGGACGTCCAGATCTATGGCGCTGTGACGATACCGCCCGTTCCCGAAGTTCTGACGCAGGACCCGGAGGGGGAGACCTTCACCTACAACGATTTCCATTTCTCCCTGCTGACCAGGATCATGAAGATGCAGTATCCGGACCGCGTATCGTACGCCCCGCTGCATTTCGGCGAGACGGACTGGGAGACCGAGCACCTGCGCGGGCCGCTCCACGACTACGATCCGCATAAGACCGGGATACGCCTGCAGGACGTTCACATAATGCGCGTAGCGCCGATGGACGAGAACGGGTACTTCAACTTCGGGATAAGCAACGCCTGCATGCTGGGATGGTGCAAGGCGCACAAGGTGATCGTCGAGGTGAACAAAAACGTTCCGGTGGCCCTGGGCGGCACCAGGGAGTCGATCCACGTCTCGCAGATCGACTATATCGTCGAGGGCGACAACGAGCCGATGTTCGAGCTTCCGAATATCGAGGCCACCGAGGTCGAAAAGAAGATCGCCGAACACGTGTTCAAGTACCTGTACGACGGCTGCTGCGTTCAGCTTGGAATCGGCGGCATGCCGAACACCCTGGGGCACATGATCGCGCAGAGCGATCTCAAAAACCTCGGCGGACACACCGAAATGCTCGTCGACGCGTTCATGGAGATGGAGCTTTCGGGCAGGCTGGACAACTCGCGCAAAAACGCGGACAGATGGAAGACCGCCTACACCTTCGCCCTCGGGAGCAAGAAGCTGTACGACTGGATACACAACAATCCCTCGCTGGCGTCCTACAACGTGGGATACGTGAACAGCTTCGACGTTATCAAGTCGATCGACGATTTCGTCTCGATAAATTCCGCGATCGAGGTCGATATCATGGGACAGGTGAACGCGGAGAGCAACGGATTCCAGCAGATCTCCGGCAACGGCGGCATGCTCGATTTCGTGCTCGGCTCGTTCTGGTCGAAGGGCGGAAAGAGCTTCATCTGCCTGCCGTCAACCTACACCCTTCCTGACGGAAAGCTCATCTCGCGCATAGTGCCGAGTTTCAAGCCAGGCACCGCGGTCACGGTGCCGCGCCAGACGGCGCAGTTCATCGCCACCGAATACGGCTGCGTGAACCTCAAGCTCGCGCCGCTGTGGATGCGGGCCGAGAAGCTCATCTCGATAGCGCATCCGGATTTCAGGGAGGAGCTCATAAAGGCCGCGGAAGAGAACAAGATATGGAGCAGGTCGAACAAACGCTGAACGTCCCGATACTGAGCGAACCGCCGATGGCGCCGGAACGGTGTACATCGGGCCGGAAATTCGTGTTTCGGGGTGAATGGGGAATCGCCGGGTGTTTCCCGGCGATTTTTATTTCACCGGTCAGCGGATTAAATTCGTTGACATTATTTGGCATACAAAATATTTGTATACCAAATAATGGAGCTTCACATGAACGATGGCGACCGTCACATCTACCGTATCCTCACCGCCGCCCATCTGCTTAAGAACCACCTTGTGCGGTCCTTCAGGGAGAGCGGTGTGCGTATCACTCCCTCCCACTCGGCCATGCTCTTCATGCTGGAGGAGGATGGCCCACTCTCGCCGAGCGCGCTCGGAGAAATGCTGCGTCTGGACAATTCGACCGTTACCGGGCTCGTCGACCGGCTCGAGGCGGCGGGTTTCGTGCGGCGGGACGCGGACCCGGACGACCGTCGCAGGTGGAGCATTTCCATCACCCCCGAAGGGCGTAAAGAGACGGCGAAGGCACTGACGGTGATAAAAGCCGTTAACGCGCGCATCGGGGAGGGCTTCACGAATGCCGAGATGCGCGTCCTGCATGCCATCCTGGAAGAGTTCGGGGAAAAGTTCATATGAGGCGGATCAAGAACGAAGCGGATTCGGGTCTCCGGGAGCGTACGTTCGAAACCTTTCGCGGCGTGGTGTATCCGTGGGAGTGCGACCATATGGGACACATGAATGTTCGCTTTTATCAGGCCCGATTCGACGAGGCCACCTGGCAGCTCTTCGGCATGCTGGGGCTCACGCCGGAGTACCTGAGGAGGGAGGGGCGGGGGATGGCGGCCGTGGAACAGCACACGCGCTACCTGAAAGAGGCGCTGCCGGGAGACCTGATCGGCATGCGCTCGCGTGTGCTCGAGATCACCGGGAAGAGCATACGCTTCACGCACCTGCTGCTTAACAGCGTTTCGGGGGAGGCGCTCGCCGAGACCACCTTCACCGGGGTGCATCTGGATACCGCCACCCGACGGAGCCGAGCCTTCGACGAGGGACTTCTCGCCTCGATGAGGGAGATTTCGGGGCTGACCGGTGTGCCGCCGCACCGAGGCGAGGTATAACGGAGGTCGCATGGATAAAAACGACGCGCTGGATTTCTGCCTGCGATGGCTCCCCGCCTGGACCGGCAACAGGCCGGATCTGCTTCTCGAATTTTACGCGCCGGACGCCTTTTATTCCGATCCGGTCTGCCGCGAGGGGCTGCGTGGGCGCGCGTCGCTCGCCGCGTATTTCACGAAGCTCCTCTCCCGCAATCCCGGGTGGAAGTGGGAGGCCGTGGAGGTGTTCCCGCATCCGGAAGGCTTTACGCTGAAGTGGAGGGCCGCAATCCCGGCGGGGGTCGTTACTCTGACCGAATACGGCCTGGATATCGTGGAGCTTCGCGACGGGCTTATAACCCGGAACGAGGTCTTCTTCGACCGGACCGCCCTGCTTGCCGCGATGCGTGACGCGCGATAAAAGCATTTTTATTGACATGCATTTGCCGGCGTGTTAGTCTGCGGCAATGAAGATTCTCGTCACCGGCGCGTCCGGCTTCCTCGGCACGAACATCGTGCACGAATGCCTGAAGAAAAAGCACACGGTCCGGGCCTTCTCGCTTCCGGGCTCGGAAACATCGTATATCGAGCGAAAGGGTGTCGAGCAGGTCTACGGCGACGTGGCCGACGCTGACGCCGTGTCTCGCGCCATGAGGGGAGTCGACGCGGTGATTCACGTCGCCGGCGACACGAGTTTCTGGAAGAAGCGCTTCGAGCGCCAGCGCAGGACCAACGTGGAGGGCGTGCGCGCCGTCATGGATGCGGCGCTCGCGGCAGGGGTAAAGCGCGTCGTCCACACCAGCACCGTCGATTCGCTCGGCTACAACCCCGAGGGCCTTGCCGACGAGACCTGGAGCGCGTACAATTACGGCGGCACCGGCTATAATTACGCCGACACCAAGCGCGAGGGCGAACGGCTTGCCCTCTCGTACGTCGCGAAGGGGCTTAAGGTCGTGGTGATCAATCCCGGCAGCATGATCGGCCCGTTCGATCACACGCTGCAGTTCGGGCGCCTCTTCATGGATCTGCGCGACGGAAAGGTACCCGCGGTGCTTCCCGGCGGCGCGCCGTGGGCGCATGTGGGCGAGGTGGCCCGCGCGCACGTGACGGCCCTGACAAAAGGAAGGTCCGGCGAACGCTACATCTGCGGAGGGGTGAACGAATCGTACCGGCGCGTATTCGCCGTCATCGCGGCGTCGGTCGGCGCGAAGCCGCCGCGCTTCACCATGAGCCCGTGGATGACCGTCGCGTACGGCTACCTGATGGAGTTCCTCGCGAATTTCACCGGGAAGCCCCCGGATCTCAATCCGGGCCAGGCGCGCTACATGTCAGTCTTCCCGAAATACGACTCGTCGAAGGCCGTTCGCGAGCTCGGCTTTAAAATCGTCCCGCTCGAAGAGATGGTGGCCGACGCGGGCGCGTGGTACGCGGAGAACGGCTTTTTATAAAGGAGATCATCGCAGTTCAAGCGCTCCCGCCGCCTTCCCGGTTATATCCGACGCCTCCCGACTCATCCCGCCGAAAAAGAATCCACGCGTTCGCGGAGGCCCCCGGCGAGGGACGCCACGCGTTCTGAGTTTTCGGCCATCTCGACCGCTCCGGCCGCGTTGGACTGGGTGAGCTCGTTGATGATGGAGATGGAGCGCACGATTTCGTCGACGGCGAGCTTCTGCTCTCTTGCCGCGTTGAATATCTGCTCGGAGCGCTCCCTGACGCGCGACACCTCGCCGTTCACAAGGGAGTTGGTCTCGAGCTGGCCTCCCATACCCGTGTTCACATCCTCTATCATCGCGCGTATCCGGGCGACTCCGTTGATGATGGCGTCGATCGTGCGGACGACGCCCGTCACGCCGCCGGTTCCGCGGTTGATTTCGGACTCGGTTTTGCGGATATGGCCGTCTATCTCCTTCACGCTCCGGGAGGTCTGGTCGGCGAGCTTCGAAATCTCGTCGGCCACGACGGCGAATCCCCTGCCCGCGTCGCCGGCGCGCGCCGCCTCGATCGAGGCGTTCAGGGAGAGCAGGTTGATGCGGTCGGAGATGTCGTTGATGATCGCGACGATGCCGGTCATCTCGCGCGAGCTCTCGCCGATGGCTTCCATGCTCTCGTTCATCTCGCGCATCCCGGCCTCGCCGTCGCGGGCCATGTCCGAAATCGATCCCGTCACTCGCGCGGCCTCGGAGGTCTTCCGCTCGACGTCGTGGATGATGCCGGTAAGCCGGTCGATGGTCTCCACCAGGCGCGTGATGCGCTCCACCTGGTCGCTCGCGCCGGCCGCGACGTTGTCGATGCCGGCGGAGATCTCGTCGACGGTGGCGGTGATCTCTTCCACGGACGCGGCCTGGCTCTGCGCGTTGTTGGAGAACGCGCCGGAAGTCGAAGCCATTTCGCCCGAGGCCGTCGAAAGTTCGGCGGATATGCCCCGCACCGAATTGAGGAGCGCGGTTGTGCGCTCGAGCTGGTCTTTGTTCTCGGCGTCCTCCTTCAGTTTTATCATGATGCTCCTGTTCACGGAGAGCAGGACGTAGCTCAGCACGAAGATGAAGAGCGTGACGAAGGTGAAGTTTATGATGACGATCCTGGTC
>Ga0116174_10004474_pt1 | contig 11032 bp, 7 predicted proteins | sample AD_UKC087_MetaG_FD_89801 | JGI IMG/M metagenome (GOLD analysis project Ga0116174, IMG submission 89801) | Active sludge microbial communities of municipal wastewater-treating anaerobic digesters from USA - AD_UKC087_MetaG | ecosystem: Engineered > Bioreactor > Anaerobic > Digestate | place: USA...
TCAAGACCCTGCTCGCCGAAGCCGACCGGGTACCGGTGCTGATCTTCGACGAGATCGACATCGGCATCAGCGGGCGCATTGCCCAGGCGGTGGGGCGCAGTCTCAGGGAGCTGGCCGCGAGCCATCAGGTGCTCTGCATCACCCATCTGCCGCAGATCGCCGGCATGGCCGATCATCATTTACTGGTCGAAAAGGGGGGGGACGAACATCAGACGCGCACGACGATTCGTCCCCTTTCGCAGGAAGAACGCGTGGCCCAGGTAGCCGCCCTCATCGGCGGCGATGTGGTCACCCAGGCCCATCTGCAGAGCGCCAGCGAGCTTATCGCGGCCGCTGCCGGCGGGTCCTGACCACCCGCAGGGGCGCGGTGGTGAAGCAGCACGGGTTGGGGTGTGATTCGGAGCAACTACAGAACGCAGCGCTATTGAGCCGAGAGATCAAGCAACCGGTCTACCTTAACTGTCAGGCATCCTAGCAACGAGGTTCACATGAACAGTCAATCACGTTCCGTCTGGGCGGTTTCGATCGCCCTGGTCGTCATCTTCGTCGGGCTTTTCCTGGTCTGTGCGCAGCGCCGGGGTACTGTCGCGGGGGGTGATGACCTTTCCAGCAACGACGAGGAGTTTCGTCAGGAACTGCTGCAGCTTCTCGACCTCACCGAGGGTGAGGGTGGGGCAGAGGGAGAGGCTGCGCAAACCGATGAAGCAGATCTCGCCCTGGCCGACGAGCTTGCGCAGGGCAGCGATGAAGAGTCGGCCGAGAACGCTGACGCCGCCCTCACTGATGACGAGCTGCTCGCCCTTCTCGGTGCGGAGAATGAGACCGGCGACGAAGCCGCCGCGCTCGGACAGCAGGAACCCCCGCCCGCCGCGGGAACGCAGCTGGAGAGCGAGCCGGTGACCACAACGGCCACCATGGGGCTGACGCCGGAAATGTTTAACAAGATGCGCACCGACATCAGCCGCCTAGAGAGCGCGCTCGAGCGCAGCAGCGCCACGGTGGACAGCCTGCAGAGCATCATCGCCAATCGCAATGCCAGGCTGCAGGAACTGGAGAGCCGCAAGGCGACCCCCCGCATCGTCATCCCGGATCTGTCGAAAACCGCCAAAAAGCCCGCCCGCGCCGCCGCTTCGACTGCTGCCGCGGGAGGCAGCGCCTTCGAGGCCGCCTACGAGCGCGCGCGCGCCAAATTCGAGCAGCGCAGCTACCAGGCTGCGATCGATGAATTCTCCGCACTGCTCGCCCAGTATCCCGACCACCAGCTCGCCGACAACTGCCAGTACTGGATCGGCGAATGTTACTTCGGTATGAAAGAGTACCAGAAGGCAGTGGTCGAATTTCAGAAGGTCTTCTCCTACTCCGAAACCGACAAGCATGACGACGCCCAGCTCATGGTCGGGCTCTCCTATGTCCGCTCGAACCAGGCGGAGCTGGCACAAAAGGCCTTCGGCACTTTCCTCGACAACTATGCTGGGAGCGAATATACTTCGGTCGCCAAGCGCTATTATCGCAACATTTAAGCAAGAGTTACCGCGTGAGCCGGTTTGTCCATCTCCATAACCACTCCCACTACAGCCTTCTCGACGGGGCCTGCCGCATCGAGGATCTCGTCGAGAGGGCGGAAAAACAGGGCATGCCGGCGATCGCTCTCACCGACCATGGCTGCATGCATGGGGTCATCAGCTTTTACAAAAAGGCCACCAAGGCAAAGGTCAAGCCCCTGATCGGCTCCGAGGTCTATGTCGCCCCGGGCAGCCGTCTGGAGAAGCAGCCCGATCCCGGCACGGGAGGCACCGCTTTCCATCTCGTCCTGCTCTGCAAGGACATGACCGGTTACCGCAACCTCATGAAGCTGGTCTCGGCCGGCTATCTGGAAGGTTTCTACTACAAGCCCCGCATCGACCGCGCCCTGCTGCGCGAACATCATGAAGGATTGATCGCCCTCAGCGCCTGCCTCAAGGGAGAGGTCAGCCAGCGGCTGCTGCGCGAGAACGAGGAGCGCAGCCGGGCCGCCATCGCCGAATACCACGACATCTTCGGCGAAGATTTCTACCTCGAAGTCCAGAATCACGGCATCCGCGAAGAAGAGACCGCCCGCAGCGCCATCTTTGGCTTTTCTCAAGAGATGGGCATCAAGGTGGTGGCGACCAACGATATCCACTATCTTGAAAAGGGGCACGCCGAGGCCCATGACATCCTCCTTTGTCTGCAGACGGGCAAGGATTTCGAGGATGCCACCCGCATGCGCTACAACACCCGGGAGCTCTATTTCAAGAGCGAGGCGGAGATGGCCGAGGCTTTCCCGGACCATCCCGAGGCCCTGCTCAACACCCTGGAGGTGGCGGAAAAGTGCGACCTCCACCTTGATTCCCGGACCTTTCACCTCCCCGTTTTCCAGCTGCCGCCCGAGCACGCCGGCAAGAGTCTCGACGACTATCTCGCCGAGGTGGCCCGGGCCGGCCTGCGCGAGCGCTATCCGGCGGTGACGCCGGAGCTGGAGAAGCGGCTGGAGTATGAACTCGAGATGATCAAGCGCATGGGCTATGCGGGTTATTTTCTCATCACCGCCGATTTCATCAGCTATGCCCGCAGCCAGGACATCCCGGTGGGGCCCGGCCGCGGCTCAGCCGCCGGCAGCCTGGTCGCCTACGTGCTCAGGATCACCAATCTCGATCCGATCCGCTACGACCTCATCTTCGAACGCTTTCTCAATCCCGAACGCATCTCGATGCCCGACATCGACATCGACTTTTGCTACGAGCGCCGCGAAGAGGTGATCCGCTACGTCAAGGAAAAGTACGGCTACAGCAACGTCTGCCAGATCATTACCTTCGGGACCATGGCGGCGCGGGCCGTCATCCGCGATGTCGGGAGGGTCCTCAAGATCAACTATTCCGAGGTCGACCGCATCGCCAAGCTGGTGCCGGAACAGCTCAAGATCAAGCTCAAGGAGGCCCTGCAGAATGTCGCCGAGCTGCGGCAGATCTCCGAGAAGGATGAGACCGGCCGACGCCTCATCGAGCATGCCCTCGTCCTCGAGGGACTGGCGCGGCACGCCTCCACCCACGCCGCCGGCGTGGTCATCACCCCGGAAGAGCTGACCAACTACGTGCCGCTCTACAAGACCAAGGAGGGCGACATCACCACCCAGTACGACATGAAGTCGCTGGAGGAGGTGGGTCTGCTCAAGATGGATTTTCTCGGCCTGCGCACTTTGACGGTGATCCAGAAGGCGATCAAGGCCCTGGCCGCCCGGGGCATCCGGATCGACATCGACGCCATCCCGCTCGATGATCCCAAGGTCTACGAAGTCTTCGCCCGCGGCGAGACCATCGGCCTCTTCCAGTTTGAAAGTTCGGGCATGCAGGAATATCTGCGCAAGCTCAAGCCCACCTGTCTGGAAGACCTCATCGCCATGAATGCCCTCTACCGTCCGGGGCCCATGGATTACATCAACGATTTCATCCGCGGCAAGCGCGATGCTGCCTCGATCAGCTATCTCCATCCCCTGCTCAGGCCCCTGCTCGAAGAGACCTATGGCATTGCGGTCTATCAGGAGCAGGTGATCAAGATGGCGACGGAGGTGGGGGGTTTTTCGCTCGGCAACGCCGACCTGCTCCGCCGCGCCATGGGCAAGAAAGATCTGGAAATCATGGCCAGGGAGCGGGTTCATTTCACCGACGGGGCCAACCAGCGCGGCGTGCCGAACAAGGTGGCCGATGAAATCTACGACCAGATGGCCAAGTTCGCCGGCTACGGCTTCAACAAGTCCCATGCCGCCTGCTACTCCCTGGTCGCCTATCAGACAGGCTTTCTCAAAGTCCACTACCCGGCCGAATTCATGGCGGCGAACCTGAGCAGTGAAATGAGCAGCACCGCGCGGGTGGTGGTCCTGCTCGAGGAATGCCGCCGCATGGGTCTGGAGGTGCTGGCCCCGGATGTCAACGAAAGTTTCGCCGATTTCATCGTCAGCGAAGGGCGCATCCGTTTCGGCCTCGGGGCGGTCAAGAATGTCGGCCGCGGGGCCATCGAGGCCATCGTCGCCGGCCGTGAGAAGAAGGGGCGCTTCGCGACCCTGGTCGATCTGGTCTGCGCCATTGACCTGCAGGCGGTGAACAAGAAGGTCCTGGAAAGTCTCATCCAGGCCGGGGCGATGGATTCCCTGGCCGGAACCCGGGCGCAGAAATTCGAGGGCCTCGAGGAGGCCATCAATTACGCCCAGGCGATCAACCGCAGCGCGGCCCTCGGCCAGTTCTCCTTTTTTGACGGCGGCGAGGAAAAGGGCGAGGAGAGTGAGAGCTTGCGGCCCCCCCTCCCCCTGGTGGCCGACTGGCCCGAGGGCGATGCCCTCAACCGCGAAAAGGCGATGCTCGGTTTTTATCTCACCGGCCACCCCCTCGACCGCTTTCGCGAGGATATCCGTTCGCTTTCCACCGTCCCCCTCGATCAGGCCGGGGAGTGCAAGGACAACAGCAAGGTCCGCCTCTGCGGGCTGATCACCGAAGTCAAGACCCTCCTTGACCGCAAGCAGCGGCCGATGGCCTTTTTCAAGGTCGAGGATTTCACCGGCAGCATCGAGGGACTTACCTTCGCCGAGGCCTACGACAAGAATCGCGCCGCCATCCAGGTCGATCAGATCGTCATGGCTCTCGGCCGGATCAGCACCCGCGAGGGCGACGCCCCCAAGCTCGTCGTCGAGGAGGTCATCCCCCTCGAGGAGGCGCGCAAGCGCTTCACCCGCAGCCTCTTTCTCTCTCTCGACCCCGGTTCGGCCGATGAGGAGCTGCTGGCCGGGCTCAAGCAGACCCTCAGCGAATTCACCGGAAGCGTGCCCCTCTTTCTGCGCATCAAGGGGTCGGATGACGGCGACTATTTCCTGCGCTCCCGCTCGATCACGGTCACACCGAGTCTGGCGCTGCTCGATCGCCTGCGCGCGCAGGTGGGGCGGGAGAATGTCTGGGTGGGGGCCTGAGATGAGCCCGGCGAAAAAGGCCAGCGATGCGGAGATCTGCCGGCGCCTGGCCGGACTGGTGCGGGCCGAGACTCTGGGCCTTGAGGAGGCGGATTGGCGTGCTTTTTGCGCGCGCATGGAGCGCACCCTTTGCGCTCCGGCTCCGGCCGGCGGCGGGCTGCTCATCCACATCGACGGCGCCGCCCGCGGCAACCCCGGCCCGGCGGCCATCGGGGTGATCCTTGCTGAATCCGGCGGCCGCACCGTGCGCGAACACGGCGCCCGTATCGGCGAAACCACCAACAACGTCGCCGAGTACCGCGCCCTGCTTTGCAGCCTCGAGCTGGCCCGGGAGATGGGCGCCGACCACCTCACCGTGCACAGCGACAGCGAACTGCTGGTCAAACAGATGAACGGCCTCTACCGCGTCAAGAACGAGCAACTCCTTTCGCTCTATCTCCAGGCCCGCGCCCTCTGTGCAGGATTCTCTTCCGTGGAGATCGCCCACGTTCCGCGCAGCCGGAACCGCCGCGCCGACCAGCTCGCCAATCTGGCGCTCGATACCCCTGACCCGAAAGCATGAGCGGCCCTGCGGCTGCGCCTGCCCCCGGCGGCCCTGCACTGCGACTTTTTCCTTATCCCGGTTATTCACTGTTCAACAGGCTGGACCTCAACAATGGAATCCAAAAAACTTAAAGCAAGACTGGAACTGGAAGACGGCTCGGTCTATCATGGCTTCTCCTTCGGCGCCCAGCACACTACAGCCGGCGAGGTGGTCTTCAACACCAGTATGGTCGGTTATCCGGAGACCCTCACTGATCCCTCCTATCACGGCCAGATTCTGGTCCTGACCTACCCCCTCATCGGCAATTACGGCGTGCCCGGCAGCGATGTGGTCGACGGCATCGAACGCAATTTCGAATCGGACCGCATCCACGTGCACGGGTTGATCGTCTCCGAGTACTCTTCCGAATACAGCCACTGGAACGCCCGGCGGAGCCTGGGCGAGTGGCTGACGCAGAACGGCATTCCCGCCCTCTCCGGGATCGACACCCGCGCCCTGACCAAGCGGCTGCGCGACGAGGGCACCATGCTCGGCCGCATCCTCTTTTTCGCCGAGGAACAGACCTTTTACGATCCCAACAAGACCAATCTGGTCGCCGAGGTGAGCCGGCGTGAGCCGGTCGAGTACGGCGAGGGCGACAAGAAGGTCATTCTGGTCGACTGCGGCGCCAAGAACAACATTCTGCGCGGCCTGCTTCATCTTAACCTGCGCGTGCGCTGCGTGCCCTGGAATTATGATTTCAGTGGCGAGGAGTATGACGGCGTCATGCTCTCCAATGGCCCGGGCGATCCCAAGATGTGTGTTGAGACTATCCAGATCATCCGCAAGGTGATGGAGCGCAGCCGCCCCATCTTCGGGATTTGCATGGGCAACCAGCTGCTCGCCCTGGCTGCGGGCGCCGACACCTACAAACTCAAGTTCGGCCACCGCAGCCAGAACCAGCCCTGCGTCGAGGTGGGGACCAAACGCTGTTACATTACCGCGCAGAACCACGGCTTCGCCGTCGACGGGCGCACCCTGCCTGCCGGCTGGGAACCCTGGTTCGTCAATGCCAACGACGGCACCAATGAGGGCATCCGGCACCGCTCCAGGCCCTTCATGAGTGTCCAATTCCATCCCGAAGCGGCCCCGGGGCCGGTCGATACCATGCTGTTGTTCGAAGACTTTAGCAGGATGCTCTAATGGCTGAAAAAGTGATCATTCTGGGGAGCTCCGCCCTCAAGATCGGTGAAGCGGGCGAATTTGACTATTCCGGCAGCCAGGCGATCAAGGCCCTCAAGGAAGAGGGCATCAAGACCATCCTGGTCAATCCCAACATCGCCACCATCCAGACCTCCGAGCATCTCGCCGACGAGGTCTACTTTCTGCCGGTGACCCCCTATTTTGTCGAGCAGGTGATCAAGAAGGAAAAGCCGGATGGCATCCTGCTCGGTTTCGGCGGCCAGACCGCCCTCAACTGCGGGGTCGAGCTGGAGCGGGAGGGAATTCTGCGCCGCTACGGGGTAGCTGTGCTCGGTACCCCGGTTGAGGCGATCATGAACACCGAGGACCGCGATCTCTTCACCGCCAAACTGCGCCAGATCGACGTCAAGGTGCCGCGCAGCCACGCGGTCACCTCGGTCGAGGAGGCGGAGCGGGTGGCCGGCGAGATCGGCTACCCGGTGATGATCCGCATCGCCTACGCCCTCGGCGGCCTCGGCTCGGGCATCTGCCGCAGCGTCGAGGAGGTGCGCGAGCGCGCGCACAAGGCCTTCAGCTACACCCGCCAGATCCTGGTGGAGGAGTATCTGCTCGGCTAGAAGGAGATCGAATTCGAGATCGTCCGCGACCAATACGACAACTGCCTTTCGGTCTGCAACATGGAGAATTTCGATCCCATGGGGATCCACACCGGCGAGAGCATCGTCGTTGCCCCGAGCCAGACCCTCACCAGCAGCGAATACCACAAACTGCGCGCGATCGCCATCCGCACCGTGCGCCATCTCGGCATTGTCGGTGAATGCAACATCCAGTACGCTCTGGATCCCTTTTCCGAGGATTATCGGGTCATCGAGATCAACGCCCGGCTCTCGCGCAGCTCAGCCCTCGCCTCCAAGGCGACCGGCTATCCCCTTGCCGCGGTGGCGGCCAAGCTGGCCCTCGGCCACAGCCTCATCGATCTGCCCAACTCAGTCACCCGCGTCACCAAGGCGAGCTTTGAACCCGCCATCGACTATGTGGTGGTCAAGATCCCGCGCTGGGATCTGAAAAAGTTCCGCCAGGTTTCGAAAAAAATCGGCTCCTCGATGAAATCGGTCGGCGAGATCATGGCCATCGGCCGCAAGTTCGAGGAGGCCCTGCAAAAGGGGCTGCGCATGCTCGAGATCGGCTTCGACGGGGTGGTGCTCAACCGGCCCTTCGAAATCGGCGATCTGCGCGAGGAGCTGGCCGAACCGACCGACCTGCGCATCTTCGCCATCCCTGAGGCCATGGAGCAGGGGATGGATATCGACGAGATCCACGCACTCACCCACATCGACCGCTGGTTCCTCCACAAGATCGCCAATATCGTCGCCATGAAAGAACGGCTCGGCGAGGTGGGCGAACAGCGCTGCCCGCGCGACATCATGCTTGAGGCCAAGCAGCTGGGCTTTTCCGACACCCAGATCGGCCGCGCACTCGGGCAGGGCGAGGAGGAGATCCGCAAGCTCCGCAAGGCCTATGGCCTGGCCCCCTGCGTCAAGCAGATCGACACCCTCGCCGCTGAATACCCGGCCCAGACCAACTATCTCTATCTGACCTACAACGGCGAGGAGGACGATGTCTCCTTCAACGCCCGCAACTCGGTGATGGTGCTGGGCAGCGGGGCCTACCGCATCGGCAGCTCCGTCGAATTCGACTGGTGCTGTGTCAATTCGGTGATGACCCTCAAGCAGCTCAACTACCAGACCATCATGGTCAACTACAATCCCGAGACCGTCAGCACCGACTATGACGTCTGCGACAAGCTCTACTTCGATGAACTCAGCTTCGAGGCGGTCTGCGACATCTACGACAAGGAGAAGCCGCTCGGGATCATTCTTTCCATGGGCGGACAGATCCCGAACAACCTTGCCCTGCGCCTTCATAACGCGGGGGTGCGGGTGCTGGGCACCTCGGCCCTGAGCATCGACAGCGCCGAGGACCGCCACAAGTTCTCCCGCCTGCTCGACCAGCTCCACATCGACCAGCCGGCCTGGGCCGAACTCACCTCCATAGAGCGGGCGATCGCCTTCGCCGCTGAGGTCGGCTATCCGGTGCTGGTGCGCCCCTCCTACGTCCTGAGCGGGGCGGCGATGAGCGTCGCCTCCAATGATGCTGAACTGGAAAAATTCCTCAACAAGGCGGCCAGGATCTCCTCCGACCATCCGGTAGTCATTTCCAAATTCATCGAGAACGCCAAGGAGATCGAGATCGACGCCGTCGGCAACGAGGGCGAGCTGCTGGTCTACGCCATCAGCGAGCATGTCGAAAACGCCGGGGTCCATTCCGGCGACGCCACCATTGTTCTGCCGCCGCAGCGGACCTTTCTGGAGACCACGCGGCGGGTCAAAAAGATCGCCAGCCGAATCGCAGCGGCCCTCAAGATCAACGGCCCCTTCAACATCCAGTTCGTCGCCAAGGACAACGAGGTCAAGGTGATCGAGTGCAACCTGCGCGCCTCGCGCAGCTTTCCCTTCGTCTCCAAGATCTTCGACATCAACTTTATCGACCTGGCGACGCGGGTGATTATGGGCCATCATCCTCCGCGCATCGACCGCTCGGCCTTCGACCTCGAGTATGTCGGGGTCAAGGCTCCGCAGTTCTCCTACACCCGCCTCAGCGGCGCCGATCCCACCGTAGGGGTGGAGATGGCCTCCACCGGCGAGGTCGCCTGCCTGGGCGACGATTTCGACGAGGCCTTTCTGCTCTCCCTGCTTTCGGTCGGCTACCGCCTGCCCATCCGCAATGTCCTGCTCTCGACCGGTCCGATCGAGACCAAGGTGGAGTTTCTCGCCGCCACCCGCAAGCTGCAGGAGATGGGCATCCAGTTCTTCGCCACCGGCGGCACCGCGCGTTTCATGGCGGAAAACGGCATTCCCGCCCGGCAGCTGCACTGGCCGCTCTCGGAGAAGAAACCGGGTGTGCTGGATTACATCAGCGAGCGCAAGATCGATCTGGTCATCAATATCCCCAAGAATTACCAGGAGGAGGAGTTGACCAACGATTATATCATCCGCCGGGCGGCGGTCGATTATGCCATCCCGCTCTTCACCAACATGCAGCTGGCGCGGCGCTTTGTCGAGGCCCTGAGCCGCAAGTCCCTCAAGGAGCTGCAGATCAAGAGCTGGCGGGAGTATCTGCAGTAGCTGCGGCGGCCGGATCGATCGACTAAAAAATCACTTGTGCTTGTGCATAAATTTCGATAAAATCCAGAAGATGTCCTAACCGGAGTACGCCATGAATGGGATGAAGTTTTGGATGGTGATCCTGCTCGCCGGCCTCGCCGTGTGCAGCCTGTGGGCGGCGGATGAACCGCAGGGGGTGCGTACCCTCGCCGTGCTCGATTTCGAGAACAACAGCCTCAAGGACAAGGAGGAGATGGCGCCCCTCTGCAAGGGCCTCGCCGACATGTTCATCACCGAGTTGAGCAAGGTCCGCCAGTTTCAGCTGGTCGAGCGCGCCAATCTGCAAAAGATCCTCTCAGAGATGAGCCTCGGGCAGACCGGGGTGATCGAGGAGTCGGCAGCCCAGGAGGTGGGCAAGATGCTCGGGGCACAGAATCTGGTCCTCGGCTCCTTCATGCTCATGTTCGACGGCAAGCTTCGCATCGACGCGCGCCTGGTCGAGGTCGAGAGTGGCAAGACCCTGATGGCCGAGGAGGCGACCGGATCTCCCGACGATCTCGCCAAGCTGGTCACCCGACTGGTCAACCGCAACATCGAGAGCCTGAATGTCGAGCTGTCGGGGGAGGAGAAAAAGGCCCTTCGGCAGGCCGACAACCGTTCCTTTGACGCCGCCCTTCTCTTCGCCCGCGGCCTGGATTTCGAGGAAAAAGGCGATCTGGCGAATGCCCGCAAGTGCTATGTGCAGGCGCTCAAGCACAATCCCAGGTTCCGCCGCGCCCGCATCCGGCTCGAGGCCTTGAAGAACACCAACTGATCCGCCAGCTTTTTCTGAACGCAGTGAGAGGCAACCATGGTCAAACATCCTGTTCGTTACGGCGGTGCGCTTTTTGTTCTGTTACTCGTCCTCTTCCAGAGCTGCGCCCCGGCCCAGCAGAACCTCGGTCATGAGCTGATTGAGCGCGGGGAGTATGCCCGGGCGGTGCGTCCGCTCAAGATGGCGATCGCCCAGGACTATACGGACGTCCAGTCCATCCGCGACATGGGCATCGCCATGTACCACGCCGGCAAGCTCAAGCTCGCTCGCGGTTTTCTCCGTCTTGCCCTCAGCCGTGCCCCCAAGGATATGCCGACCCTCTATTACCTCGGCATGGTCTATGAACTCGAGGGGCA
>Ga0116174_10004486_pt1 | contig 11009 bp, 11 predicted proteins | sample AD_UKC087_MetaG_FD_89801 | JGI IMG/M metagenome (GOLD analysis project Ga0116174, IMG submission 89801) | Active sludge microbial communities of municipal wastewater-treating anaerobic digesters from USA - AD_UKC087_MetaG | ecosystem: Engineered > Bioreactor > Anaerobic > Digestate | place: USA...
CCCCTGACGCCGTTCTCTTTCAAAAAGTTTTGGTAGGCTTCCACATACTGGCCGGTGTACAGGTTGTGGGCTTCCAGCCCCCGCATGCCGTTGTGAAGCCTTGCGCCCTCCTCAAACAGGAACTCCCCGCCGTCGGTCTTGAAGCCCTCCACGCCCAGGTCCAGCAGGTATTTGCGCTTTTTGAACCACCAGGCGCGGGCCTCCGGGTTGGTGAAGTCCGGCAGCAGGCTGCCCGCGAACCAGCGGTCGTTGACGCGGTAGGGGGAGCCGTCCGCGCGGCGGATGACGAAGCCTTCGCGGATGGCTTCGGCGATGTCGCTGTCGTGAACGGCGGAATGGGGGTGCTCGTCATCGTGCTTGAGCACCGGAATCTGCCACAATAACAGCCGCAGCCCGGCCTCCCGGATGGCCCGCACCGTTTTTTCCGGGTTGGGGAAATGCAGCGCATGCCAGCGGTAGAAGGTTTGCTCATCGCTCCACTGCTCCAGCACCATCACCGACGCCGGGTAGCCATGCCCGCGCAAGGCCTGCAGCTGGGCGGTGACCTCGGCGTCGTCCTTCCAGCCGTTGCCGGAAATCCACACGCCAAAGGCCCATTCCGGCGGCAGCACCGGCTGCCCGGTCAGGCGGAGAAAACCCCGCAGCATCTCTGCCGGCGCGCCAAACAGCAGCCTGTCCCTCGCCAGCAGGGCGCCTTCCGCGCGCTGGGTGAGGGTGACAGGGTCCTCAAAGCGCAGCTCTGTGGGGATCCCGCCCTCGCGGTACCAGCCCAGGCCGCTGTCGGTCATGAAGAAGGGCACAGGGAGATAGCTCATGTCACCCTGGCGGGTGAATTTTTCCACCACCCGGCCGTTGCTGGATTTGCCTTGCATGTCCACCGTGTCAAAACGCTCGCCGCAGCCCAGGATGTGCCGCGCCGGCAGGCGCAGCACAAGGCGGGTCTGATGAATCCGCCCTGCCGCATCCCGGAACACCTCATAGGCAAGGGCCTCGGCCTTGGTGTCGCTTAATCGGTTAAGTTTCCAAAGAAAACCGCTGCCCGCGCTCAGGGTATGCCCGCCGGGCAGGCGCAGGGCGGTGGATGCCGCCTCCTCGCCTTCCGCCGGCTTTTGTTCCAGCGCCAGGCTGCCGTCCTCATCTGCCATCAGCCGCAAGTCCGCGTCCAGTTCAAGGCAGAAGCCCCGCGCCGTTTTGTACACTGCGAGCGCCCGCTCGTAGCGGGAGACCGTCAATACATCAAAGTGATACCAGGGCGTCGCCTCCTCCCCGGCCAGGAAGCGGTAGCTGACCCGCTGCGGAACATCAAAGGCGCCCAGGTCAAACTGATAGCGACCCACTTGCCCGCAGGGCTTGCCGGAGATGGTTCTCTCCGTATCCCCGCCGCGCAGGGCAAGCCATGGCACAGCTTGCGTGCCCTCAATTTTGCAGCCGGCCAGCACCCGCTGCCCGCACAGGGGCTGGAGGGGGCGGCGCTCCATGCCGCTGTCCTCAAAGGGCACCAGGCCCTCCGGCAGGTGATGGATCATGTTGCCACCTCAGGATTCACTTTGCGGACGGACTCCCGCACCACCAGCTCCACCGGGAAAATCCGCTCCTGTTTTTCCGCCCGGCCGCTGTTGGCGTCCAGGATGGCGCGCACGGCGGCCTCGCCCTTGGCGGCGATGTCCTGGGAGATGGTGGTCAGCGAAGGGTCGCACATCCGGGCCAGGTCCAGGTTGTCAAAGCCGATGACGGACAGGTCCTCCGGCACCCGTTTGCCCGCCTGGCGCAGGCCTTTCACCAGGCCCACGCCCAGGATGTCGGCGGCGGCGAAGACCGCGCTGATGCCGCCCTCCGCGGCCAGCCGCCCGGCGGCGTCCAGGCCGAAGCGGAAGCTGACCTCGCCGGTCACAACCCGGCGCTCATTGACCGGCAGCCCCGCTGCTTCCAGGGCGTCGCGGTAGCCCAGCCAGCGCTGGCGCATGACGCCGTGCTCGCTGATGTCTCCGGACAGGAAGGCGATGCCGCGGTGCCCCTGGGAGAGCAGGTATTCCACCGCCATCCTGCCCCCGCGGCGGTCGTCGATGCCGATGGTGTGGAAGGCCTCGTCCTTGACATAGGTGTCCACCAGCACCACGGGGATCGACAGCTGGTGCAGCTCATCCAGGCTTTCAGTGGGGTAGGAGCCCACGATGACAATGCCGTCCACGCCGCGGTTGCGGGCGATGCCGATGTAGCTTTGGCCGCTGCGCGGCCCGGTCAATAGCAGGTGGTAGCCATTGGTGCGGGCGGTGTACTCCAGGCTGGACAGCAAGGCGCCGTAAAAGGGGTTGTCAAACATGAACTCGCGCCCCGGCTCTGTCTGCGGGATGACCACGCCGATCAGGTTGGTCCTGCGGCTGGTGAGGCTGCGCGCGTTCAGGTTGGGCACATAACCCAGGCGCGCCGCGGCTGCCCGCACCTTTTGCTGGGTGTCCTCGCTGATGGTCTGGGTGCTGATCCGGTTGAGCACATAGCTGACCGTGGCGATGGAGACACCGGCCTCCCGCGCCACATCCCGGATGCTCACCTTCCGCATTGGCCCACCGCCTTTACTTAACCGTTTCAGTAACTCTGTTTTACACCAAATTGTACAGGCTGTCAAGCATGATTTTTATTTTCCCGATGTGATGGGCTTATCCTATCCCCCTGGCCGGCGTAGCCGGGATGCCAACCTGCCGCATAAAAAACCGGGGCCGCCTGGCGGCCCCGGGGCTGTCCGGAGGTGTTCCCGCGCTTACAGCAGGTCGATGACCGCCTGGGGCACGTAGAAGGTGTCGTTGGTCTGCACAATGACGCTGTCCAGCTTCACTTCCGCGCCATCCAGCAGCACGCTGTCACGGCTTTCGGGGATCAGGAGGGTCTTGCCGTCCTTCTCAACCTTCAAAACCGGATTGAACTCGTCCGCCTTGTCCACGGTGACGGCGGCGCCCTTGTCGGCAAAGGCGGCGTTGGCGTTGATGTACAGCCGGCCGGTCAGTTCGTCCAGGTCAATCCCCCAGACCGCCGCGGAAATCCTGGCCACGTCGGTGTTGTCCAGGGTGCCCCAGATGCGGGCGTTCCCCGGGGCGTAGGAGTAAAAGGTGACGTCCTCGCCCGTGTGGCCGCCGGTGGTCCAGCCCAGGTTGGCGCGGCGGGAGATGATGGGGCCGACGGCGTAGTTCATGCTGCCCTTGCCGGCCGCCTTGATTTCCTCAATCTCTTCCTCCGTCAGGTCGGTGACGCCAAACTAGGCCTCCATGACCTCCTTGATGTTGCTGCGCTCTTCGTTCAGCTTGTACTCGATGCCCTCGCCGGTCAGTTTGGCCTTGAGCAGGGGCGCGATGAAGCGGGAGACCGGGTCCTTGGAATAGCTGCCGTCGGTTTCGCGGTCGCCCAGGGTGACGCCGCCATTGTTGTGGTCGGTGACGGCCATCACCAGGGTGCTGCCGTCCTGCTTCGCGAAGTCCAGGGCCACTTTGACCGCCGCGTCAAAGGACAGGACATCCGAGACCACGCCCACCGGGTCATTGGCGTGGGCGGCCCAGTCCACTTTGGAGCCTTCCACCATCAGGAAGAAGCCTTTTTCATTATGGTTCAGCAGCTCGATGGCCTTGGCCGTCATGTCGGCCAGGGAGGGTTCGTCCTGCGCGGTTTCCGCGCGGTCCATCTCATAGGCCATGGCGCCGGGCGCGAACATGCCCCAGACCGGGCCGGCGCTCAGGGCAGCCAGCTCCGCGGCGGTGGTGATGTACTGGTAGCCCTTGGCGGTCAGGATCTCCACCATGTCCTCTTTGTCCTTGCGGTTGTCTTTGCCCAGGTAGGCGGAACCGGCGCCAAAGAGCACGTCGATGCCCTGGTGGGCCTGCTGCTCGGCCAGGATGTCATAGCGGGAACGGTCAAAATAGTGGCTGGAGAAGGCGGCCGGGGTGGCGTGCTGCACGTTGGAGGTGGCGATGAGGCCGGTGGCCTTGCCGATGCCGCGCGCGCCTTCCAGGATGGTGGCCAGGGGGTATTTTTCCTCATCACCGTTGACGGCGATGTGCTTGTCGTTGGTCTTGCGCCCGGTGGCAAAGGCGGTGCCGGCGGGGGCGGAGTCGGTGATGGCGCCCAGCACGGAGGCGGTCTGCCAGTAGGTGCGGATGACGCCGGAGGCCATTTCATCCAGGGCCAGGGTGACGGACGTGTCGTAGCTGTCCGTGTCGGCCTGGTAGGATTTGTACCAGCGGGCCAGGGTGATGCCGCCGGGGCTCATGCCGTCGGGAATGAGGATGATGATGTTCCTGATGTCTTCCCGGGGCTTCAGGTAATCGTCCAGGGCGCTGCCGGGCGCTTCCATCAGGGCCAGGCCCAGGCTCAGCGTCATCAGGAGGGCCAGGAACAGGGCAAGGGTCTTCTTCATCTGTGTCTTCCTTTCTGCCTTCGTGTTTCTTGTACCGGCCCCAGCATAGCCTTTGTATGTAAAACCCCGGGGCAGACGCGGGTAAAAACCGGATGAAAAACGCCGGCTTGCATCAAAAACAGGTAAAGGAGCGGCCTTGAATCCGGCCGCTGAGGGTACATTCCACACAAAATCCGGCAGGAGGTTTGAAACCATGTACGGCGTCAACGGAAAACTGAGCGCGCTGCCCGGGGAGGGCCCCGGGCTTCTGTCCCTGCTGATGGCAGCAGCCCGGGGGATGGAGAAAGTGGACGGCTGCCTGTGCTACATCGTGGGCACGGATGAAAACAAGCCCGAGGACATCTGGGTGTATGAGGTCTGGACGGACGCGCAGGCGCACCAGGCCTCGCTGAAGCTGCCGGTTTTCCAAACCCTGATTGAGAAAGCCCGGCCGCTCATCGCGGGGATGGACAACCTGCCCGGCCTGACAATCCACGGCGGAAAGGCCGGCAAGCTTCACTAAACCCCGCGCCGGGCCGCGGCTCCCCGGCCCGGGGAAGAGCCTCGCCCCGCGCAGCCGGAAAGCGGATGGTTTTGCCGTCGCGCTTCTGCGCAACATTTTACTTGACAGCCCGCCCGGCGCGGACTTAGGATGTTCACATCAAGTTTTCTTGATGTGAGAGGAGCCGGAAATGTCACCACACGCGCGGAACGCCAGGGTCTTCAAGGCCTTGTGCGATGAAAAACGCCTGGGCATCCTGGAACTGCTGCGGGGCGGCGAGCGCTGCGTCTGCGTGCTGTATGAGCGCCTGGGCCTGCCCCAGTCAACCCTCAGCTACCACCTGAAAATCCTGTGCGAGTCCGGCATTGTGGAAGGGCGGCAGGAGGGCAAATGGACCTATTACCACATCAGCCCGGAAGGCAGTGCCTGGGCGGCCGGGCTGCTGTCGGCGCTTACCGAAGTTTCCGATCGGGAGGGCGCCCGGGAAACTGTGGTCTGCAGTTAAGCCAGGTAAAACTGGATTTTAGAGAAGAAGGTTCAAATACATGCAATCCATCGGCAGGATTTGGGATTTTATCCAGGACCAGGTGCTGGGCATGCGCTGGCTGAACGCGCTCATCGGGGACGGGCTTTTTGCCCTGGGCCTGGAAAAAAGCAACCGCTGGGTGGGCAGCCTGCAGTTTTTCCTGTATGACGTCATCAAAATCGTGGTGCTGCTGTGCACGCTGATTTTTATCATCTCCTACATCCAAAGCTATTTCCCGCCGGAGCGCAGCAAGAGGATCCTGACCCGCTTCCGAGGCGTCTGGGCCAACATCCTGGCCGCCCTGCTGGGCACGGTGACGCCCTTTTGCTCCTGCTCCTCCATCCCCTTGTTCATCGGCTTCACCTCCGCCGGATTGCCGCTGGGGGTGACCTTCTCCTTCCTGATTTCCTCGCCCATGGTGGACCTGGGCTCCCTGGTGCTGCTGATGAGCATCTTCGGCGCCAGGGTGGCCATCCTCTATGTGCTGCTGGGCCTTGTCATCGCGGTCATCGGCGGCACGCTGATTGAGAAATTGAAGATGGAAAGCCAGGTGGAAGGTTTTATCTTTTCAGCCGGCGGCGTGGACATTGAGTCGCCCAGCCTGACCCGAAAGGACCGCCTGCGCTACGCCAAGGAGCAGACGGCGGCGACGTTCAGGAAGGTCTTCCCCTATATCCTGATTGGCGTGGGCATCGGCGCCCTCATCCACAACTGGATTCCGCAGGACTGGGTGGCCGCCGTGCTGGGCAGCAGGAATCCCTTCGGTGTGGTGCTGGCCACCCTGATCGGCGTGCCGATGTACGGGGACATCTTCGGCACCATCCCCATCGCGGAAGCCCTGCTCGCAAAAGGCGCGCTGCTGGGCAGCATCCTTGCCTTCATGATGGCGGTAACCACCCTGTCCCTGCCCTCCCTCATCATGCTGCGCAAGGCGGTCAAGCCCAGGCTGCTGGCGCTGTTCATCGCCATCTGCACCATCGGCATCATCATCGTGGGTTATGTGTTCAACCTGCTGCAGGCAGTGATTCTGTAAACGGAGGAAACAAACATGGCATGGTTTGGCAAGAAGGAAGACAAAAAAGCGGCGCCCGCCCCGGAACAGGCCGCGGTAAAGCAGGCGGCGGAAACCGCCGGCCGCTCGGTCAAGGTACTGGGCAGCGGCTGCGCCAAGTGCAGCGCGCTGGAGCAAGCAACCAGGGAAGCCCTGTCCCGGTTGGGCATGGACGACACCATTGAGCATGTGACGGGCTTTGTCCAAATCGCGGCCTACGGCGTGATGACCACGCCCGCCCTGGTGGTGGACGGCAAACTGCTGTCCTACGGCAAGGTGCTGAAAACCGATGAAGTGATCAAACTGCTGGAAAAGGTACGGGGCTGAGCCGCCTGATACACAAAGCGCATGAGAGGAGAAAAGCAAATGAAGGTATTGTTTGTCTGTGTCCACAACTCCGCCCGCAGCCAGATGGCGATGACTTATCTGAATCATCTGGGGAAGGGGCGGTTCCAGGCGGAAAGCGCCGGGCTGGAGCCGGGCAGCCTCAACCCATTGGTGGTGGAGGTCATGAAGGAAGAGGGCTTTGACATCTCAGGCAACCCGGTCAACTCGGTCTTTGATTTCTACCGCCAGGGGCGGCAGTACGACCTGGTCATCAAGGTGTGCGAGCAGTCCGCCGGGCAGAAATGCCCCATCTTCCCGGGCGCCAGGTGGAACCTGGCCTGGGACTTCACCGACCCCTCCGCCTTCACCGGCACCCGGGAGGAGAAGCTGGCGAAGACCAGGCAGGTGCGGGACGAGATCCGGCGCCGGATTGAGGAGTTCATCCGGGTGTTCAGCGTGGAGCCAGTAAAAGGAGCGGGCGAAGTTTAAATGACTACAGCCAAGCAAGAGCAGACCGCCCCGCAGGGCGGCATCGGCTTCTTTGAGAAATATCTGACGCTCTGGGTCATCCTGTGCATGGGCGCGGGCATCCTGATTGGCCAGTTCCTGCCCGGCGTCCCGGCCTTCCTTGGCAGGTTCGAATACGCCAGCGTGTCCATCCCCATCGCCATCCTCATCTGGCTGATGATTTACCCCATGATGCTGAAGGTGGATTTTCAGAGCATCAAGGACGTGGGCAAAAACCCGAAGGGCCTGTATGTCACCTGGGTGACCAACTGGCTGATCAAGCCCTTTACGATGTTCTTTATCGCCTGGCTGTTCTTCTTTGTGGTCTTCAAGGCGCTGATACCGGAAAACCTGGCCCGGGACTACCTGGCCGGCGCCATCCTGCTGGGCGCCGCCCCCTGCACGGCCATGGTCTTTGTGTGGAGCCACCTCACAAAAGGCAACCCGGCCTACACCGTGGTGCAGGTGGCCACCAACGACCTGATCATCCTCATCGCCTTCACGCCCATCGTGGCCTTCCTGCTGGGCGTGGGCGGCGTCACCATTCCCTGGGACACGCTGCTGCTGTCCGTTGTGCTGTTTGTGGTGATTCCGCTTAGTTTGGGCATCCTGACCCGCACGCAGATGATCAGGCGCAAGGGCGAAAACTACTTCAAGGAGGTCTTCCTGCCCAAGTGGAACCACATCACCGTGGCCGGGCTGCTAATGACCCTCATCATCATCTTCTCCTTCCAAGGAAAAGTGATTCTGGAAAACCCGCTGCACATCCTGCTGATCGCGGTGCCGCTGACCATCCAGACCTTCCTCATCTTCTTCATCGCCTACCTGGCCTCCCGCGCGCTGAAGCTGCGGCATGACATCGCGGCACCCGCCGGCATGATCGGCGCGTCCAACTTCTTTGAGCTGGCGGTGGCCGTGGCCATCTCCCTGTTCGGCGCGCAAAGCCCGGTCGCCCTGGCGACGGTGGTGGGCGTGCTGGTGGAGGTGCCCGTGATGCTGGCCCTGGTCAGAATCGCCAACCGCACGAAAGGATGGTTCCCTCAATGAGCAAACCCCGCATCGGATTTATCTGCGTACACAATTCCTGCCGCAGCCAGATGGCCGAGGCCCTGGGAAAACACCTGGCCCAAGATGTCTTTGACAGTTATTCCGCCGGCACCGAGACCAGGCCGCGCATCAACCCGGACGCCGTGCGGATTATGAAGCAGCTGTACGGCATTGACATGGAGCGGACCCAGCACAGCAAGCTGATTGATGTTTTGCCGCCGCTGGACGGCGTCATCACAATGGGCTGCAACGTGAAGTGCCCCTGGCTTCCCTCCCGCTTCTGGGAGGACTGGGGGCTGGACGACCCCACCGGGCAGCCGGACGCGGCGTTTATTGACACGGCGAAGGCCATTGAGGAAAAAATCCTGGAACTTCGAGATAGATTAATAAAAGTCACGGCGCCATGAACCCATTCTCTTGGCACACTTCCCGGGTAATTCCGGGCGCATAGGAGGATTAGATGGGAAACAGAAAAGATATTCTTGCTTGGCTGCTGGACTCCGATCCCAGCCTGCTCTGGCAGGTGCAAAAAGACCTGCTGAGCCTACCGCCCAAAATCTGGGAGGACACCAGAAAACGCCTTGGCAGGGAGGGCTTTGTGGTTGAACTGCTCAAGCACCAGGAGCGCGACGGTACTTGGGCCCACGGCGCGCATTTTCCCCGCGGCTATACCTTTGATGAACCGGGGCAGCCCTACACTGCCACCGGGATTGTGCTGAGCCAGTTGCGGGAACTGGGCGCCGCACCGGAGATGCTGATGCCAAACACCTCAAAGCTGCTGGAAGACCTGCGCTGGGAATATGAGGACCGCCCCTTCTGGGATGGCGAGGTGGATGTCTGCATCAACGCCTATACCCTGTCAAACGGCACCTGGCTGGGACGGGATATGCGTCATCTGATTGACTGGTTCGAAGAACACCAGTTAAAGGACGGCGGATGGAACTGTGAGTGGGTGGATGGCGCAATGGTTTCCTCCTTTCATTCCACCTTGAATGCTTTGATTGCCCTACTGGACTATGAGCAGCGTGTCGGCGTTTCCCTACGCGTCCGCAGTATGCGTAGGCTCGGGGAGGAATATTTCCTTAAGCGCAGGCTGATGTACCGCCTGTCCACCGGGGAAAGGCTGCCGGAATGGGCGACCTGGTTTGGCTATCCATACCGCTTTGCCTACAGTGTGATTAAGGCCCTGGATTATTTCCGCGCGGCCTCCCTGTTTGACAGAACCCCGCCTGACCCAAGGCTGAAAGAAGCCATCGCCTTTTTGTGGGCGGCCCAAAGCGCCGATGGCACCTGGCTACAGCAGCACCGCATCCCCGGAAAGGTTTGGGTGGAGGTTGACGCCCCGGTAGGCCAGCCATCCAAATGGCTGACCTTTCATGCTCTTCGGGTGCTGGACTGGTGGGAGAAAGCGGAAAAGGACGCCGAAGAAAGTTGAAAGTGTTACAATAGGCAAAAGGAGGTGAAGGCATCGCATGAAATTGTTCCTGCTGCTGACCGACCTCCTGATACTGATTGGATACGGCGTCTATGCCCTGCTCACCTTCCAGGGGTTTTCAGGCATCCTGGTGGTGCTGCTGTTCTTTTTCGCCGTCCGGGTGCTGGCGCTGGCCGTGCACCCGGCCTTTTCCTTCATCAACCTGGCGCTGCTGTACTTCCTGCTGCCCTATAAGCCGCTGATCCTGGTGCTGGCCTACTTGTTTTACACGGCCCTGTACATCTACCTGGACAGGCGGGAAGGCCAGCAGCGGCTGCTTACCCGGGAGAACACCCAGCTCAAGATCGAGCAGAAAAACAGCCTGCGCTACCAGTTCATGAAGGAAAACTACGAAAGCCAGGCGGCGCTGACCGCGCGGCTGGAGGAGCGCCGGGCCATCGCCCAGCAAATCCATGACCTGCTGGGCCACAGCCTGACTGCCGCCGCCCTGCAATTGGAAGCGGCCTCGGAACTGGTGGACCGAGAGCCTGAACGCGCCAAGGGCATGATGCAGGGCGCGGCCGGGCAATTGCGCGAGGGCATTGCCCAGGTGCGCCAGGCCGTGCACCAGATGCGGGCGGAGGTGCCCGCCCTGAAACTGGCGGAACTGCAGGCGCTGCTGGACCGCTTCCGCCTGGACAGCGGCCTGCTCATCCGGTTTTCAGAAGAAGGCCGCATGGATGACCTGCCTGGCAGCCTCTGGCAGGTGATTTTGGGCAACACCCGGGAGGCGCTGACCAATGTCATCCGCCACGCAGGGGCGACGGAGGCCAGGGTCTCCCTGAAAGTGCTGCCCGGCATGGCCCGGCTGGAGGTTTCGGACAACGGCCGGGGCTGCGAAGACATCGTGGAGGGCATGGGGCTGTCGGGCATGCGGGAGCGCGCCCGCGAGCAGGGCGGCAGCCTGATTGTGAGAAGCGAGGGGGGCCTAAGGGTGATTACCCTGCTGCCCCGGAAGGAGCTGACGGATGATTAAGGTGGCGGTGGTGGATGATGACGCCCTGATCCGCGAATCCCTGGGCATTTTGCTGGAGGGCAAGGAGGGCATCCGCATCGTTGGCTTCGGGGAGCAGGGGCTGGACGCCCTCAACCTGGCGCCGCAGTGCGACGTGATGCTGCTGGACCTGCGCATGCCGGTCAAAAGCGGGCTGGAGGTGCTGGCGGAAGTCGCGGCGCGGACCCGGGTGCTGGTGCTGA
>Ga0116174_10004490_pt1 | contig 11003 bp, 9 predicted proteins | sample AD_UKC087_MetaG_FD_89801 | JGI IMG/M metagenome (GOLD analysis project Ga0116174, IMG submission 89801) | Active sludge microbial communities of municipal wastewater-treating anaerobic digesters from USA - AD_UKC087_MetaG | ecosystem: Engineered > Bioreactor > Anaerobic > Digestate | place: USA...
ATGGTCTGCAAAACATTCAATAATTTGGGCAATAATTCATGGTTTATTGAATTGGTTTTATGTGATTTATTATCTAATTGTTAATAGATAATATGGAGCAAAAACAAGAAGAAATTTGTTGTCCGCAATTTGATCCAACAGGTTGGGATAATAAAACATATCATTGGCAGGAAAAGATATTCATAAAAAAATCGATACCACAATTTATGCATATGCCATTTCCGCCAATGGTTGGTAAAACTATTATGTCTCTTTGGGAGGCAGCTCAAAAGTCAGGAGCAGTGAACGGATTGCAAGACTACTTATTATTAAATCATGTTCCAAGCCCATGGGTTGGCGAATTTTATTTAGCGGTAAACAAAGAGATCGCAGGAATGGAAAATGTAAAAATATCAGGAGATTTTATTAGCAAAGTTTATGATGGGGGATACAATGAAATTCCTAAGTTCATAAAAGAGATGGATAGCTACCTTGCTACGCAAAATAAAAAAGCAAAAGATTATTATTTTTATTATACCACTTGCCCTAAGTGCGCTAAGAAATGGGGTCATAATTATATAGTGGTGTTCGCCAAGGTATAAAATAAACGGCTAAGAGAACTTAGCCGTTTATTTTCAATACAGTATTGAGTTTTTGGCGAAACGCCCGCCCGCCTCGCAAGCGAGCTTGCTCGCGTTGCGGGCAGGGCTAAATCAATTTAGCCGTTTATTTTTTCACCATATAAGTATCTTTTAGCTTATATCCTAATTTTCTGTAATATTCTCTTGTTCCTACAGAAGATATTATTGCTATTCCTTTTTTTCCGGTTTTTTTGGCTATACGCTCAGCTTCTTTGATGAGTTTTTTGCCCAATCCTTTATGCTGGACTGCTAATTTGTGTTTTTTATCTACTTGAGTTTGCAAACCAAAAGTATGGACATCTCTTATTAAGACGCAATCTTGCAATGCTTTTATATAATGTTTTTTATTATCAGCGATTCTTAAACGAAGCATTGAATATAATTTTTCTTGATCTGCACTTTCAAAAGTGAGCAATATTTCTTGGCCGTTTGAAGCAGTATATTCGTATTTAAAAAGCTTCGGGCTGCTGTCTCGCTTTGAACCTCTTATTTCTCTACATCTGATGCATTTGCATTTTAGTCCTTCTTTTTCCATTAGATTGGAAACTAATTGACGCATATTGGTTGTTTGGCCTGCAAGATTTTGCGCGTATTGTGCGGGAATATCGCGGATAATTCTTTCGATTCTTACATAAGGCGGAACTATCTTTTTTATCTCAATGATCAAGTCGATTAATTCTTGAGTAGTATATTCTTTGAATTTTATTTTGTCTTTTATTTTGTAAAGCTCTGCTTCTTTTAACAGGACTAAAGGATATATTTTTAAATAGTCAGGCTTAAAATCAGGATTCTCAAAAATTTCTTTAAACATTTCTAAGTCCCTTTGCAAATTGGAACAGGGGAGATTTGGCATTATTTGGTAAGAGACTTTAAATCCAGCATCTTTTAATAATTTTGTGGCATTGATAATATCCTGCCTTGTGCTTCTGCGTCTGGAGAATTCTAAAACATCGTCATAAATAGATTGAATGCCTAATTCGATTTTTGTTATTCCTAATTCGCGCAAGAATTTTATTTCTTTTGGATTAATAAAATCTGGCCTTGTTTCAACCGACATCCCCACAACCCTATGCTTAGCTTTCTGGTTCTTTTTTTGTTCTTTTATTAAATCTTCTATTTTGCATTTTACATTATCATTTTCGTTTTTAATATTTGATTTTTGATTTAAGCTATTGCACGCTCTATAACATTCTTTTATATACCAAGTTCTATAGTCTTTTTTATAGTAGCTCCATGTTCCGCCAATGATTCTTAATTCGATTTTATCAGTAGGATGACCTTCTTTTTGCAATGATTCTATTCTTGTTTTTATTTGAACGAACGGATCGAATTTTAACATTTTGGCGCGCTGGGCAGCTGGTTCTTTTGATAAATAGCTTTTGGGCATTCCAGCTTCTGTTGGGCAGTAAATACAATTGCCAGGGCAAGCATAAGGCTTTGTTAAAGCTGAAACATTAACAATGCCTGAAAGCGATCGAACAGGCCTAGTTCTTAAGGCATTTTCAATGGTAGAATTTCTTTTGTTAGGGTAATAATTATGGTAAGCTTTAAGTAAATCAAAATTAGAGGGAGAGGATATTCCGTATTTTTTAGCTATTAAACGCTTAAAAGCGGCTAAAGATTTTTGATCCTTTACCTTTGATTTTATTAATAATTGTATTATTTCTTTTGAGATATGCATGATAAATATGTCCAAAAAATATTAGAGCAAACCTGTCAAGATTATAACCTAATCGCAGAGCAGTATACAAGTACCAGATCCTATGTGCCAGGAGATGTTTTGAAGTTATCTGAATATATAAATTCAGGAGACAAAGTTTTGGATTCAGGGTGCGCTAATGCCAGATTGTATCCGATTATTAAAGAAAAAGGCGCTAAATATGTTGGAATAGATGTTTCGGAATCATTAATCGATATTTCTAAGAATCTTTATCCAGACGGGGAGTTTAGAGTAATGAATTCTTTAAATATGGATTTTGATGATGAGGTTTTTGACAAAGTTTTGTCAGTTTCTGTTTTGCATCATATTCCTTCAGATAAATTGCGAAAGAAATATCTTTTAGAAATTAATAGAGTATTAAAAAAGAGGGGATTGATTTTACTTAGAGTTCAGGATTTGATTTCTAATCAGAAATACAGGACTTTGATTTTAAAATATTTTGTTTTGAAATTAGTCGGTTGGAATAAAATGGATTTTGGAGATTTGCTGATTCCTTGGAAAGATGGTCAAGGAAATATTTTAGCTGAAAGATATTTTCATTGTTTTTCAAAAAAAGAATTAAAAGAATTATTTAAAAAATCAGGATTTAAGATTAAAAAAATATATTTTGATGGGAAAGATCCATTTTACAATATTTATGTAATTGCAGAGAAAACATAATAATTATTTAAAAACCGCCATATAAAAACTATGGCGGTTTTTAAATTCATGAAATTTATTTTGTTTTAAATCGTTTTTCCAATTCAGCTATGCTTTCAACAATTCCGCTGTATTCAAGTTCTTCCATTCCAAGCATTGCGTTTCCAAAGAATCCTTGTTCTCTGATATCGATTGCCTTTCTTGAAGCTTTTGAACGGATTTCATCCCAGAATGGATGATCAAAACAATCAACCATTTCAGTAAATTTTCCTTCATGAACGCATAATGCCACACAGCTTACCATTGGAGGCCCATCAAAAAATGATGTTGGAGAATTTACTTTTGAAGGCATTAATGGTCCTATGTGTGAACCGCGCATAAATCCATCGACATAAGGAGCTAATCTGAAAGGAGACAATATTTCTCCTGTGGCTGGAAAATCTTTTTGGACTCTGACTAATGCGACAGGATCGTCTTTCCCTGTATATTTTCCAGCAATGTTATGTAATCTGGTTGTGCTTACTGACGCGCATTGTTCTCCGTTAGGAGCAAATACTGATTCAATTGAATATCTTCCAGTTTCTCTTAATAAAACAGCAATGTCATATAAATCAGCAGGAGCTTTTAAATCAATATATTTATCCGCGTCTTTATATTTAACATCAACGATTCTGAATGTGAATCCTTTTTTTGCAGCAGGGGATAAAAGCAATCCTGAATTATGGAACGGATCTGCGAATCCTAAATAAAATGGTAAATTGTAAGCGCCTGGATCAGTTTTGTCAGCTAAAAAAACTAAAAATGGTTCAGCTGGTCTTTCTTGAAATTCCAATTCAGCGACTGCTGGCCCTGCGCCTTTAACATTTCCCGAAAAGGAATCTTTTAATAAATCTTGGCCTGCTCCGTAAAGTCCTTGTTCTTTTGCAACTTGCGTTCCTTGCATTAAAGCATCCCAAGCCAATTTATGAATTTCATCATTTCCAATTCCTTTGATATGTGACATTAAAATAGCAATATCATCTCCTGTATGAAAGATATGGCTATCAATTATCAATGGACTTGATTTTATGAAATTTATAACAGTTTCAAGAACTTTTGAACTTGGTTTGATATGCCCTCCGATAGAACCGATATCTGCTTTAATTAATGAAATAGTTATTTTCATAATTTATTTTTATCTCAGAGATTTTTGTTAATTTATTCTCTGAGTTGATTATTTTATTAAATCTATTTTACCATGGTAAAATAGTCTGTCAATTTTTATTGAAAATAAAAAGCCGTCAGAAGGCGGCTTTTTAAATTGTTTATCTTTCTCTTTTTCCAGCAATAAATTCTTCTAACATTTCTCTGGCTTTTTCATCTGTAAATTGTTGTGGCGGATGTTTCATGAAATATGCTGAAGCTGATAATATCGGTCCGGCGATTTTTCTGTCTAAAGCGATTTTTAAAATTCTGACAGCGTCAATAATAACTCCTGCAGAATTTGGAGAATCTTCAACAGATAATCTTAATTCTAATGTTAAAGGCACATCTCCGAATTTTCTTCCTTCCATTCTAATGAAACAAATTTTGTTGTCTTTCAAGAAGGGGATATAATCTGATGGTCCAATATGCAAATTGTCATAACTTAATCTTTTTCCCAATTCAGCTTCGACAGCTTCTGTTTTTGATAGTTTTTTGCTCTTTAATCTTTTCCTTTCAAGCATGTTTAAGAAGTCTGTGTTTCCTCCAAAATTAAGCTGGTATGATTTATCGACAGTAACTCCTCTTTGTTTAAATAAGTGGGTCAAAACACGGTGGGTGATTGTTGCTCCGACTTGAGATTTAATATCATCTCCAATACATGGCAATCCTGCTTTTTCAAATTTCTTTGACCATTCAGAATCAGAAACAATGAAAACCGGCATGGCGTTTACAAAACCGATTCCAGCTTTTAAGGCTGATGTTGCATAATATTCTGTAGCTTTTTGGCTTCCAACAGGCATGTAGCTTACCAAAATTTGAGCTCCTGATTTTTTCAATTCAGCTGCAACATCGACTGGTTTTGCTTTGCTTGGAACAAATCTTTGGTCTTCTGGATATTCTTGCATATGATCGGCAACTCCGTCTAAAACAGGACCCATTTGAACTTTAACTCCCATTTTAGGTATGTTTTTGCAGAAAACTGTTGTGCAATTTGGTTTGGCAAACATTGCTTCTGAAACATCTTTGCCGACTTTTCTTTCGTCAATATCGAAAGCTGCGACTATTTCAATATCTGAAATTTTATAATCTCCGACGACATTGTGCATTAATCCTGGCACTAATTCATCATCGTTTTTTATGTCTTTATAATAATAAAGCCCTTGGATAAGGCTTGATGCGCAGTTACCAATACCTGCGATGGCTATTTTAATTTTTTTCATATTTATGCTAATTTATTGTATAAAGGTTTTTCTTATTTTACCACTGTAAAACAAACTGTCAATCGTTTATTATGGCCAATCACGAGCTTGCAAAAATGTTTTTTGAGATAGGCGAAATGTTAAATGAACAGAAAATTCCTCACAAACCAAGAGTTTATCAAAATGCTGCGGTTATTATAGATTCTCTGCAATTTGATTTATGCGAGTTATATAAGGAAGGGGGAGTAAATGCCATAAAAAATATTCCTGGAATCGGAGATGGTATGGCATCTAAAATAGAAGAATATTTAACAACAGGGAATTTAGAATATTATTTTCAATTAAAACAAGAGATAAAATATAAAATATGAACTCAATACAAAAAGAAATATTAAAAAAGAAATCTTTAGGCAACACAAAAATTGTTGCTACTCTCGGCCCTGAGACAAAAAATAAGGATAGTATCGAGGCGATAGTAAAAGAAGGCGTTAGCATATTTAGAATAAATTTTTCTCACGGAACTCATGAAAGCAATGGAGATATTATCAAAAATATCAGAGAGGTAGAAAAAAATACAAAAATACCTTTGACTGTTTTTGCTGATTTGCAAGGTCCTAAAATTAGGCTTGGAAAAATAAAAGATGGAAAAGACAAATTGAAATTAGGCGAAGAGTTTATTTTGACAACTCAAGAAATTTTGGGAGACAGCACAATGGCTTCAATAACTGATATTGATATAAAAGATATTGAAGTTGGAAAAGATATTTACATAAATGATGGATTAGTGAAATTACAAATTACAAAAATTTCGGGAGACAAAATTTATACTCAAGTTGTAGACGATGGAGATATATCAGATGGAAGGGGGGTAAATTTTCCGGGGACAACTTTGTCTCTTCCGGCAATAACCCAGAAAGATAAAAATGATTTAGAATTTTCCTTAAAAGCAGGAGTTGACTGCGTAGCTCTTTCATTTGTGAGAGATCAGCAGGAAATTCAAGAGTTAAGAAATTTGATGGGAGAAAGGCAAGTTCCGGTTATCGCAAAAATTGAGAAATGGGAGGCAGTAGAAAATATTGAAAGCATTATTCAGGCCGCTGATGTGATAATGGTTGCTAGGGGAGATTTAGGAGTTGAATTGCCTATAGAAAAAATTCCGTTGATTCAAAAAAGAATTATTTCTTTAGCTCATACATGGAAAAAGCCAGTGATAACTGCAACTCAGATGTTGATTTCTATGGTTGATAATCCAACTCCGACAAGACCTGAGATAACAGATATTGCAAATGCTATTTTTGATGGAACTGACGCGGTAATGCTTTCAAATGAAACTGCAACTGGAAAATATCCTTTAAGATCAGTGCAAACGATGCAAAGAATAATTCAGACAACTGAGAAATCTGACTTGTTTGAATATTCTATTTCTGTGAAAGGGGAAAAAGTTGAAAAAAACTATTCAGCTGCAATTGGAGCTTCGGCTGTAGAAATCGCAGGAACAATTGGAGCTTGCGCAATATTTTGCGCAACAGAATTAGGAAGAACAGCAAGACTTGTTTCTTCGCGAAAGCCTTTGGTTCCAGTTTTTGCATTAACTGCTAAAAATGAAACAATGAAAAATCTTAATTTTTTTTGGGGAGTTATTCCTTTGGCTTTAGAAAAAATTAAAGATGCTCAAGAAGTTTTTGAAATAAGCGCTGATATTGCTAAAGAATTGGAATTAGGCGAAAAAGGAAGCAGCATAGTTGTAACTTCAGGATCAAAGCCGGGAATTACTGGTGGAACTAATTTAATAAAGATTCAAGATCTTTAATATGCCTTTTGAACAATCAGCGGGATTTTTGGTTTTTAGAAAAGAAGCGGATAAAATTTTTTATTTGCTTTTGCATTATCCTGCAGGTTCTCGAGCCAGCAAAGATTTTTGGGAATTTCCAAAAGGGCATATTGAAAAAGGAGAAGACGCTTTAATCACTGCAAAAAGAGAGCTGGAAGAGGAAACGCAAATAAAAGATTTAAGAATAATAGAATTTTTTAAAGAATGGATAAAATATTTTTTTGTAGCAGATGGAAAAAAAATATTTAAAGTTGTCACATTTTTTCTTGGAGAAACTTCTCAAAAAAATATTGAGATATCACGCGAGCATATTGGATTTGCTTGGGTTGAATTTTCTCAAGCTTGCGAGATGGTGAGTTTCGCGAATTCTAAAAAAATATTAAAAAAGGCTAATAATTTTCTTTTAAAGAAAATTTGATAAACATATATCCTTAGGTTGATTAGTTATTTAACAGCCTGCTTGCTGGCAAGTAGGGGACTGCTCAAGTTATTTTATTCACAGTTATTTTTTTAAAATGCTGTTTTTTTGTTGTATAATAAAGAAAAGAAAATAATATTTAATTTTTAATATGCATACAAATAAAGGCGTATTTTTAGCATTAATTTTCGCATTATTTTTTTGCGGAATTATTACTCAGGCGGCAAAAGAGACTCCTGATAAACAAAAACCGATTTTTGTAATAGGAGAGGAAAATCCTTTGAGCCAAGAACAATTAGACAGTTGTTCTAACTATTACAAATTCGGAAGCGTAGAAATGAATTTGTCTTTAAATAAGCCAGATGCTATTTATTTGCCAAATCAAGAAATGGAAATTCATGGAAGTTTAAAAAATGTTAATGGCTATCCAATAACAGCAGGAAAGGTTTTGGTAAAAATTTTCCAAAAGATGAACTCAGGAGATCTGCAAATGGACGAATTTTATTTAAACGATAAAGACAATAAGCCTTTAGTTATTTCTTTATCTCAAAATGGGAGCCATGATTTTTCTTTTAAATATCCTGTTCCGCTTTGGGGTGTTGGGAAGTATTATTTTGAATTAAATTATCTTTGGAATGATAAAAGGATAATTTCAAAGTCATCTCCTTTAATGTTTGATATTGCTGGAGGAAAAACCGAAACAAGATTTTTACTCGATGCTTTCAGAGTAAAAGCTGATGACAAAAGTTTTTATTCTGACAATTTTGTTGAATATAACGTTATTGAAAAAACGAAAGATTTAAACATTGAATATTCTTTAGTTAATCCTTATCAAGGCACATCGAAGATAAATGTTTTTTACAAAATTTATAAACTGAATTATTTTGACGAAAAAAATATAATATCAAATCAGAATGAAGAAATTGAATTAGCCAAAGACAGCACGAAAAAAATATCTAAGAAGTTTTCTAATTTGTCTCCAGGATTTTATATTTTAGAAATTTTGGCAAGCGGACAAGGGATAAAAACAATAGCAAGATTTAACTTTTTGATGGTAGGAGAGGGGATGGGTGCAAGAATTAATTTTGCGGCAATAAATGATTTTCCAATCATTCCAAAATCTCCAGCGTTCGGATTTGTCTGCTACAATAGTTTTTCTGAAAAATATCAATTTGAAGGAAAGCTTGTTTTAAAATTAAGAGATTCTTCTAATAATATAGTTTTCACAACAAGCACATCGCAATTCTCTTCTTTGCAGAATGTTGCTTTAAAAAATGATTTTTTGCTTGATAAAAAATATTCAAAACTTTGGCTTGATGTTTCATTGGTTAGCGACGATGGATACACTGTTGATCAGACGACTTTGGAATATAGCTGCGCTGATATAAAAAATGTTGGGCAATTCCAAACATCGGTTTCAGGATCGACTTTAAAAGTTGTTGCGCAAAATAAATGCGGGGAAAAAGTTTCGGCTGATATTTTAGTTGAAGTTAAAGAAAAAGGAGGAAATGTTATTTTTTCAGAAGCATCATACGGGCAGGATTTTAAAAAGAAGGTTAAATTCCAACAAGGAAAGGAATATGAAATAAAAGTTTCTTCTCAAGGGTTTCAAGACATTATTATTTATAAACACAGCCAAGGAAACAAAATCATTTATTTTGTTCTTGGCTTAGTGCTTTTAGGAGGATTGATTTATTTGAGCAATTATTTCAATAAAAAACAAAATAATCCTGTTGTATAAGAATATGAAAAAAATATTTATATTGTTAATAATATTGTCTACATTATTTTTTTGGTCTAGCCCGACTTTTGCAGCCAATCCTCCGACAGTAGAAACAACTTATGCAAGTTATTCCAATGGATATATTTCTGCAGGCGGAAAAGTTACAAATGATGGAGGGAGCCAATTGACTAGCGGCTGGTTTAATTTTTATTCTGGGTCATGTTCTTCCAATGGAAATTTTTTTACTACTATATATTCTAATGGCGCTCCACAAGTTGGATATACATTCTATATATATCAAAAACATTGCTTTCCTGCTGGAAATTATTGCGCAATAGCAGCTGCTAATTCTGTTTCAGGATTAGGGCAGGCGAGAGCAGGAGTATCTTTTACATCAGATGGTTCTGGATGTGATTCTGGAAGTGGCCAGCAATCAATCCAAAAAAGTTATTATTATTGTCAGGATTGGTCTAATACAACTGGCCCTCAGCAAAGATGTTCTATTAGGGGCTCTTATTACTCATTAGCTGAATGTCAAAGAAGTGTAGACGCTACAACTCCTGGAAAGATTTGTTATGACAATGATAAATGCAATAATGCTTGCGACGAAAGATCAAAAACTCAATATTATTATTGTATTGATAATTCATGCCAAATCGCAGGACTTTATTTTAGTGATTACGAATGTACGGATACTAAGGGATCGCAGTGTTATATAAGCACTAATTGTTATGGAAAATGTTCTACATACTCTGGAGAGAATTACTGGGTTTGTGGTTCTTCTGATTATGGATGTCAATGGGCAGGGAAATTTTATTCGACAAATGATTGCGAAACGGCAAATAAAAAAACTTGTTATAAATCTTCTAATTGTTTTAATCAATGTGGTCAAGAATTTGAAGTATGTAATGATTATGGGCAATGTATCGGAACTGGGAAATTCGGATCAATTCAGGCTTGTCAGAGCTATCCTTCAAATTTGGGAAAAACTTGTTATCTAAAAGGATTAAATTGTAATAATGCTTGCAATAAGAGAATGTGGTATTGCTGGGGGAATAGTTGTGTTCAAACTGAGAAATCTTATAAAAATGTAAGCGAATGTTCTTGGGATATAGGCAAGTCATGTTATTTAGATAATTCTTGCAATGGATGTTCTAGCAGCGGCACTGGTGGATCAGGAGGTTCTGGCACCGGCACAGGAGGCGGGGGCAGCGGAGGTTCTGGCACGATATGCGATTATGATAAAGTTTGCGAGCCAAGTTATGGAGAAAATTCTTCGAATTGCTCAGATTGTATTTCTAGCCAAATATGCAATTACAATGGAATCTGCGAATCTTATCGCGGGGAAAATTCAACTAATTGTTCGGATTGTGTTTCTTCAACGGGATGCAATTACAATGGGATCTGCGAACCTAATCGTTTAGAAAATTCAAGTAATTGTCCAGATTGCGCCTCTACTCAAATTTGTAATTATAATGGCATTTGCGAAATATCTCGCGGGGAAAATGTATCAAATTGCCCTGATTGTTCGATATTATCAACGGAAGGATATAATTGTATAACTTGGTCAGATGGCACGAAAGAATGTAAATATGTGGCTAGTGGAGCAAGTTGGAAAATATCAGATTATGGAAGCGATCCAGCTGCGAAATCTGCGTGTTCAAATTC
>Ga0116174_10004495_pt1 | contig 10994 bp, 9 predicted proteins | sample AD_UKC087_MetaG_FD_89801 | JGI IMG/M metagenome (GOLD analysis project Ga0116174, IMG submission 89801) | Active sludge microbial communities of municipal wastewater-treating anaerobic digesters from USA - AD_UKC087_MetaG | ecosystem: Engineered > Bioreactor > Anaerobic > Digestate | place: USA...
AAACTAACATTGATATACCAAAACATGATGGAAAGATAAAAATAAAAAGAGTTTTTCTTGATCCTCCGGCAAAGGCTTATAAGCCTGTTATTGATTCAATAAAGCAAGCAGATTTAATAATTATAGGACCTGGAGATCTTTATTCATCTATTGCCCAAATTCTTTTAGTTGATGGCATTACTGGAGCTATTAAACAAAGCAAAGCTAAGAAAATTTATATCTGCAATTTAATGACAAAATACGGTGAAACAAATAATTTTTCTGTAGCTGATTTTTTCAAAGAAATTGAAAAACTTTTAAAATCAGAATTAGATTATGTGATTTATAATAATCAAAAAATCAATCCTGTAAGAATAAAAAGCTATAAGAAAAAACATCCTGAGTTAATGGATCAAGTTTTTTTTACAGATGGACATAATTATGGGAAGAAGCTTATTGGTCTTGATGTAATAACAGATAAAGGACCAATTATTCATGATTCAAAAAAATTAATAAAATTAATACTTACAAAATGCAGGCAATAATATTGGCTGCTGGACAAAGTTCCAGATTTTGGCCATTAAATAAAAAACATAAGTCGCTATTGAAAGTAATGGGCAAGCCTCTAATAGTTCATCTTTTGGATTCTCTAAAAATTGGAGGAATAAAAGATATTATTATAGTCCAAAGTCTGGCAGGAGATGTTTCGCAGGAATTAAAGAATTATAAAATTCCTGGATTAAAGATTGACTATGTAAAACAAGACCAGGCTCTGGGAATGGGCGATGCGCTTGCTTGTGCAAAAGACTTAATAAGAGGTAGATTTATAGTTTTAACTGTTGAGCAGATAGATCTTTGCGACATTTTAAAAAAGAATAAAAAAGAAATTTTATCCGGAAAACCATTGGTTTTTGCTGATAAAACAGACACTCCTGAATTATTTGGAATGCTGGAATTGAAAGGAAATAAAATTTTAGGAATTATTGAAAAGCCTAAAAAGGGCGCAGAACCTTCTGATATAAGAGCTACCGGAGTTTATGTTTTAGAAAAAGATTTTTTTGATATTTATGGGAAGGTGGCAAAAGGTATTTATGATTTTGAAGATGCATTGACTCTTTATGCTAAAGAAAAAGATTTGCGCGCTTTAATATTAAAAAAATCATGCTCGCTGGTTTTAAAATATCCTTGGCATCTTTTTGATTATGTTAAATTTTTAATGGATAAAAAATTAAAAAGATTTATATCTAAAACTGCTAAAATTGATAAAACTGCTAAAATTTTTGGAGATGTTTATATTGGAGAAAATGTTAAAATTTTTGAAAATGCTGTTATTAAAGGCCCTTGTTATATAGGAGATAATTCAATCATCGGTAATAATGTTTTGATAAGAGAATATTGCGATATTGAAGCTAATTCTTTAATAGGTGCTTCTAGCGAGATAACTAGGACTATTATTCAGGGAGATATAGAATGCCACAGCGCTTTTATGGGAGATAGCATAATTTCTCAGGGGTGTAAATTTGGATTTGGATGCGTTACTGCTAATGTTAGAAATGACAGAGAGAAAATTTTTTCTAATGTAAAGGGAGAAAATATTGATACGAAAAAGAAAAGTCTGGGTTTAATATGCGGGAATAATACGAGATCGGGAGTGAGATCATACTTCATGCCTGGGAAAATGGTGGGGAATGATTGCATGATAGGACCAGGAACTCCTATTATGGAAAATGTTTTAGACAACACTAAAATATTTGCAAAATACGAATATGTAAAAAAGCAGGAGAATAATGGATAGGAAAACAAAAGCTTTATTATTAGTTTCTGGAGGATTGGATTCTATTCTTTCGGCAAAAATTTTAATGTCGCAAGATATAGATGTTTTAGGTTTGGTATTTAAAAGTTATTTTTTTTCAGAAAATAAGGCTTTGGAGCTTTCTAAAGAAATAGGATTGAATATTAGAATCATTGATTTTTCAAAAGAGCATTTAGAGATAGTCAAAAATCCTAAATTTGGGCGGGGTGGCGCTATGAATCCTTGCATTGATTGCCATGCTTTAATGCTTAGCTATGCTAAGGAAATAATGGAAAAAGAAGGTTTTGATTTTATAGCGACAGGCGAAGTTTTAGGGCAGAGACCTATGTCCCAAAACCGTTCAGCTTTAGATCTTATAGAAAGAAAAACTGGATTGTCCGGAAAAATTTTTCGTCCTTTGTCAGCAAAAAAATTACCTAAAATCCTGGCAGAAAAATCAGGATTGGTAAAATCCCAATTTGGCATAGTGGGAAGGGGAAGAAAAGAGCAATATTCTTTGGCTCAAGACTTCGGGATAAAAGATTTTCCTAACCCTGGAGGAGGTTGTCTTCTTACAGAAAAAGAATTTTCCGATAAATTAAAGAAAATTTTGGATTTAAAGGGGGATATAGATAGGCGTGATTCTGATCTGCTCAAAATTGGAAGGCATTTTTTTTCTGATAGTTTTGAATACATAATAGCTAGAAACAAAGAGGAATGTAATTTTTTGCAACAAAGTTTTGAAAACGGAGAAGCTCTGATAGAAACGATAAATTATCCGTCGACTATTGTCTTAATTAGGAATCACGGAAAGAAAAAGATTTTAAATGAGCAAATAGAAATTGCAAAAAAATGGCTTATTAAATATTCTAAGAGATTGCAAAATAAAGAAGATATTAAATTTAAAATAATCTATCCAATGAAAAAAAATCTTGATCAATATATTTTTGAAAAATTGAATCAATTTGTCGAAAAATCAAAGATTATAGACAATATCGCAATATTTTTTGGACATTATTCAGGATATTTGCTTGTAGCAGTTTTATTTTACATGCTTGTAAATGATTTTAGCGCCAACTGGGAGATGTTCTATAAGGCCACTGTTGCTGGGATATTATCTCGATTCATATTTGCTTTTTTTATTTATAGATTTTTTCCTAAGAAAAGGCCTTTTATAGAGAATCAGACGAAATTGCTTTTAAATCCTAAATTTACGTCTTCATTTCCTTCGGGTCATGCTAGTTTTTTCTTTGCAGTTAGCATGGTAGTTTATTTTTTCAATCCAATGCTTGGAAAAATTTTCTTTTTGGTAAGCTCTTTGATGGGTATATCCAGAGTCATTGGAGGAGTTCATTGGCCTGTTGATGTAGCTTTTGGAGCTGTTCTTGGAATTTTTTGTGGATGGCTCGTAGCATGGTGATTCTATAAATAATTATTTGTCATGAAAAAATTTTATTTAATTTTAATTATTCTTCTTGCTATTTCTATCTATCTTTTTTTAGAAAAAGATGAGCAATCCACTAAGTTTAAAAAAATAGCAGAGATAAATCAGAATCCTCCCAAAATGAGCAATCAAAAGTTTGTTTTAGAAAATTTGATAGATTCTGTAAACGAATCTTTCAAGAGTCAGGCAGAAACTTTAGGAGGGGAATCATCAATTAAAATTTATAACAATTTATCTTATGCTCATGGCGATAGCATACAAAGAGATATAGAGGGCATTTGCGCTGTTTATAACAAGCCGACTGATTCTCCAGATCCTCTTAAGGTTTATCCAGATTTTTCTTTCCCTAAAGATTTTTTGATTAACTCCAATTATAAAGGAAAAGATCTCCGAGATTTTTCTGTTTTTAATAAAGAGTATAAGATTAGTTGTGATGTGGAACATACGAAGAATACTAAGAGAATATGTTGCGTCTATTACGATAATGGCGATCCAATAGCAAAATAATAAACGGCTAAGTTCTCTTAGCCGTTTATTTTCAATACAGTATTGAGTTCCTGGCGAAACGGCTAAATGAATTTAGCCGTTTTTATTGTGCCGGGGAAGGGAGTTGAACCCTTAAGGGCGTAAGCCCACACGATTTTGAGTCGTGCGCGTATGCCAGTTCCGCCACTCCGGCTTTTATTTAATATAACTATATTTAGCAGAAAAAGCTTAACTTGTAAAATATTTTGCTAAGTGTTAAATTTAATATAATGACACGGATAATTTGCGTCATTAATAATAAAGGAGGGGTAGGAAAAACCAATGTAAGCGTTAATTTAAGCGCTTTTTTGGCAGGTTTAGGAAAAAGAGTTTTGTTAGTTGATTTTGATCATCAAGCAAATGCCACTTTTTCGGTAGGAGTTCAGCCCAGAAATCTTTCTTTATCAGTCTATCATGCTTTAATGGAATCAATAGAGCCAGAACAAGTTATCCGCAACACTTCTATACTGGGATTTGATATAATGCCAGCGTCTCCAGATTTAGCCGGCGCTCCTGTTGAATTGGTCAGCGTTGCTAATAGAGAATTTAAACTGGCGAAGCTTTTGGAAAAGGTACAGGATAATTATGATTTTATTTTGATAGATACTCCACCAAGTTTAGGTCTTTTAACTATAAATGCGCTATGCGCCGCAGAGGAAGTTTTAATACCATTACAAGCAGAATATTTGGCATTGGAAGGTTTGCATCAATTAGTTGATACTATTGCTCTAATAGAAGATAATATCGGCCATACTTTCAGATTCGTCGGAGCAGTATTGACGATGTATAATAGAAATAGCATTCTCTCTAGAGATGTTGCCAAAGAGATTAAGAAAACTTTTTCAGGACATATTTTTGAAACAGTCATACCTAGATCTATAATCCTTGCTCAAGCACCGAAATCAGGAAAAACTATTCTTCAGTTCGCTCCTAATTCTAGACCAGCTGTTGCTTACAAGCTTTTAGCTAGGGAAGTGATCGCGCTTGATGAAGATCAAAATAACAAACAAGAACAAATACTTTCAATATGATGTTTAACAATAAAAAACCTTCAGCTTTAGGATTATCAGCCTTAATACCCAAAAGAGAGAAAAAGACTCCTCCTAAATTGCATAGAGACGATGATGCTGTTTTTTATATTGAAATCGACAAAATTAGATCTAATCCTTATCAACCAAGAAAAGAATTTAATTTTGAGATGTTGAAATCATTATCTCAATCAATAGCAGATTATGGAGTCATTCAGCCTTTAGTGGTTTCTAAGATAGATAGCAATGATAATTTTGGACAAAGATCAGAATTTCAACTTATCGCCGGAGAACGCAGGCTTATTGCCTCGAAGATGGCTGGATTAAAAGAGGTTCCAGTGATTGTTAGGGAAGTTTCAAGTCAAGAGAAACTGGAATTATCAATCATCGAAAATGTCCAAAGGGAAGATTTGAATCCTATTGAAAAGGCTTTGGCTTATAAACAATTAGAAAAAGATTTTGGATTAACTCAGAAAGAAATTGCTAGAATCTGCGCTAAGAGCAGGGTAGCTATTGCCAATACCATTCGTTTGTTGAAATTGCCAGATGATATTCAGCAAGCTTTAAGAGAGGGGAAGGTTACAGAGGGACATGCCAGAGCTCTTCTGATGATTAATGATCCTGAAAAATATCAAGGCGCTTTTTTAAAAGTTGTTAATCAGAATTTAAGCGTAAGAGATACTGAAAGTTTGGCCCAATTTTTAAATGAGCCAATAAAACTTTCAAAAATACCCAGTATCGTTGTTGGAGAATTTATAAAATGGGAAGATTCTTTGAAAGAATGGATGAATGTATCAAATTTGAAAATAAAATCAGCTTCTGGAAAGCCGAAGTTGGTTATATCGTTTGATTCTAAAAAAGAGTTTGAAGATTTTGTTAAAAGATTCAAGGTTTGATTATTTCCAAGTTGCAGAAACTATGTTTGAAGGCTTGCTCTCGCAGGCCTTTTTAAAATTTATACATTCCGGTTTGTGTATCGAAACACCATTATTTTTAGTTATATATCCAACTATTTTATCTCCAGGCTGAGGGTTACAACATTTTCCAAAATTAGTTTCAATTCTGTCTTGTCCCTCTATTAATATAGGATATTTTTTCTTTGATTGTATTTGGGAAAAAATCTTTTTAGGCAATTCCAATATTGGTTTAATGCTTATCTTTTTTTCTATTTTTTCCTGCGCTTGCGGAGTGTTTTTTCTTATTTCTGATCTGGCTTTTTGAGTTCTAACGAAATTAATCCAATCCGGAGATGGTTTCCTATTTTTATCTATCTTGATATCAACAATATCTCCATTCTCTAATTGATGATAGAGAGATTTTATGCTTCCGTTAATAATAGCTTGCGAACAATGATTCCCTAAATCGCTATGAATAGCATAAGCAAAATCAATAGGGCATGATTTTTCAGGCAATTCTATAGAATCGCCCTTTGGAGTAAAAACAAAGATTCTTGTTTTGAAAAAGTCGACTCTTAATTTCTGAAAAAGGTCTTTTGGATCGGATTTTTTTATTTCGTCCTGGAATTCTTTTATTTGCTTTGTAATAATTAATTTTTTTTCTGGAGCTTTGGTTGATATCTTTTTGAGATAGCTTTTAAATCCTTTTTTTTCGGAATAATACCAATGAGCAGCGATACCATATTCCGCTTTTCGATGCATTTCTGGAGTTCTGATTTGAAATTCGGTTATTATTCCATTGTCGCAAAACACTGTAGTATGGATTGATTGGTATCCATTTGGTTTCGGCATAGCTATATAATCTTTTATTCTTCCTATCAATGGATTCCAATATTTATGAATAATTCCTAATACTGCATAGCAATCTTCAACAGTTGGGACTATTATTCTCATCGCGACAAGGTCATAAATTTTATTTATATCCATGTCGTATCTTTTCAGTTTCTGATACAAACTCCAATAATGTTTTGCTCTGTAGTCAAAATCTATTATTTTTATACCTTCTTTTTCGATGTATTTCTGTATTTTTGGCGCAATTCTTTTTAAATATGCTTTGCGAGTTCTGTATTTCTCAGTGATATTAGCCATCAACCAGCTGTATTCTTTAGGATAGACTATTGGAAAGGCTAAATCTTCTAATTCTCCTTTTAGCCAGCTCATTCCGAGACGGTCTGCTATAGGGGCATAAATTTCCAATGTCTCTCTTGCTTTTCTTTCTTTTTTTTCTTGCCTATATACATCTATGCTTTTTAAATTATCAAGTCTATCGGCTAATTTGATAAAAGCGACTCTGGCATCATCGCTTAACGCCAAAATCATTTTTTTAAGATTTTCGGCGTATCTTTTGCTTCCTTGGTATTGGATTTTATTTATTTTTGTAAGCCCTTGAACAATATTTGTTATATCTTTTCCAAATTCTTTTTTGATAGTTTCGGGACTGGTGTTGGTGTCTTCTAAAACATCATGAAGAAGAGCGGCCACTATCGTATTAGTATCCAAAGAAAAATCAGTAAGGATATTAGCTACTCTGATGGGGTGGAGGATATACTCTTCTCCGCTTTGTCTTTTTTGCCCAGCATGGGCTTGAGAGGCAAAATCATAGGCCCTTTTAACTAATTCCAGATCAACATCCGGATTTTTTTCCTTTATTTTTATTAAAAGGGGTTTAATTGCCATAATTTACTTCTTAAAATCGCAATTTTTATTTGAGCATTTTATTTTTTCAGATTTTGTTTTAGTAAGTATTGAATTGCATTTAGGGCAGAATTCGTCTATAGGCTCATCCCAAGTGGCGAAATCGCATTTTGGCCAATTATTGCAAGAGAAAAATATTTTTCCTCGTTTTGTCTTTTTTTCTATAATTTTCCCTTGGCATTTAGGACATTTTATTTCTAAGTGCTTCTGTTCTAATGGCGCTGAATATTTGCATTCTGGGAATCCTGAGCAAGCATAGAATTTTCCATATCTCCCCATTTTTATTAAAAGGGGTTTTCCGCAATCAGGACATTTTTTATCAGTGATTTGATCTTGATTTGTTTTCTTTATTTCTTTCATTTTTTGTTCCAGATTTTCAGAAAATGGTCCGTAAAACATCTTAACTACATCTTGCCACTTCATTTTATTTTCTGCAATCTCATCAAGATTATCTTCTATTTTAGCAGTGAAATTGACATCTACGATTCCCGGAAAGTTGTCAGATATCATTTTATTGACAGTTATACCTATTTCAGTAGGTTCAAATTGTCTTGTTTGATTTTTTATTACATAGTTTCTTTCTTGAATAACTGAAATTATACTGGCATATGTCGAAGGTCTTCCGATTCCATATTCTTCCAAGGCTTTAACAAGTTTTGCTTCAGTATATCTGGCCGGAGGTTGTGTAAAATGTTGCTCAGGAATTAATTTATCTAAATTCAAATCATCTCCTTTTTCCAAATCAGGAAGATTTATTTCGTTTTGTTTCTCAGGATAGATTCTCAGATATCCATCGAATTTTATTGATTGTCCATTGGCTCTGAATAAATAATCATTTGCTTGGATATCGATTTTCTTCTGGTTTATTAAAGATTCGGCAGTCTGAGAGGCTATAAATCTTCTCCAGATTAAATCGTAAAGTTTTATTTGTTTTTCGTTTAACTTTGTTTTTAGATTTTCAGGAGTATTGGAGCTTTTAGTAGGCCTTATTGCTTCGTGCGCTTCTTGAGCAAGTTTGCTTTTTTTAGAGAATATCCTTGGTTCTGGCAATAAATATTTTTCTCCATAAACATTAGATATGAAATTTTTTGCATCATTCAATGATTCAATGCTCAGGTTTGTCGAATCAGTCCTGTGATAGGTAATATATCCATTTTCATAAAGCTGTTGGGCGAGTTGCATCGTCATTTTAGATGAATACTTAAGTTTGTTTCCTGCGGCTTGTTGAAGAGTGCTGGTTGTGAATGGCGCGGGAGGGTTTTTCTTTACTGTTTTTTCTTCAGTTCCTTTTACGATATATTTTGCATTCTTCAGTTCTCCCAATATTTCATCTATGTTTTCTTTTGTTTTTATATCTAATTTTTTTATAGGTTTTCCCTTTTTTTCTATTAAAATTGCAGGGAATATATCTTTTTCTTCTTTGAACAAATTAGCAGTAAGGCTCCAATATTCCTCGGGCGTGAATTTTTTTATTTCTTCTTCTCGGTCACAAATTAATTTAAGAGCGACTGATTGGACTCTTCCAGCCGATAATCCTCTGGATATCTTTTTCCATAGGAAAGGGGAGAGTTTATAGCCAACGATTCTATCTAAAACTCTGCGGGCTTGTTGCGCATCAACAAGATGTTGATCAATTTTCCTAGGATGATTCATCGCCTCCTTGATAGCATCTTGGGTTATTTCGTAAAAAGTTATTCTTTGGTAATCTTTGGGTTTTAGAGTCTCTAAGATATGCCAAGCGATTGCTTCTCCTTCACGATCAGGATCTGTGCTTAATATTATTTTATCGGCTGTTTTTGCCTCTTTTTTAAGAGATGTTACTGTTTTTTTAGCTTTTGTCGGTATTATATATTTTGGTTTGAAATCATGCTCCGTATCTATACCAAAATCGCTTTTTGGAAGATCTCTTATATGACCAAAAGATGAAACAACTTTATATTTGCTCCCTAAGAATTTTTGTATTTTTTTTGATTTTGTGGGGCTTTCTACAATTACTAAATCCATATTATTTAAATATAGTGAAAATATTTCCTCCTAAATTTTTTATTTTTTTATTAATTTCTAAATTAGATATAGATATGCAAACATCTTGTATCGATAGTTTAGTTTTTCTGGCTATAGAATCTATATCGCAGTTATTATCCAATATTGCTTTTAATACCATTTTTTCTTTATTAGTCAAGTTTATAGAAAAAATATCTTTTTTGGATTTTTTATTTGTTATCCCTATTTTCTTTAATATATCTTGATATGATGTAGTAAAAATAGCTCCTTGCTTTATTAATTTATGACAACCATCTGAAAATTGAGAATAAATTGATCCAGGAATTGCAAAAATTGGTTTTTCCATTTTTTTTGCCCAATCCGCTGTTATTAATGATCCGGATTTATCTTTTGCTTCTATAACCACTATTCCTTCTGATAGGGCGGCTATTATTCTATTACGTTTTGGGAATGTAGCTTTATTGCCATGGGTTCCAGGAGGGTATTCTGAAATCAAACAACCTCCTTTTTCTATAATTCTTCTAGAAAGTTTTATATTTGACTGAGGATATATAGATTTTTCATCAAGACCTGTTCCAAGTACTGCTATAGTCGGAGTATTATTTTCTATTGCTGCCATATGCGCAAAAGTATCGATTCCTTGAGCCATTCCGCTTATTATGATGATTCCTGATTTCGCTATATCAGAAGAGATGTCTAAAGCAACCTGTTTTCCGTAAATCGTATATTGCCTTGTTCCTACAATTCCTAAATAATGGTCAGCCAAAGGAATTTTGCCCCTGATATATAAAACATCTGGGGCGTCTTTTATTTCCTTTAATCTTTTGGGATAATTCTTATCTGTTATTTTTATTTCTCTTATTTCATCCATCAATTATATTTATTTGCGGCGCTATTATATCCGTTTTCTATTATTTCTTTTAAGGCTCCAATAGCTTCTTCTATGCTTTTTTGGATAAGTGTTTTTTGCTCTTCATGAATTTCTCCTAAGACGAATTCGGAAGCCTGATCTTTAGATCTTCCTATACCAATTCTTATTCTTATAAATTCTTTAGTTCCTAATAAATCGATTATTGACTGAACCCCTTTATGTCCGCCAGAATTTTTATTTTCAGATATTTTTACCTTTCCTAAATCTATATCCATTTCGTCATGGATTACTATCAAGTCTTTTATTTTATAGAAATTCATTATTTGCGAAATCGCTTTTCCGGATAGATTCATGAAAGTTTGAGGTTTTACTAAAACGACATCTTTATTCGATATTTGAGTTTTAGATATTAAAGCATCGAATTTTTCTTCCCAATCAGATGCTAAAAGATCGAGAGCCATGAATCCGAGATTATGCCTGGTATTTTGATATTCTTTTCCTGGGTTTCCAAGACCCGCTATTAAATACATAATTTCTTTTTATTATATATTAGAACAAAATTTTTGGCTAATTCATCGATTTTGTTACTAATGTTTTTTAGTATATAATATTAAAAAGATTATAAGAAAGGAAAAATATGGATAAAAAAACTTTTATTTTCATTATCTTAGCAATTATTGCTTTTTTTGTTTTTTGGGGA
>Ga0116174_10004499_pt1 | contig 10991 bp, 7 predicted proteins | sample AD_UKC087_MetaG_FD_89801 | JGI IMG/M metagenome (GOLD analysis project Ga0116174, IMG submission 89801) | Active sludge microbial communities of municipal wastewater-treating anaerobic digesters from USA - AD_UKC087_MetaG | ecosystem: Engineered > Bioreactor > Anaerobic > Digestate | place: USA...
CTTTGATTTCAACGACCCGTTCCTTGGCGATCGTTCTGACTTGCGCACAATCAGCTTTGGCAGGTTTTCCGGTTTCATTGATCATGACTTCAAATGCAGGAAAGAATCTATCCACTTTTGTAGTCATCGGAACAACAGAAATAAGCGGCGAGCGGCTGTTAAGCTGATCAATGGAAACCACTACTGCAAAATGGATGTTTTTTGTCTCTGATCCGACTGAAGGATTAAACTGGACAATAACTATAGCACCTCTCTTAATTTGGCCAGTTTTCTTCTGATTCGCTGTTGAATCCATCGAAATCCTCCATACTGCTCTTTAAATTGGCACAATAATCATCTATCTGACGGTTCAGTTCCGCCTGCGCTTTTTCTGCAATCGCATCGCGGATAAATTTGCTCAGGTTTTTAGGATTCGCCTGCTTGATAAGAAAAAAAGTCCTCGCATCAAGACCGATCGTGATATTTTTCATGACACACCTCCATGAACATCTTTAACAATATTACTAAAGACATAGCAATATGTCAATAGTTAATTATATGTATGTTTTAAGCAATATAATAAGGAATGTTTGACTGTTAAAAAGTCAAGACAGGTCAAATTCTGATCAAAAGATTATTTATGCGATTCTTTTTCTAAGAAGTAATGCGGATAAAGCGGCAAGCAATGCAAGAGCAGCGACAAGAAGAGCATTACTGTCAGAACTGTCGACACCTACTGTTGCGCAACTGCAGCCATCTGGTTTCGGTATTGGCGGAACTTCACAGCCGACATCGCCTTCCTTGCATTCATATCTGAATATCTTTGATCTGATCGGGAGTTCGACAACACTTGCCTCATCATCAACGACCGTTATACCGCTGTTCGGTATTTCTATTCTTCCTGACATCGGATCATCAGCTTTCACCATGTTGAACTTCACATTTACCACAAGATATTTTTCTTCTCCTTCAAGATAGGAGATCGGCTGAATGAAATCACTGAACATCACTGTTGTTGAAACTGTTTCAAATTTTGTCTGCTCAGCAACTTTGAGATCACCCGTACCATCCTTGTTAGTGTCAACCCAGAGCGAAATCTCAGAAATTCCGTTCTCTTCTCCGAATTTCACATATCCTCCCGCGCTCGGGATCTTTATTGTGAATTTTTCTATGGTGTTGGCTCTCATAGCCGCTTTTGTCTTAAGCTGAAGTACCGGAATATTTTTGTTTATTTCAGAAAATGCAGGAACAGGAGGATCTTTCGGTCCGATCGTTACAATGAAGAAATCTCCTGTCGGCTCAAGCATGAAGGTTGCAAATTCTACATCGTTCTGGGAGACCATCGTGGTTCCCTGATCACTTATTTCAATTGAGTTTTCAGATTCAATGAGAAAATTGAAGATCGTTCCCTGAACTATTTCTTCAGCGTTGTAATTTACATCAGTCCTGACAAGGAAATAGTGTATATTCTTTCCAAGATATTTCTTGTGACCCGGATCAATGAAGAACTTAACATAATTTGTAAAAACTTCGCCTGTGGCAAGTATTGTGTCAACTGCTTCATCATATACACCGTTTCCGTCAAAATCGTAAATGAGCTCAAGATTTTTGAAACTGAAATTGGTGTCGCCCATTGTTTCATAATGTATCGTCGCGGCATCAAAATTGAAGAAACGATCCTCACAGTTTGTTACCTGGAGAGTGAACTGACCGACGACAAGTTTCTGTCCTTCATTATCCTTCGGAATTATTATCTTCGACCCGTCGGAAAGAGGAGAGTTTTTGCCAAGATCAAACTCAGCAGTCGAATTAAAGCAGGTCTTTGCAGGGTCATCAACACAGTAACATCCGTCACATGCGTAACCGTCAGAACAGGTTGCTCCACCTGCCTCTTCACCGCAGTCACAGTCCCGCTTCTTTTTCCCACCGCACATTTCTTCAGTGGGAGAAGGACATGTTGTGTCAATTTCGCATGTTGTGGGTTTCAATTTAAGAGGATAGCTCAAATTAGTTTTGTATGCTTCATCACTTTTCTTGTCCTTGATAAGAGCCATGTTCTGGAATGTATAGTTCTTTGCAATACCGGATTTCGGTTTCACTTTGTATCTTATCAGAACAGTGTCCTGACATGTCCACTTGCTCTGATCACAGTTTCTCATTTTGCTGCTGACCTTAAAACCTGAGCCGGAAAGAGGAAATTCGCCACCCGATTTGTCAGGAATGACTGTCCAGTCTGTATATGTATCCTTCTCTGCATCATAAACTGTAGCCATTGATGTGGTTCCGGCAATATATTCAAGATTTTTGTCAAGTTCATCTGTTACAACAACATCTTCAGCATCTTCATCTCCCCAGTTCTGAACCTTGATGAAGTAATAGAAATCTCTTCTGCTGTTAACGGTCTCGCAGTAGTAATCCTCGATCTTGCCTTCATCTGTGGAAGGGCAGGCACAGAAATGTTTTTCCCTGTCAAGCGGGAAATTAAGCTTTGATTTTGTTGTGTCAGCCGCTTCAGGCGGAATATCGAAATTTGCACCCTTGTTGTCAACGGAAAGAACCATGAAATTAGTGAATATCGCATCCTGATTGACAGAAAGAGTTATCTCCATTGATTCGTTCCCTTTCTTCAAGTGTTCCTGAAGATTAATGTTCGTTTCGCTGTCAAGAAGGAAGGTGTCGACATCAATACCGTAGTTAGCCCACTCATCGTCCGGACCGCTTATACACTGTATTTTTTCTTCTGCATCGGGATTCCAGTTTACAACTGAAGATTTTGAATTAAAAACCTCTACATAAGTCCCCATGAGCGGATTGCACTCATTGAAAAGACGGAATCTGCTTGTGGCACCTTCACCCTGAAGGAAAATACCTTCAGGTGGCAATGATGCCTCAACAAGACTCGGGTCACCTTCCGCTATCATTGATGTAAGCCGCACCATCGGATTTTTCGGCAGTTCAAATCCACTTACCGATGCAAGTGATTTGTCACCCTGAACAAAGGCAAGTCCGTTGTAAAGATAAAGTTTTTTCGGCCTGATGTTCTGTGAACGGTAAACAATGAAAATCGCCCATGCACTGACCATCGTTGTCTTACAGCGGTAGTAATCATGCTCGGTGCATTCAAGATCGCTGAAAACATAAGTTCCGAAATACTGTCCTTCTTCAAGTTTCCCCGCTTCGTTGTTCATTTCAGATATCTTGTCAAAAAATGAAGTGATATCAACACGGTATGTAAAATATCCAAGATACTGATCTCTGACAATTGAGCCACCGGCTGTTTCAGTACAACCGTTCTCAACATCATCCATGAAATAAAGTGATTCAAAATTGAAGCTGTTCTCATCGCTTAAAAGTTTGCCGGTCTCACCTGCCGTTACTGTTTCCTCATAAATTACAGGAGAAGTTTCAGCAGTCTGGATGAATTTAAGTTTCACACTGTTATCGGTGGGCTGATCCAGTTTGGAAGGATCAACGGCGCCCATCCATACAAGATATGCTTTTTCAACAATGCTGTCCTTGGGCACATGGAAATCATCAAGCGTGAATGTGCTTTCATCAACACATGTATCTCCCTGCGGGTTTTCAGGATCTTCACCGAAAAGAACCAGTTTGTTGTCAATGTTTGAATTGAACATCACGAAAAAGTCCTGTCCGCCGTCTTCCCAGCTTTCGTACGGTTCTCCACCGATCATTGTCCCTTCAATCTTGGCGGATAAAGCCGAAACCGAAAGAATACAAAGCATAAACACAAAAAATCTAATGTTTTTCATAATCCCTCCTGTGAAACTTAAAACTATATTTCGCATATTGATCCCAACACAAAAAACACAATGTAGAGATTCTAATTTAGATTGTATTAAAAAGCAAGGTTATGTTAAAGTGATTTATATTTCTCAAGACCTTTTTTAAGTATCATCATCGCCCGTTCCGTTTTCTGCTCGTTCAGTACGAAAGCTATTCTTGCCTCGTTCCTGCCAAGTCCGGGCGTTGAATAAAAGCCCTCCGCCGGAGCGAGCATCACTGTTTCGTTATCCACATGAAAATCGGTAAGAAGCCAGATCACGAAATCTTCAGCATTTTCAACAGGAAGTTTTATAACGATGTAAAAAGCACCGTTCGGAACTCTGTATTCAACTCCTTCCATTCCTTCAAGCGCCTTCAGAACGACATCCCTTCTTTTCTTATATTCTCCGACAACCTGACTGTAATAATTTTCATCAAGATCGACCGATTTAACGGCCATTATCTGATCTATCGTCGGAGGACACAATCTTGCCTGTCCATACGCAAGAGCCGCCTTCATTATATCACAGTTATAGCTGATGAAAGCACCGATCCTCGCTCCGCATGAAGAGAATCTCTTTGAGATGCTGTCCATCATTATTACTCTGTCGCGGGCCTCTTCAAAGCTGAGCAAGCTGACATGTTTTTCACCGTTGAAAATGAATTCACGGTAAACTTCATCAGCAAATATGAAAAGATCTTTTTTCATGGCAAGATCAACTATTTTCTTCAATTCGTCTCTTGAATATACCTTACCCGTCGGATTGTTCGGATTGCAGATCATTATAGCTTTCGTTCTTTCGGTAACGAGTTTCTCGATCTCTTCTACAGCCGGGATCTCCCAGTCATTTTCGAGCATTGTCGTGACAGGAACCACCTTTACATCAGTCGCAGTCGCAAAACCGTTGTAATTGGTATAGAACGGCTCAGGAATAAGCACTTCATCGCCCGGATTGAGACATACTGTGAAAGCCATGATTATCGCTTCACTTCCGCCTGTAGTGACGATCACATTCTCTCTACCGAGATTAATGCCGTGCTTTGCATAATATTTAATGAGAGCATCCTGATATTCAGGAATACCCTGACTTGGACCGTAACCTATTATTTTTGTTCCGATATTCTTGAGAACATCAAGCATCTCCTTAGGCGTCTCAATATCCGGCTGACCGATATTCAGGTGATATACAGTTCTTCCCGCCTCTCTCGCTCTGTCATCATAGGGCTTAAGCTTTCTGATCGGTGAAGGCGGCATCATTTTTCCTCTTGTTGAAATAGCTCTCATATCAGCACTCCATTAAAAAAATATGTAAAAAACTTTAGTCCACAAAACCGCTTGTAACATTTAAAAGATTAAAATCAAGAAAAATGGAAACCGATGTCGAATGTTTTCAGGTATTTTGCAGGAGCGAGGCTATTTTGATTTGGTTTTCGTAGGGGCGAAACCATGTTTTCGCCCTGTTTTCTTTTTTTGGGGAAAAACTATTAAAAATGCCCCTCAACCTTGCATTTCCCATCCGGTTCAACCACATAGCTCAAGTCACGGGTTATCCACAGGTGCACTGTCTGTTTCATGGTTTTTGCAAGTCCTATCGCGTATGAGATGTGTCCGTCAACTCCACGGATCTCTTGCGGAATTGCATAGTTCTTTCCGAAACAGCTTCCAAGCCGGACAGAGATGTGCGGTTTGAACGGCGGCAGAGACTTCCTGTATTCAAGGAGTTGCTTCCTCTCCTCATATTCACACCGTTTCCGGTCAAGCTCAGGAATATCAAGAAGCTCACAGATCCTTGAAACAAGCGGCTCTTCGATCATCCCGTTCTCGATCCGCTCGATCTGCCAGATCCCCCGACCCAGATTCTTAAACCCCAGCATTATTGCCATCTCCTTTCTCGTCAAGCGTTTGTGCTCAAACCTCTGTCTCTGAATTAACGCACCTAAGATCTTTGAATGATTTTGCATCTGATTCCTCCTTTTAGCAGTTTTTATAAAGCGCCCGCAAGCAAGAGTGCAAATCGGCGCAAACATCGGATGATTATAGCTTAATTAAAGGTGGGGGCAAATAAATGGTGGAAGATTATAATTTTGCTGATCTCTAAGATTCTCATGATTAATTTTCTCCACTAATTCAATCCGTTCTTTTTAAAAAGATTTTCAACGGATGAAAGTATTGAACAGGCATCTTCATAATGAATGCCGTATTTTTCAGCTGTTTTTTTAATATCGATCAGTGTTCCTTCGTTTCTACTTGTAAAAACTTCACTGAGAAAGCTGTTTACTCTATTCATCTCTTCTTTTTCTTCCGGTTTCAATTTTGTTTCAAACAATTTTCTATATTCGATTTTACTTTTATCCTTTCCAAGTATTTCAGATGCGGCATGAACCATCCCTGTAACTGCTGAATATTGCATTTCAAGAGGTTCTCCGTCCTGTGAAAAATATTTTGAGACTTTTTCAAATTCCTCTTCTGTCAAAGATGTTATTGTCAGTTCTTTTTTCCTGCTGTTGTAATAAACATCCGACATGTTCATCTGCTTTTCAGGCATTTTTCTTGTCAGATGATAAATTCCGTCTTTTTCCTTAATGATAAAACTCTTTTCAAGCTTTTTTCTGTCGAAATCATAATATTTTATATCTGAGCGGCAGAAAACATTAAGCTCTTTCTTTTTCCCGGCCACCAAAAGCGGCAAATCACAGAAATTAATAAGAAAAAGATAAGGCAAGGGGTGTTTCTCAATGTGTCTACTCACATCTTCCATCGTTTCAACACTGCTATCCTGAAGTTTTGCAAAATAAATGAAATCTTCAGGAAAAATAGACCTGAAATAGATTATGTTTCCATATGTTTCATAGCAATCGCCGTTGAATAATCTCAAAAAAAAGAAAAGTGTATCTTCACCGGCTTCTTTCAATATGTTGACGATACCCGGAGAATAAATAACAAATGGCTCATCCTTGACTTCATCAATCATTTCAAGAAAACTGCCTGTTATCACTTTTTCAAAATAGCATATAACAAATTCCCACGGTTCCTCAATAGCACATTCAATAAAAAGCCTCTCTGCATCAGACATGTTATTCATTCTGGGATGTTTAAGATAATTATGAATTTTGCCATCTTTTTTAAAAAGCTGATGACAGAATACAGTGTCAGGGATCCGCTCTATTATTCTTTCATCACTTTTATTCAACACCTTGCGATAGTTACCCATTTTCTGGATAAGTTTTTTTGTCGCATTTTCCTTTCTGTCGTATATTTCCAGTAAATCCGGAATAAGCTTTTCAGTTGTTGCCTTGTTAGCTTCCACTCTTTTAGTAATACTTTCAATCACTTCCTTCATTCGCCCCTCCATTTTATCAATCATCCAGCTCAAAATATTTTAGAATTCAACAAGGATTTATCAATAAAATTCTAACCAGTCAAACAAATTCGCTACCTGTCCTGAGTCAATCGAAGGATGGTGATAATTATATAATTTTGCTGACTTGACCCTCAATGGCCGAAATATTGCAACTGTTCCATATTCTCAATTATCCAGTCCCTTATTTTTTCTATGTTTTGCAATCCGTTTTCTACATTAACGATCTGGTCACTGAAGTTCTTTGTTCTGTCTATTTTTCCTGAAAAAACACGGATTGAAAAAGATTTGCTGTGTCTTTTAAAACTAGCCCATGCAGGAAGTATTTCCCTGATCCTGAATTCAACCTCTTCCGGAAACCCTCTAAAAGTTGCATCAACATTCCCCTGCCGTAGTTTATGTAAAAAAAGTATGTTTTTTAGACGGCCATCATGCAGCATCGGCCAGTCACTGTAATGGGGAACTATATCCGGCTTTTTCATTTTCAAGCTCGGATGTTTTTCTTCTTTGTATCTCCAGTAAGAATGCCAAAAACTCTGAACAGGAATAGAGTTTACGGGATGATAACCCCGTCTCAGTTTTTCAGTTGCGATATGCAGAAGATCGCTTTTAAACATACTTCGTTTAGAGCCGACAATCTCAAACCTTTTTGCAATGGATTCATAGGTTAAATAGTCTTCAAAGAAGCTCTGATTTTCACAATAAAGCACAGGAGCAATCAAAACGGTAAAAGCCTCATCACATTCCTTCGTCTTTAAATATTCTTCGGCTCGCATAAGATAACGGTTTAATTGTTCGTTCTGGAATGAAGCATCCAGTTTATTCTCTATGAGTACAAATATTTTTCTTTTATCAGAATTGTATGAAAACAGGATATCAGTTTCGCCAAGTCCAAAAGCTGAAATGCTTTTCCAGACCCCATTTACAGAAAAGAATCGAGGAAGCCCCAGCTCAGCAACAAACCACTCACAGAACGCATTGTCCGTCGCCAGTTCTTCAAGCAGAATTAAATCAACATCTCTTTCCTGTATTGATTCGACGGGTAAAAGGGTTTTCTCAATATCTTTTCTCTGTATCAGGTTAAATCTCCTTGTTTAAAAAACTGTCTGAAGATTATCAGTGATGGCGGGTGTTGTCAAATTGACCCATCGTTTCGGTTGAAACTGACCCTTAATTTTAATAATTCGCTATAGAGATATTTGTGCGACTTTCCCTCAAAAACCCGCAGAACGCTTTCTTGAAATCATTGGGCTTTTTGTGCCTCTTGTAGGAAATATCCTACAAGAATTGATGAATAATTCGCTAAAGCAATAATTTCCTATAGTGAATTTTGGGTAATGAAGGGCAAAAAACAGGAGATTTTTTATATTTTCAAAATCACTTTATTAAAGAGATTATAGAGAAAAGAAGAGAAAGAAGTGCCAACTTGAATGTAACTCTTTGATAGTGTTCGGGGTGGTCCCAATAAAAAATAAACTTGGACCCCTTTTTTAATTTAACATCCGCTTCTTTTTCTTTTTCAACTTTAAGTATTGATGCAGTAACTGAAGAAAGACCTATTTCATTCTCTTTCATTCTACTTTTATTCTCACTTATTCCAGCGTAGCCCTCAGATGAAAATAATCTACGAACGCTATTTCCATTGCAAGAAATTTTGACTATTCCTCGTTTCCAAGGACGACGGTTTTGATTTTCAAATGTTGTCCCGAAGATTTTTTTATATTGTTTACTTTCAAGATAAACGGTGTCGTCCTTAAATTCTTTTTCTATTTTAACTATCATCTCCCTTTCTTCTCTACCCCCCAACATCCTTCCAAGTTCTCACACTTCTTCCGCCTTTGTTACCACTTCAAAGCTCACTACTCCTTCAAAAGCTTCATAATGGGCTCTTGCACATGCGATTATGTCGTTTTCGTGAACTCTTCTCTTTTCATATTCCTTTGTAGATTTTGTTTCTCTTATCAGGAAGAGTTTTTCTTCTCCTTCGTCAACTTTGACTATTGCCCAGTCAGGGTTGTATCCGCCCACGGGAGTTTCAATCTTAAACCAGGATGGGAGTTTCATAAATAATTTGATGTCATCTCTGCTATCAAGCTTTTTTGCAAACTCTTTTTCTGTACTTGAGTCATATTCGATGTTGTCATAAACAGATCTTTGAACTTCAAGGAGTTTGTTCATATATCTGACCATCCCTTTGTCAATTTCCTCCTCAATCCTAGACATCACCCAGTAATCATCAATCTTTTCATACTTTATTCCCTTTATCATTATCCTGTTCAGGACTCTTTTTATGTTTTTTGTGACTTCATCCATGAATTTCTGAGGATTCTTTGTAAAATCATCGAGACGACCTGATTTTTTCAATATTTCCGCAATAGTTCTTCTTGTAAGCTCAGTCCTTTTTTGTATGTAGGAAATAATATCTGGAAGTGGATTGTCATTTTCTACAAAATTAACCCGGTTATAGAGCTCTTGCGATGATATTCCTTCTTTTTTTATGTCAAAGCCCGCTTTAACTGATTTTATCTTCACGGGTTCAATGACACCCATGTTTGAAACCTCAATTGCAGCATTTTCGATGAGTTCATCGGTTTCATAATTAACTGAATAAGTTGTTTTCTGAGAGATCCTGTCCCAGAGTTCTTTGAATTCAGGGCTCATATATACTCTCTTGTTCAACTTAACATCTTTTCTTTTATTTTTGTTTTCAATCCTTCTTGAAAATCTGAAACTTTGCATAATATCAACTATTTCTTCTTTCATATCTGCAAACTCATATCCGATTTCCAATGAGAAAAACACATTGTCCGGATCAAATTTCCCTGTGATCGTTCCTTCCTCATCAATATAGTTGTTGTTCTTTAATTCTTCCCATATTTTCTCAGATTTTTCCTGACCGATTTTTACATCTTCACCGTCAACAACTTTTATAATCTTGGAGAAGGCATACTTATCTATTTTTCCGAATTTAATCCCAAAATCTTCTTCCATTTCTGTCTGCAACTTTTTTGCAAAGTCTTCGTAGCTTTCATTTGCAATTACAGTAAGTCTGTTGATCGCTTCATCAAACACCCTTTCTCCTTGCTGATTGACAGGCAGTCTCAGTCCCCGCCCTATCTCCTGTCTTTTTTTCATTTCAGACCTGGTCTCATTCAATGTGCATATCTGAAAAACATTAGGATTGTCCCAGCCTTCACGGAGTGCAGAGTGGCTGAAAATGAAACGGAGCGGCTCTTCCATTGAAAGAAGCCGTTCTTTATCTTTCATAATAAGCTGATAAACATCGTCATCGTCTTTGGTGTCACCCTTTGTGTCTTTGACTTTACCTTTTTTGTCCTGTGCAAAGTATCCGTCATGTATTTTATCAAGATCATAGCTTCCAAACTGACTGTAACGGGGCTTTGAAACAAGTTCTTTAAAGGATTCTTCAAACCATTTTGCTATCTTACCTTTCTGCGTATTTCCATCTTTGTCATAGTGTCTGTAATTTGAAACCTTGTCTATGAAAAAAAGTGAGAGGACCTTAATACCTTGCTTTGAGTATCTCAGTTCCTTCTCAAAATGTTCCGAAATAGTGTTCTTTATCTGAACCTTCATTATATCATCTGTCATTCCGCCGGTTTCTTCTCCGAGGTTTAAAGAAACTCCGTTTGCAAAAGATATATATTCATTTCCAGGTTCAGCACTGATCTCATTAACAATAAAGTTGTTGCTGTATAAAGAATTTTTAGCTTTTATCTCAAGGTTGTCGTTATTCACAACGGTTATGCCTTTCTTTTTTCCTTCCGAGAATAGTTCAAGCTTTGCTTTAATTCCGTTCTTGTTGTCCACAGACTTAAACTTAATAAAAACACTGTTTAAATCATCTTC
>Ga0116174_10004502_pt1 | contig 10983 bp, 8 predicted proteins | sample AD_UKC087_MetaG_FD_89801 | JGI IMG/M metagenome (GOLD analysis project Ga0116174, IMG submission 89801) | Active sludge microbial communities of municipal wastewater-treating anaerobic digesters from USA - AD_UKC087_MetaG | ecosystem: Engineered > Bioreactor > Anaerobic > Digestate | place: USA...
ATATTTAAAGTTTAGAAATGTAATGTTTGATGAAAATACCCGTTCTTATTTAGTTTGGCAGATGGTTTTATCCACATGTTACTGTTCGACGATTTTTCCGTAAATGTACGCTAATCGGAAAATGAAATAAAAAGAATGTTGTTGAACTTTGTTTTTATTAGGGCAGTGCATAAAGGACGATGGATGAAGCAAGTGAAAAAAAATATTTACATTTACCCTTTCAAAAAAATAGCCGGTGAGATCGGGACAGGTACTTCTTGCTACAATATTATCAGTCACAATACTGTCATCCTGTAATAGAAACAAATGCAGGGACCTCGTTCAGGGGGAAATCCACTATGATGTCAGTTTCATGGGTCATATCTCACGCATGCCGAAGGAAATATTGCCCAAAAGTCTTGTCGTATCCTTTAAGAACAATAAAATATTATATGAGCTCCTTTCTCCGTTCGGCAATTCCGGAATAATAACCCTGGCCAATCCAGCGAAGGACATCTATGATACATATATCAGCATGTTCACCCTGAAATACTTCTATCCTTCTCAACCAGGCGAGATCTATCCCGGATTCGAATCAATGAAGGGAATCAACATCAGGAAAACATCGAAGACATCAATAATATGCGGCTTCGAATGCAAGCATGCCGAGGTTACCCTCCCTTTCGACAGGTCAAAGAAATTTCAGATATGGTATACCACTGAAATACCAGTGTCAAAACCAAACGCTTCCACTCCTTTTCAGGAGATTGAGGGAGTACTTATGAACTTTTTCTTCATAATTGGCTCCTCCGAATTCCACTTTGAGGTCCAGAATGTTTATAAAAAAGAGATCCCCGATAAAGCATTTGAAAGAAGGGAGAAGTTTAAAAGAGTCTCGAAAAAAGACATAAACAAATTTATCGACAAAATAGTGAGCTTTTGAAAGACCCCTGTCGGGTCTTCTCTTATCATCTGTCTGATCCCGGTGTGAGAAGACCTGTATGTGAGTAAACAACAAGCTCTTTTGCCGGTATCGCCTTGCAGCATGTCTTTCAAAGTTTGCTTTCCCTTCCTTTCCGATTTCCAAATTTATTACCTTTGGGGTGTTTTTTGGTTTGTGTGTAATTGAGACGATATGCGCAAAAGGAAGGAAAGCAGTAGTAAGAAATCGTCAAAAACAAAGGCAAAATCAAAGCCTTTCTTCAAGGATGAAAGAGTCAGTTTCATAATAGGGATTATGATATCAGGCTTTGCCGTCTACCTGCTTCTGGCATGTATATCATACCTTTTCTGGTGGGAAACAGATCTCAGCCTTGCCGATTCCAGCGTTATTTCCAATGCCGATATCAAGGTCAGGAACTGGTCGGGAAAGAGTGGCCATTTCCTTGCTAAAATGTTAATCGGTTACGGATTCGGGTACGGGGCTCTGCTGATACCCCTGATTGTCGGCGTTATCGGGCTCAAGCTTCTCAAATTCCCGAAGCTTACGCTATGGAAGCTGATTGTCAAACTGAGCTTCGCGGTTATAATCATTTCTCTTATACTGGGCTTCATTTTCGGAAATGCCGACGGATACCTTGGCGGTGGTCCCGGAGGTGCCCAGGGATTCAAGATAACCGAATGGCTTAACTCCTTCGCCGGCAAGATCGGCACAGGGATTATCCTTTTGTTTCTTACTATAGGATATCTGGTCTTTGCACTGAGATTCAAACCCGAGACTTTCACGAAAACCATTCCATCCACAATAATAAGCGTCATTCCATCAGTCCCGGGCTCCTCATCCGGAGGACCGGCCGGCGATTCCGAAACTGCAAAGGATAATGAGAAGGAAAAGGACGAATTGGAGTTCGTTGTAAAACGCCCGACTGACAATGATTACGACAGTGAATCGTCAAGAGGGCCTATAGTCCATGTCCTCGGGAAAGACGGTCAGAATACCAAAACCACCGAAAAGCTGCCTATCAACATCACCAGGCCCTTAGCAACTGATGTCCTGCCCGATCACGAGGTTCAAAGGATAATTGAGAATTATGACCCCAAACTCGACCTGTCAAGATACAAATACCCTCCGGTATCACTTCTTACCGACCATAAATCGGAATTTGAATTCGACGACCGGGAAGTCATCGAAAACAAGGAAAACATTATCAAAACACTTGGCGACCACAATATTGCCATAAAGCATATTTCTGCCACGGTAGGTCCGACAGTCACCCTATACGAGATAGTTCCCGAAAGAGGTATCCGTGTCGCACGTATCAAATCGCTCGAAAACGATATTGCCCTTAACCTGTCGGCTCTGGGAATTAGAATAATAGCCCCTATCCCCGGACGGGGAACGGTGGGTATTGAAGTCCCCAACAAGAAGCCTGAGATAGTATCGATGAAATCGCTCATCACTTCGAAGGCATTCCAGGAATCAAAATTCGACCTTGCCCTTGCACTCGGCAGGACAATCACCAATGAACCTTTCATTGTCGACCTGACAAAGATGCCTCACCTTCTTGTAGCAGGCGCCACCGGACAGGGTAAGTCAGTAGGTATCAATGCAATTATTACTTCGCTCCTTTACAAGAAGCACCCGTCGGAAGTAAAACTGGTGCTTATCGACCCGAAAAGGGTGGAACTTCCCCTGTATTCAAAGATAGAGCGTCACTTCCTGGCAAAACTTCCCGGCGAGGAGGATGCAATTATTACCGACACCCAGAAAGTTATAAACACTCTTAATTCCCTGTGCATCGAGATGGACAACAGGCTCGAACTTATGAAGGATGCTCAGGCCAGGGCTATCAAGGAGTACAACGAGAAATTCATATCAAGAAGACTCAACCCGGAGAAAGGCCACCGATACCTTCCCTACATCGTTCTTATCATCGATGAGTTCGCCGACCTAATCATGACAGCCGGAAGGGAGATTGAACCTCCGATAGGGCGCCTTGCCCAGCTTGCAAGAGCTATTGGTATCCACCTTATCATCTCAACACAGCGTCCTTCGACAAATATTATCACCGGATTCATTAAGGCCAACTTTCCTACACGCATAGCCTTCAGGGTATTCTCGTCGATCGACTCAAGGACAATAATCGACGCAACAGGGGCCGAACGGCTGGTGGGACGCGGAGATATGCTGGTATCCTCAGGTGCCGAAGCGATAAGAGTGCAGTGCGCGTTTGTCGATTCAAATGAAATAGAACAAGTTACCGAATTCATCGGATCACAGCAGGGTTATCCCGACGCCATGCACCTTCCCGAGTATATAGACGACAGCGAGGGCGGACTGCAGGATGTCGACCTTAAAAAAAGAGATCCTATGTTTGAGGAAGCAGCCCGGCTTGTCATACAGCACCAGCAGGGATCCACATCCCTTATCCAGAGGAAATTGTCGATAGGCTATAACAGGGCAGGCCGCCTGATCGACCAGCTTGAAGCCGCGGGAATAGTCGGTCCATTCGAGGGAAGCAAGGCAAGGGAGGTCCTTATTTCCGATTATACATATTTGGAACAGATTTTGAAGGATATTGAATAAAAACATCTTAATGATAAGACTTCCTGCAATAATCATCCTCGCGGCAGCCTCACTCAGCCTCTCGGCCCAGAACGATCCGGCTGCCGTTAAGGTACTAGAAAACTTCTCGGCCAAAGCAACAAAAGCTCCCTCGGTATCAATGCAATTTACACTGGAAACCGTCGATCAGGTCGAAGGTACATCAAACAGACTCAAGGGTTCGGCCGTTCTGAGCAAAGACCGCTACAGGATTGAATTGCCAGAAAATATATTATGGTACAACGGGGAAAACATGTGGAGCTACCTTCCCGATGTGGAGGAAGTGACCATTACCAAACCTGACAGGAATGACGATTCGTTCATGGCAAAGCCATCAGCAATATTCACCATCTGGAAAAAAAATTACAAATCCCGCCTTCTTGAAGAGAGAACGGCTTCGTACTTAATCGACCTGTATCCCGAAGACATCAACAGTGACCATGTAAGGATCAGACTCGAAATAGGCAAAGCCGGGCTTGATCTCAAGGGCCTTGAATACAAATACAAAAACGGGATTACAGTAATGCTGAAAGTGACAGGCTACGACCTCAGCTATAAACCGGACGACTCCGAATTTGCCTTCTCAACGGCCAAATACAGAGGTGTTGAAATAATCGACATGCGCTAACCCCTGGCCGTCTCCCTTTTGTGATAAGCTATTCGTGCATGATAAATGTTCGAAAGACGTTTTACGAATACTTTCTTTATATCCGAAATATCTTTAAATGTAAGAGGCGTCTCGGAAAACTGGCCGTCATGTTCCTGGATATAAATTATCCTTTCAACCAGCTCGCTTATGTTTTCCTCAGAATAATTTGACAGACTTCTTGAAGATGCTTCAACTGCATCGGCCATCATGACAATTGCAGTTTCTTTGGACAGGGGTTTTGGACCTTCGTAGGCAAAATGCTTTTCCATATCGGTCGCCTTAGGATTCTTGTCGAGATACTTCTTGAGAAAGAAATATGCCACCCCAGTACCGTGATGAGTCTGAATGAAATCGGCAATGGCAGAAGGAAGATTGTATTTTTTTGCAAGCTCCATTCCCTTTTTTACATGACCTATGATTATTTCAGCACTTTCAAGGGCATCGATCTGATCGTGAGGACTGAAACCTTCTGCCTGGTTTTCAATGAAGTATTCCGAATGATATGTCTTTCCTATATCATGATACAAGGCTCCAGTCCTGGCAAGAAGATTATTCACACCAATCTCCCTGGCGGCTTCTTCTGCCAGGTTCGCTACCTGAAGCGAATGCTGGAATGAACCCGGGGCTTCCTCCGCAAGTTTCCGGAGCAAAGGCTGGTTCGTATCGGCCAGCTCGAACAAGGTCGCATCAGACAGGAATCCGAACATCTTCTCAAAAATAAATATCAGGGGATAGCTCAGGAACAGAAGAACTCCGTTGACTGCAAACCATATGTAATTCCGCCAGTTCATCCCGGCCAGACTCCCTTCCTGCATCAGACCTATTCCCAGATAAACTATCGAATACGAAAGAAAAGCTATCACAGCTGCAGTGAACAGCCTTGCTCTCCTGTATATATTTGTAAGAGAAATTATTACCATTACTCCCGCGATAAAACTCAGGAAAACAAACTCGAATGAATTGGGAACAAAAAAGCCTGTAAGCATTATTGTTATAAGGTAAACAAAAAGCGCCAGCCGCGAATCGTAAAAAGTTCTTACCATTATCGGTATGATGGCAAATGGTATCAGGAAAATGACATTCCCCGGCACATAGACCACCAGGCGGGTTATGATAATAAACAAAAGTATTATCAGGATGATGAAAAAGGTCTTGTGGGTGGAACTCAGCACGTCAAATCTGAAATAGAACATGAAGAAATACAGGGCAAGATAGCATGCCGTAACCTCTATAAGCCTGCCTAACACGATAAGCCACATTTCATCCTTTCCAAGACGCCTTTCGTATTCGTTCTTCATGGATTCCAGCATCATGAACTTCTGATCATCCACTATCTCTCCCCTCGATATTATGAGTTCTCCCTTCTGGACAAGCCCGCGGGCATGGCTTATCTCACCCAGCATCTTTGTTTTAACTGCATTCGACGTGGCTTCGTCATAAAAGAGGTTCGGCTCAATGAAATCATAAAGGGCAACTTCGGACAGGAATTCCCTTACCGGTTTGGTCTGTGCCGAAACATAGCGGTTCTCCAGTTCTGTTTTCTTCTCTTCAGCAAACTTATAGGCAGCCTTCTCATTATAGAGTCCATTCACAGGCCTCTCCTCGGCAACCTTACCGCTGATAACCGTAACACCGGAAGGAAGCTTCTCGTAAGGCATCAGTTCATTGCTTTCAAGAATTCCTTTATGATATATCCCTGACAGAATGGAATCAAGCTCCCTCTTAACTGCCTGGAACTCCTTCGGATCTATTGCCCTTGACTCCTTTTCCACGTTCTCGCGGACTTCGTTAAGATAATTATCAAAATCTGCTATCTTGTTCTTTCCCACCTCGGGGTCGAGCTTGAAATATGGTGCAAAATTCCGCAGTATGCTGTCGCGTTCCGCGATGATTACTTCATCCGGCTTCTCCACCGCGAAATCCCATGGAGCTATCAGCGAAGAACTCAGCCAGGGCTTTCCCTTTTGGAACTCATATCTGAATTTGCCTTCACGGGGCGATATCGCAACGACTATGATGATGCTTGCAATAAAAAGAAGTAAATGATGCAGATAGTTCTTATTGGGTTTTACCTCCGGAGGTTTTCTCGATGATGTCATATCGGCGAATTTTGATATATCTGATTAAAATCCAAAAATATAGATATTTTTTAAGCTCCGTCAATCATTTCGCTGATTTCTGCAGAAATCATACGCTTTGTACGGGAATCCCATAATTTACTAATTTTGAAAAAACATTTCAGATGGACACTTTCGTTTGCTGCAACGTTTTCGTTCCGCTTCGTTCCGGACCCTCACACCGCTCCGAAATGCTCAGCCAGGTGCTTTTTGGTGAGAAATACAGGATTATAGATCATGTTGGGCACTGGTACAGGATAGAAACCCTGTTTGACAACTACCGCGGCTGGATCGACACTGACCACCTTCAGCATTCAGCTGCCGGACAGGACGATACGGGACAGGTACTGAACAGGTCCCTGCCCTGCCACAGGGAAGACGGAACCAGGATGGTACTGGAAGCAGGCTGTGAGGTTTATGACCCCGATTTTGAAAAAGGCAGTTTCAGGGCTGGCAACTGTACATTCTCTCCCGCACCGGATTTTAACCAGTCGTACCTGAAGGCTTCCGGCAGCCTGGCCGATACTGCGCTGAAGTTCATAAACAGCCCCTATATATGGGGAGGAAGGATACCCTCAGGCATCGACTGCTCCGGCTTTGTTCAGCTGGTTTACAAGATACAGGGGATAAAAATTCCGCGCGACAGCCGGCAACAGGCTGAAGCAGGTATTAGCATAAGTTTCCTGCAAGAGACACTTCCGGGCGATCTTCTGCTTTTCGATGATGAAAGTGGAAAAATAAACCACGTGGGAATGCTACTCTCACGCGGACTGGTGATTCACGCTTCCGGAAGGGTAAGGATCGATATCATCGACGCACAGGGTATATACAAGAAAGAAAAGAAAGGATATTCCCACAAACTCAGAACCATAAGAAGGATTACCGGAGAATAGGCGGTATCGGATCCTTCCTGAAATTTCTCTGAAGGAGATTCTTCCCGCTTTTCCTTCTTTTCCTGCTTTTCCCTAGATTCTTGCTATTTTACATTCCCCATAATCCGGTCGGCGATGCCTAGAATGGACTCTTCCTCCTTCATTGCCTTTTCTTCGATGGCTTTTCCACGCGAAAGAAGGTCTTCAACAAATTCCCTGTCATCAAGTCCGGCTACATTTATCCTGACATTCAAAAAAGCCCCTCTTATGCACGATCTCAGTGCCAGGGCTCCCACTGCCGCATCACTGACAGAGTTGGGATTACCCTTCTCAGCCATCTCCCTTAAAAGTTCGAAGGCAGGTAACGCAGCCTCCATCATCCTGAACGGCACCATGCATGCGTTCTTTGTTGCTTCGGCAATCGCTGCCTTCCTGACTTCAATCTCCTCATCAGTCTTTTTCGGAAGAGCAAAGGCCCCGAGTATTTTATTGAAGGCTTCCGTGTCCTCATCAACAAATCTCAGCAGTCTGTTCTGGATCTCCTTTCCCTTCCCAGCCCATTCCGAAAACTCCTTCCAGCGGTGATCCCAGCCTCTCTTGTGTCCTGATATATTTGCCACCATCGTTCCAAGAGCCACGCCAAGTGACCCCATATAAGCAGAAACGGAGCCGCCTCCGGGAGCCGCGGATTCCGAAGCGGTTTCGTCCATGAAAGCCTTAAGGCTCATAGACCTCATTTTTCCCTCGTCTTCATCGGAGCTTATTACATATTCAATTATTTTTTCACGCGGATCAAAGTTGCCAAGCTCACTTAATCCCATCGATTTAACGGCAATCTTAACAAGCTCTTCATCCGGAACACCCGTGGAACGTTGTTGTTTTTCAAGAAAATACCTGCCGGCTTCGAGCATCGACTTAAGCGGGATAAGACCTACAAGTTCCGAACCGGTCACCCTTACGCCCCTTGCATCGGCTTTCCTGCAGGTCTCATCAAAGGCAATATGAACTGGTGTCACCGAAATGTTGGTCAGGTTCATCGAGATCTGTGCTATTCCGTAATCCCTGATATACCAGCCAATCGCTTTCACACACTTCAGTGTTCCCGGGACATTGACCATCTCACCCCTGTCACCCTTAACCATCCGCCCTTTCTCCCTGACATCAAAGGCAATGGCGTTGGCACGGCGCGTGGATGTGGTGTTCAGATTGATATTGAAGGCCACGAGGAAATCCCTGGCGCCCACCGCTGTTGCACCTGACCTGGCATTGAAGGCCGAAGGCCCGAAATCGGGCTTCCATTCAGGATCGGCAAGCTTCTTCCTTAATCCTTCATATTCACCTGCCCTGCAAGCAGCAAGATTCCGTCTCTTCTCCTCAAAAGCCGCGTTTTCGTAGCAGTACACGGGTATCGACAGCTCCTCCCCTATTCTCTTTGCCAGCTTGCGGGCATATACTACCGTTTCCTCCATTGTTATCCCCGAAACCGGAACCAGCGGGCATACATCAGTGGCTCCCATCCTGGGATGCTCGCCATGGTGCTTCGACATATCGATCAGCTCCGATGCCTTCTTCACTCCCCTGAAAGCAGCCTCGACAACAGCGTCCGGCTCACCCACGAAAGTTACCACCGTACGGTTTGTGTCACGCCCGGGATCAACATCAAGAAGCCTGACTCCTTCAACCGACTCAATGGCACCGGTGATCTGCCCTATAATGCCCATATCCCTTCCTTCGCTGAAATTAGGGACACATTCTAATATTTTCTTTTCCATATAATTATTTGTATCTTATTATTTTATTTATGAAGCACCCGTCGCGTGTCAGGCTCCGGCGGCTTTCCAGACTTTTCCCCTGAGGATTACCTTGTCGATCAGATCGCTTCCAAAGGCGTAGGGAAAAAATCCGAATGAAGGGATCTCCTTGGTGATTATCAGTCCTGCCGATTTTCCTTCCGAAACCGAACCATGGCTATCCTGGACCCCCATGGCGCAGGCAGAATTGACAGTAACGGCATTGAACACCTCCTCAGGAGTCATTTTCAGCCTGATGCATCCAAGCGACATGATGAGCTTCATATTTCCGGAAGGTGATGAACCCGGATTATAGTCTGAAGCAAGGGCTACAGGCAGTCCGGCCTCAATCATCCCGCGGACAGGCGGGTCGGGCAAACCAAGAAAAAGGGCTGATCCGGGAAGAAGAGTCGGAATAGTATCAGATCCTGAAAGAACGGAAATCTCTTCTTCGCCTGAGCGCTCGAGATGGTCGACCGACAAGGCATTATGCCTGACACCAACCTGAACACCTCCCGAAAAGCCAATCTCATTGGCATGGATCTTAGGTATCAGGCCGTATTTAGAACCGGCTGCCAGTATTCTGTCCGTCTCATCAACAGTGAAAAATCCGTCATCACAAAAGACATCAATATATTCAGCCAGGCCTTCCGAGGCAACCAGCGGAATCATCTCATTGATGATCTGATTAATATATACATCCCTGTCATTCCTGTACTCTGCCGGAACGGCATGCGCCCCCAGAAAAGTCGATCTTATCTCCAGCGGACAGTTCTCCCTGATCCGCCTTATCACCCTGAGCATCTTAAGTTCATCTTCAGTGTTCAGCCCGTAACCGCTCTTGATCTCCACCGCGGCTGTTCCCATCCCCGCTATTTCATGAATCCTGGTTATTGATTCAAGATAAAGTTCATCTTCTTTAGCTTCATGAAGCCTTCGGGCGGAATTCAGAATCCCCCCTCCCCGGCGCGCAATCTCTTCATATGTAAGTCCCCTGATCTTATCAACAAATTCCTGCTCGCGGCTCCCGGAATAAACAAGATGAGTGTGGGAATCACAGAAAGCCGGAAAAACAAAGCTTCCCGATGCATCAATAATTTCAATGCCCGTCCGGGCTGAAGCCAATTCTGCCGGCAGGTCTTCCATCCTGCCGAAGGAGCTTATGGTATCGTTTTCAGCAAAAAGAAAAGCACCCTTCACCGAATCAACCACCGCCATCTCCCTGCCGCGCTTCACCGCCTGCCCCTTGCATGTCCCGAACAGTTCCCTGATATTCTTTATCAAAAGAGCCATATAGTTAATTTTAGGTATATATTCGTAAAAATAAAGACTAAGTTAGCAATAATTGAAAATAAGGTCTATGATTTCCTTTTTTCTTTACCTTTATCGCTCTGAACCAAAACTCTACCTTATGAAACAGATCTTACCACTGATATTTGCCTTCTTGATAGCTCTCCCGGCTGCTGCCCAGGATGAAAAGGCCAGGACAGGATGGAAATTCGGCGGAGCCCTTCCCGCGATTTCATTTGACAGCAACCTTGGATTCCAGTACGGAGCTCTGGTCGAGTTTTACAATTACGGGAAACCGAGCATTTATCCAAAATGGGATGATCATATCTACGCGGAGGTATCACGGTTTACAAAAGGAAGCGGTATTTATCGCTTAATGTTCGAATCGAACCATCTCATCCCGGGAATCGAATGGGTTGTCGATCTGAGCTACCTGCCCGACCTGGCAAATCATTTTTACGGCTTCAACGGTTATGAATCGGTTTATAACGCCGACTGGATGGACACGGAGACTTCAGCATACAGGTCTCAAATGTTCTACAGGCACGAAAGGAACCAGTTCAGGTTCAAAAACGATTTCCTCGGTAACCTGTCGGGCGAAAAGCTGAAATGGAGTGCCGGATTTGCATTTCAGAAATTTGAAGTCAAATCGGTAAATATCGATAAACTGAACAAAGGCAAGGATGATAACCTCCTTCCGTCTTTGTCGGATGAACCCGGTCTTTTTGAGCTGTACCGCGAT
>Ga0116174_10004520_pt1 | contig 10958 bp, 9 predicted proteins | sample AD_UKC087_MetaG_FD_89801 | JGI IMG/M metagenome (GOLD analysis project Ga0116174, IMG submission 89801) | Active sludge microbial communities of municipal wastewater-treating anaerobic digesters from USA - AD_UKC087_MetaG | ecosystem: Engineered > Bioreactor > Anaerobic > Digestate | place: USA...
GGGTCGTCGCAGATGAGCCAGGCCCGCGTCTCGCCGGGGCCGGCCATGACGTTGAGGTAGTAGAGGTCGTAGCCGGGCGGCGCCATCGCCGGGCCATGCCAGCCGTGCGGAATGAGGACGACGTCGCCCGAGCGCACCTCGGCCAGGGTGTCGATCGGCGCGGACTCGGTGCCGTAGTTGCGCAGATAGGCGATCCCCGCCGCGCTCCCGTCACCACCCTCGCGCTGAACCTCGACGTAGTAGATCTCCTCAAGCGCCGACTCGACGCCGTCACGGTCCTCGTCGTGCTTGTGGGGCGGATAGGACGACCAGTTGCCAGCCGGGGTGATGACCTCGCAGGCAATGATCGAATCAGCCTCCAGCACACCGGGAGTCCCGAAGTTCTGAACCTGACGGGAGGAACTCCCGGTCCCCCGCATCTCGACGGGGACCTGGGAACTGTCCACGCGGCATACCGGGAAGGCGCGGCTGGCCTTGGCGAAGGGGAAGGCGATCCGGCCCCCGTCCGTGCTCGTCACGGTGAACCGCGAATCGCGCGGGACGTAGACCAGGTCGGTCGGGCCGGCGAAGACGTGGGCCCGGCCGGTGAGGAAGTAGACCCGCTCGCCGACCTCCACGACCGCCGAGCCACCGGAGAGGGGCAGGACGATCCACTCGCAGTCACCGGTGTCGACGGTGCGTGACTCGCCGGCGGCGAGGGTCACGGCATACAGGCCGGTGTGCGACCACCCGGGGTCGCCGGGGGCGATGCGGACGTCGAACTCGGCGTCGCCGCTAGAGCCGGCGGGCCGCAACCAATCACTCATCGAGCGCCTCCGTGGACGAGATCGGCGGCGACATCGACCGCTGCCGCGACGTCGCCCCCCGGTGGATAGAGCAGGGCGCGGCCGACGACGAGGCCCACCGCGGGCGGACAGGCCAGGGCCCGACCCCAGGTCGCGTAGGTCTGCGCGGGCTCGTTGGTCGGGTCGCCGCCGAGCAGGAGTGTCGGCAGGGTCGTCGAGTCGAGGACCCGCTCCATCTCGGGCACGACCGGCAGTTTGAGCCAGGTGTGGGCGCTCGTTGCGCCGAGGCCGGAGGCGATCGCGACGGAGGTGATCACGGAGTCGGGGTCCAGGAGGTTGCGCACCCAACCGTCGGCGCTGCGGCTGGAGAGGAAGGGCTCGACGAGGGCGATCTTGCCTCGCTCGGCGAGATCGGTGACCGCCCGGCCGCAGGCCTCCAGCGTCGGCGCCGTTGCGGGGTCGTCGTAGGCGACGCGGGCGAGCATCTTGCCCCCGTCCAGACCCAGCCGCTCAATGGTCGCCGCGTCGTATGCCGTGAACCGGTCGTCGAGCTCGAACACCGCCCCCTGCAGGCCCGCTCGGTTCATCGACCCGTAGACGAGGAGGCCGTCGAGCAGCCCCGCGAGCAGCAGGTCTTCGAGGATGTCGGGGGTGCCGAGCACTCCGTCGACGCCCGGCCTGGAGACGGCAATCGCCAAGCGCTGCAACAGATCTGAGCGGGATGCCATGGCGCGCCGGTCGTCACGGACGCCCAGGGCTCCACGCGCCGGATGGTCGGCGGCGATGACGAGCAACCGACCATCGGCGGGCACGGCACCGGCGCGCCGCGCCGCCCACGCCGCAGGTATGCCGTCCGGCTCCAGCATCCGCCGGCGCATCACCGAGGCCAGGTCGAGGGGCGGCGTCACGACCGACCCGCTCGGGCCTGCAGTGCCCGGACCTCGGCCTCGTCGGGCATCGCTGTCGCACACTCGAGCCGGCCCGCGACATGGGCACCCGCGGCGCTCGCGAAGGAGATGGTCTCGGCCAGGTCCCAGCCGTTGAGCAGGCCGTGGCAGACGGCACCGCCGAACGCGTCACCTGCTCCGAGCCCGTTGACGACCTCCACCCAGACCGGAGGTGCCTCAACCCGCTCGTCGGCGGTCATCGCGAGAACGCCCTTGGGTCCTTGCTTGACGATCGCCAGATCGACCCCGCGGTCGAGCAGGGCGCGGGCCGCGCGGTCGGGGTCGGTCTCTCCGACCGCCACTCGGCATTCCTCGAGGTTGCCGATGGCCACCGTCGATTGCTCAAGCGCGTCGCTAGCCGCACGACTCGCATCAGACTCGTGGACCCAGAACATCGGCCGGTAGTCGAGGTCGAGGACGGTGTGCGCCGTGCGTCCGCGCAGGTGCCACGCGGTCGCGTGGGCCGTCCGGCTTGGCTCTGCCGAGAGGCCGGTGAGCGTCGTCCAGAAGACCCGACTGTCGGCCACCGCCACCGGCGGGATCTGTTCGGGGGCGACGCGAAGGTCAGGGGCCTGCGGGTATCGGTAGAAGTAGAGCGGGAAATGGTCCGGCGGGAAGATCTCGCAGAAGGTCACCGGGGTGGGCAGCCACGGGTCGATCCCGAGGTAGTCGGTGTTGACACCCAGGTCGCCCAGGGCCGTCGCGACGAACCGACCGAAGGGGTCGTCGCCGGTGCGGCTGATGATCGCTGCCGAGTGACCGTAGCGAGCGGCCGCCACAGCGACGTTGCCGGCACTGCCACCGAGGAACTTCCCGAAGGTGCGGACGTCTTCCAGACCGACTCCGACCTCCATGGGGTAAAGGTCGACACCGACCCTTCCGATGCACAACACGTCGAAGGACGGGCCGGCCATCATCGGGTCCACCTCCTGGGCTGTCGTTGTCGCTGGGTGCGTCGCTGCGCTGGCTTTCCCAGGGTGCCGGACCGACCCCTGCGTTGTCAATGTTTGTTAGGACAATTGCTGATCCACGACAAAACACTGTGCCTGACATATGCTCGGTTTCGTGCACCAGATCCCCGTGATGATCGACCGGGCGAGCCCCGTCCCGCTCTATCACCAGCTCGCCGAGCAGCTCACCGCTGCCGTCGAGGACGGCACGTTGCAGCCGGGCGATCCGTTCGAGAACGAGCTCGCCCTCGCCGATCGGCTGGATCTCTCTCGGCCGACGGTTCGCCGGGCGATCGCCGAGTTGGTGTCGCGCGGGTTGTTGGTGCGGCGCCGCGGCGTCGGGACGGCCGTGGCCAGCGAGGTCATCCACCGCCGCGACGAGCTCACGAGCCTGTTCGAAGACATGGAGCGCAAGGGCAAGCGTCCCATCACGCGAGTGCTGGACATCGACCGCCACTCGGTCACCCCCCGGGCTGCGGCGGCTTTGAACCTGCCGCAGGACACGCCGCTGTTCTATGTCGAGCGGTTGCGCCTGGCGGGCGACATCCCCACGGCGCTCATGCACAACTGGCTCCCGCCGCAGTTCGCCGACATCACCGAGGAGGAGCTCGCCTCCGGCAGTCTGTATGCCGTGTTGCGGGCTCGCGGGGTCCGCCCCGTCGTCGCCCACCAGACGATCGGGGCCCGCCGTCCGCGAAGCGCCGAACGCAAGCGGCTGGACCTGGCGCCGGGCGACCCACTGCTGACGATGACCCGTCGCGCCTACGACGCGGCCGGCACGGCGATCGAATTTGGTGACCACTGCTACCGGTTCGATCAGTACGCGTTTGATGTCACCGTTCACGAGCGCTGAGTCACGAGCGCTAGTTCAAAGTGGGGATGGCGCTTCGGGCGCACTGGCGCTAATGTCCTGACATAGTGACGTCAGGCTCGCCAGAGGAGGCACCATGAAGATCGCCCAGGATCCGACTCCGTTCCACCACGACTACCGCCTGCTCGACTTCCCGCGGGTGGTGGCCGACCTCGGCTACGAGCACATCCAACTGACCCCGCACCGCGACCTCATCCCGTTCTTCCGCCACCCGAAGGCCGACGACGCCCTGGTGCGCGCCTTCAAGAAGGCCTGCGACGACGCCGGCGTGGGCATCGCCTCGGTGCTTCCCGTGCAGCGCTGGTCCGGCCCGGACGAGGTCGCCCGGGAGGCGGCCGTGCGCAACTGGAAGCGGATCGTCCAGATCACCGTCGACCTCGGCGTGAGCGTGATCGGCACGGAGTTCTCCGGACGCCCAGAGCGCTCCGAGGAGTCCGAGGCAGCCTTCTACAAGTCGATGGAGGAGTTGCTCCCGATCATCGAGCGCGAGGGCATCGACGTGCTCATCGACCCGCACCCCGACGACTTCGTCGAGGACGGCCTCGAGGCCATCCGCGTGATCCGGGGGCTCAACAGCCCCAACGTCGGCATGGTCTTCGTCGCCTGCCACAGCTACCACATGGGTCACCCGATGCGGGAGATCATGCGCGAGGCCGGCGATCTCATCCGGCTCGTCCACGTCGCCGACACGATGGACCATCACCGTTCGCATGGGTTGCGTTACATCTCCAACCCGCCCGGCAACACCGCCCGGGTCCACCAGCACCTCAAGATCGGCGACGGCGACCTCGACTGGGACGACTTCTTCGGCGGGTTGGGCGAGATCGGCTTCTACGACCGACCGGGAACAGTCATGTGCAACAGCGTCTTTGCCGAGGACGAGACGGCCGGCGACATGGCGCGCTTTCAGCTCGCGACGATGCAGAGCTACGTCGCCAAGCACCACGCCGGCTGACCTGCTCGCACCGCACAGCGGTCCATCCTCGCGCTAACAATTTGCGAGAATGTTAGGACAAGCTATTGACACGGCAGGCAGGGCGAGAGCTAGTCTCGACTCACCAGCCGCGAGCTTCACCAGCACCGAGTTCGCCGCGACACCGCTGTCTCGGACCACCAGCGCCGCCCGCCCCGGAGGAACCCATGTCAGACAACGCATCGCCACTGCAGACGATGACCCAGACGACGACCACCGCGCTCTGGAACGACTCGGCCGACCCACGCGAGCTCGCCCAGTCCATCGAGTGGGGGGCCGTCGGGGCCACGTGTAACCCGGTCATCGCGGTCACCTGCGTGAAGGCCGACCTGCCCCGCTGGTCGGCCCGGATGCTGGAGATCGCCGAACAGCGCCCGACCGCGTCTGAGTCGCAGATCGGGTGGCAGGTCGTCGAAGAAATCTCCATCGAGGCCGCCAGGCTGCTCGAACCGGCCTTCGAGAAGTTCAAGGGCCACAACGGTCGGCTCTCGATGCAGACCGACCCGCGGCTGCACCGCGACGCGGTTGCTCTGGCCGACCAAGCCGAGCGGTTCTCCACCCTGGCGCCCAACGTCATTGTCAAGATTCCCGCGACCCACAAGGGAATTGCCGCCATCGAGGATGCCACGGCACGCGGCGTCAGCATGAACGTCACCGTGTCCTTCACCGTCCCACAGGCCGTCGCGGCGGCCGAGGCGATCGAGCGCGGGTTGGCTGCCCGGGAGGCGGCGGGCCACGACGTGTCGCACATGGGCCCCGTCGTGACGATCATGGTCGGGCGCCTGGACGACTGGCTCAAGGACGTCGTCAAGCGGGACGGGATCGACATCGACCCCAGCTACCTCGAGTGGGCCGGGGTCGCGGCCTTCAAGCACGCCTACGCGATCTTCCAGGAGCGTGGCTTCCGGTCCCGGCTGCTCTCGGCGGCCTTCCGTAACCAGTTGCAGTGGAGCGAGTTTGTCGGCGGAGACGTCGTCATCTCCCCGCCGTTCGGCTGGCAGCAGAAGATCCAGGCCAGCGGCGCGGACGCGGCGCCCCGCATGGACATCCCGGTGGACCCGACCATTCTCGACGCCCTCCTGCAGATCCCGGAGTTCCGTCGCGCCTACGAGCCCGACGGCATGACGACGGAGGAGTTCGACGAGTTCGGCGCGACCCGCAAGACGCTGCGCCAGTTCCTCGCCGCTGACGAAGAACTCGACCACCTGGTCCGCGAGGTCATCCTCCCCGCCCCGTGAGGCGAGCCCGCGGCATACCCTCCGAATGAGCACCACCCCGACCACGTGAGAAGGACGACGACCATGACCGAGACGGTGCGGCTGACGGGGGCCCAGGCCCTGGTGCGGTTCCTGGCCAACCAGCACTCCGAGCGTGACGGGGTCCAACAGCGGCTCGTCACAGGCATGTTCGGCATCTTCGGGCACGGCAACGTGGCCGGCGTCGGGCAGGCGCTTCTGCAGGACCAGACCGCCGCCGAGGCGGGCGAGCCCGGCGAGCACCTGCCCTACTTCCTGGTCCGCAACGAACAGGGCGCCGTCCACGCGGCAACCGCCTACTCCCGCACCAAGAACCGCCTGCAGACGATGGCCATCACCACGTCGATCGGCCCCGGTGCGACCAACATGGTCACCGGCGCTGCGCTCGCGACGACCAACCGGATCCCGGTGCTCCTGCTGCCCTCCGACCAGTTCGCGACGCGCTATCCCGACCCGGTGCTCCAGCAGTTGGAGGACCCCGGAACCCTCGACGTGTCGGTCAACGATGTCTTCCGCCCGGTGTCGCGCTTCTTCGACCGGATCAACCGGCCCGAGCAACTCATCCCGTCGTTGCTGGGCGCGATGCGGGTGCTCACTGACCCGGCCGACACCGGGGCCGTGACGATCTGCCTCCCGCAGGACGTGCAGGCCGAGGCGTTCGACTGGCCCGTGGCACTGTTCCGCCCGCGGGTCTGGCACATCGGCCGCCCGGCCCCTGAGGCCGCAGCGCTCGCCCGCGCGGTCGAGGTCATCAGATCGGCAAAGCGGCCGCTCGTGGTCGCCGGCGGCGGTGTCGTGTATGCCGATGGGTCCGAGCAGTTGCGCGCGTTCGCCACCGCGACCGGCATCCCCGTGGCCGACACCCATGCGGGCAAGGGCGCCATCAACTGGGACCACCCGAGCGCCGTCGGCGGGATCGGCTCGACCGGCACCTCGGCCGCGAATGCGCTTGCGCGACAGGCAGATGTGGTCATCGGCATCGGCACTCGGTACTCCGACTTCACGACCGCCAGCCACACGATCTTCGCCAACCCCGACGTGCGGTTCGTCAACATCAACACCCTCGGCTTCGACGCAGCCAAGCACTCGGCGAGCATGCTCGTCGCCGACGCCCGCGAAGCCCTCACGGCGCTCACCGGGGCACTGGACGGGTGGAGCGTCGACGCGGCATACCGGCAGGAAGCCGTCGACCTCGATGCCGCGTGGCAGCGGGCCGTGGAGGAGTGCTACCACCGCGACCAGACCCCGCTGCCCGCCCAGACTGAGGTCTTCGGAGCCCTCAACGAGTTGATGGGGCCCGAGGACGTCGTCATCAACGCCGCCGGCTCGATGCCCGGTGACCTGTAATGCCTGTGGCGCGCATCGACCCCCGTGCAGTACCACGTCGAATACGCCTACTCCTGCATGGGATACGAGATCCCGGCCGCCCTGGGCGCCAAGTTGGCCCTCGGTGACGGGCACGAGGTCATCGCGATCGTCGGTGACGGCACCTACCAGATGCTTCCGCAGGAGATCGCGACGATCGTCTCCGAGGGCGTCAAGGTCATCATCGTCCTGCTGCAGAACCACGGCTTCGCGTCGATCGGCGGGCTGTCAGAGTCGCGAGGCTCGCAGCGCTTCGGCACCAACTACCGGATGCGCAACCGGACCTCTGGACGCTTGGACGGCGAGCATGTCCCCTTCGACCTCGCGGCCAACGCCGCGAGCTGGGGTGCCGACGTGCTGCGATGTGCGACCATTGCCGACTTCCGGGCCAACTACGCCGCGGCGGCCGCCTCCGACCACACGACGGTGCTCTATATCGAGACCGACCTCTATGGCCCCAACCCGCCCGGCTCAGCGTGGTGGGACGTGCCGGTCTCGCAGGTGAGCGACCTGCAGAGCACCCAGACGGCATACACCGAGTACGTCCGCGAGCAGGCCGCCCAGCGTCACTACCTGTGACCCGACCGGCTGCCCCGCCTAGACACAAGGGAACGAATCCTCATGCGTGACATCGGAGTCGGCGTCATCAGCCTCGGCTGGATGGGCCGGTTGCACTCGACGTCCTACCTCGCCGCGCCGCTGCGTTACTCCGACCTCGGAGTGCGGACGCGCCTCGTCCACGCTGCCGACCCGGTGCCGGAGGCGCGGGAGTATGCCGCCGAGCAGCTCGGTTTCGCCCGCGCCAGCGCGGATTACCGCGAGCTGCTCGCCGACCCCGAGGTCGATGTCGTGTCGATCTGCTCGCCGAACTTCCTGCACAAGGAGATCGCCCTCGCGGCGGCCGCGGCCGGCAAGCCGTTCTGGATCGAGAAGCCGATGGGCGTCAGCGCCGACGAGAGCGCCGACATCGCCCGCGCCGCCGCCGCGGCCGGAGTGGTCACCTCGGTCGGGTTCAACTACCGGCACGCGCCGGCGGTCGCCCGCGCCCGGCAGCTCATCCGCGACGGTGCCCTCGGCCGGATCACCAACATCCGGGTCTGGCTGATCGCCGACTATGCGTCGGCACCCGAAGGGCCCCTCACCTGGCGCTACGACCGGGACCGAGCCGGCTCCGGGGTCGTCGGTGACCTCATGTCGCACGGGCTGGACCTCGCCCAGTTCCTCGTCGGCCGGGTCGCCTCGGTCACCGCGCTGAGCTCGACGTTCATCACCGAGCGTCCGATCCCCACCAAGGTGGGCGTCGGGCACGGCGGCTTCGAGATCGGCGACGAACGCGGACCCGTCGGCAACGAGGACTACGTCGGCATCCTCGCTCGCTTCGACAACGGCGTCGTCGGCACGCTGGAATCCTCACGCGTGTCGATCGGCCCGCGCTCGGAGTATGCCGTCGAGGTCTACGGCACGGGCGGATCGCTGCGCTGGAACTTCGAGAAGATCAACGAACTGCAGACCTGCCTGGTCAGCGCCACCGGCAACGGGCCTGAGCACGGCTACACGACGTCGCTGGCCGGGCCGCAGCACGGCGACTTCGCCCGCTTCCAGCCCGGTCCCGGCGTCCCGATGGGATTCGACGACCTCAAGGTGGTCGAGGCCCAGCTCTTCCTGCGCTCGGTGCTCACCGGTCAGCAGTTGGCACCGTCGGCTGCCGATGGCTGGTCGGCTGCGGCCGCCGCCGATGCCGCAGTCGAGTCGGCCGCGGACGGCCAGTGGCACGCCGTGCCCGAGGTTGAAGGCATCACCACCTACGACGCCTGACCACGCGGCATACCCGTCAGACCCGGCAGACTCGTCGGTCAGAGCCGGCAGACCCGTCAGGGAAGCGTGTTCCCGGTGATCCGCTCGTAGGCCTCGAGATAGCGCGCCCGGGTCGCCTCGACGACGTGTTCGGGCAACGGGGGCGGAGCCTCACCCGACGAGCGGTCCCAACCGCTCTCCGGCGAGGTCAGCCAGTCGCGGACGAACTGCTTGTCGAACGACGGCTGCGACCGGCCCGGCTGCCACTGATCGGCCGGCCAGAAGCGTGACGAGTCGGGGGTGAGGACCTCGTCGGCCAGCACGATGACGGGGCCGCCGCTGTCGTCCTCGCGGGAGCGGTCGATGCCGAACTCCACTTTGGTGTCCGCGATGATGATGCCGTTGGCGCCGGCGATCTCGTTGCCACGGGCCAGGATTCGGCGGGTCAAGACGTCGATGCGGGCCGCCACCTGGGTCCCGACCGCGCTCTGAACCTCCTCGATGGTCATCGGCTCGTCGTGCTGGCCTATCGCGGCCTTGGTGCTGGGCGTGAAGATCGGCACCGGCAGCCGCGAGCCGTCCTCGAGCCCGGCCGGAAGCGGGACGCCAGACACCGCCCCGGACTGCCGATACTCGCTCAGGCCGCCGCCGGTGAGATAGGCCCGGGCGATGCACTCGACGGGGATCATCTCCAGGCGCCGCACCAGAACGGCGCGGCCGGCCACCGCGGCGGGCACGTCGGTCGACACCACATGGTTCTCCAGGCCCACGAGCCGGTCGAACCACCACAGCGACAACTGGGTGAGCACCCGCCCCTTGTCGGGAATGGGGGTGTCCAGGACGTAGTCGAACGCCGAGATCCGGTCGGACGCCACGAGCAGCACCTGGTCGGTCCGGCGCTCACCCGTCACCGGGTCGAGCGGCGCATACAGGTCGCGGACCTTCCCCGAATAGATGTGCTCATAGCCCGGCAGGACGAGGGCCGTCGAGTCGCTCATGTGTCACTCCCTGGGATGTGGATCTCGCCTCGCGCCGCAGCAAGCGCGATGTCGCTGCGATGGTGCCCACCGGCCAACTCAAGGCAGGACACCGCGCGGTATGCCGTGTCCCTCGCCGATGCCAGGTCGGCACCCACGGCCATGACGTCCAACACCCGGCCGCCGGCCGCGACGATCCGGCCGTCCTCGGCCCGGCGCGTGCCCGCGTGAAGCACCCAGGCCCCGGGCACCTCCGCGGCCGCATCGAGGCCCTCGATTGTGCCGCCGGGCACCGGCGCGGCGGGGTAACCCTCCGCAGCCAGCACGACGACGACCGCCGACTCGGGTCGGTGGTGCAGGTCGTCCGCGTCGTCGAGGCGGCCGGTCGCGGCGGCATACAGGAGCGTGCCCAGGGGCGTGACCAACCGAGCGAGCGATACCTGCCCGTCGGGGTCGCCGAACCGCGCGTTGAACTCCACCACCCGTGGGCCGCGCGACGTCATCGCCAGGCCGACGTAGAGGGTGCCGACGAACGGAGTCTCCCGACGGTGCATCTCGTCGATCGTCGGCTGGGCGATGTGCTCGATGACCCAGTCGGACAGGTGCAGCGGCGCCCAGGGCAACGGCGAATAGGCGCCCATGCCACCGGTGTTGGGCCCGAGGTCACCGTCGCCGACCCGTTTGAAGTCTTGTGCGGGTGACAACGCCCGCACGCTGGTGCCGTCGCAGATGCAGAAGACCGACACTTCGGGCCCGTCGAGGAACTCCTCGACAACCAGTCGCCCATCCGGTTTGGCCAGGCAGGCGCGCGCGTGGGCCAGGGCGGCCTCGCGGTCGTCCGTGACGACGACGCCCTTGCCGGCGGCCAGCCCGTCGTCCTTGACGACGTGCGGCGCCCCCAGCGCATCGAGGGCGGCCTCGACCTCGGCCATCGTCGTGCACACATGGGCCAATGCGGTGGGCACCCCTGCCGAGGCCATGACCTCCTTGGCGAAGGACTTGCTGCCCTCCAACTGGGCCGCCGCGGCGGACGGGCCGTA
>Ga0116174_10004529_pt1 | contig 10943 bp, 8 predicted proteins | sample AD_UKC087_MetaG_FD_89801 | JGI IMG/M metagenome (GOLD analysis project Ga0116174, IMG submission 89801) | Active sludge microbial communities of municipal wastewater-treating anaerobic digesters from USA - AD_UKC087_MetaG | ecosystem: Engineered > Bioreactor > Anaerobic > Digestate | place: USA...
ACGCCAAAGCGCATGGACAACACACCGCCCACAAAGGCGCCCGCCAGCGTCATGATCACTCCGTAAATCTTGGTCACGGCGGCGACCTCGTCCTTGGTGAAGCCCATGTCCACGTAGAACGGGTTGGCCATGATGCCCATCACCACATCGCTGATGCGGTAGACGGCGATCAGCGCCAGAATTTTCGCGGCCTGCCAGCCGTAGCGGCCCAGAAAATCGGCAAACGGATCAACCACGGCGCCCTTGAGCCATTCGGCGGCATTCTTGGCGGGGGGCAGCACCACGGGCACCGGCTCGCGCGAGAACAGCACCGTGACCACGCCCACGGCCATCGACGCGGCCATGGCCATGTAGGCCGCCTGCCAGGCGCCGTTCTGGTAGGCCGCTGCCCCTTGGGCCACTACCTGACCCACCGCCTGTGATACAGCCGGTGCGACCTCCGAGCGCGCGGCAATCCACAGCACGCCGGCGCCGGCCCAGATCATGGCCAGGCGGTATCCCGTCTGGTACGAAGCGGCTAGCGCGGCCTGGTGGTTGGCGTCGGCCGATTCAATGCGATACGCGTCCAGCGCAATGTCCTGCGTGGCCGAGCCAAAGGCCACGGCCAGCGCGCACCACACGATGGGGCCGAGCGTGAGGCGCGGGTCGGCCAGTGCCATGCCCACCAGGCCCGCCACGATCAGGGCCTGCGACAGCAGCAGCCAGCTGCGCCGCCGCCCCAGCCAGCGCGTGAGCAGCGGCAGCGGCATGCGGTCCACAAGCGGCGCCCACAGCCATTTGAAGCCATAGGCCAGGCCCACCCAGCTCAGATAGCCGATGGTGCTGCGGTCGATGCCGGCCTCGCGCAGGCGAAAACTCAGCGTGCCCAGTACCAGCAGCAATGGCAGGCCGGCAGAGAAGCCCAGCGTCAGCATGCGCAGGCTGGCCGGTTCGAGATAAACGCGCAGGGTCTGGAGCCAGGGAGGGCGGGGTGGGCGGGCAGGGCTTGCCGTCGCAGGTTTCGGGAGGGTGTCTGGCATGTGCGCGAGGAGTTTTTTGTCTATTATTCCCGCATGTGCTTTCTCTGCCCGGCGCCATCGCCCACTGCCGCCCCTTCGTCCCTCTGGATGCCCCGCCGCGCTTTTTTGCTGGCTGCTGGTGTCAGTGTGGGTGCCGGCGTGGCCGCCCCGGCGCTGGCCCAGGTGGATGTAGGCTCGGCCTCCAGCATGCGCCGGCTGGTGCCCGCCGAGACGCTGGAATCCTCGGCCACCCAGCAATACAGCCAGTTGCTGGCCCAGGCCCGCGCCAAGAACGCCCTGGCGCCCACCGGCCACCCCCAGCTGCAGCGCCTGCACCGCATGGCGCGGCGGCTGATTCCTTACACCACCCAGTGGAACGACCGGGCAGGCCAGTGGCAATGGGAGGTCAACCTGATCGGCAGCCAGCAGATCAATGCCTTTTGCATGCCGGGCGGCAAGATTGCCTTCTATACCGGCATCCTCGAGCAGCTCCAGCTCACCGACGACGAGGCCGCCATGGTGATGGGCCACGAAATGGCCCATGCCCTGCGCGAGCACGCCCGCGAGCGCATTGCCAAAAGCAAGGCCACGGGCCTGGGGCTCTCGCTGGGGGCGCAGCTGCTGGGGCTGGGAGACCTGGGCAACCTGGCGGCCAATCTGGGCACCCAGCTGCTCACGCTCAAGTTCAGCCGCAGCGATGAATCGGACGCCGATCTGGTGGGTCTGGAGCTGGCCGCGCGTGCGGGCTACAACCCCGAGGCCGCCGTGAGCCTGTGGCGCAAGATGGGCAATGCCACCGGCAACGCCCAGGGGGGGCTGGCATTCTTATCCACGCACCCCAGCGGCCCCGAGCGCATCCGCGAGCTCGAAAGCAACGTGCCCAAGGTGCAGGGGCTGTATGCAGCCGCACGCCGGAGTGGTGGATGAGTTGCTATTTTATTAATAGCAAATAGTGCTTATAAAATAAAGGCTACAGCCGTTTTTCATCAGAATTCCGCCAGCAATCAAGCCCGCAGGTTGCGAGCGGGCCGCAGGGCCGCTTCAGGTGTTGCCCACATACGGATTACTGCGCCGCTCGCGCCCAAAGCTGCTTTCGGGCCCGTGGCCCGGAATGAACACCGTCTGGTCGCCCATGGGCCACAGGCGCTGGGTGATGCTGTCGATGAGCTGCTGGTGGTTGCCCTGCGGAAAATCGGTGCGGCCAATGCTGCCGGCAAACAGCACGTCGCCCACAAAGGCGCGGTCGATCTGCGGCGCATGAAAGACCACATGACCGGGGGTGTGGCCCGGGCAGTGGCGCACATTCAGCGCTTCGTTGCCGATCTGCACCTGGTCGCCATCGTGCAGCCAGCGCGTGGGCGTGAACTGCTGTGCGGGCGGAAACCCGAACATCGCGCTTTGCTGCGGCAGCCCGTCGATCCAGAACTGGTCGCCCGGGTGCGGGCCGATGATGGGCAGCGACAGGCGCGCGGCCAGTTCACCCGTGCCGCCGGCGTGGTCGATATGGGCATGCGTGAGCCAGATCTGCTCGAGCGCAAGGCCCAGGCGCTGCACTTCGGCCAGCAAGCGGTCCAGATCACCACCAGGGTCGATGACGGCGGCTTGGCGGGTGGCATCGCACCAGACGATGGAGGCGTTCTGCTGGAAGGGTGTGACGGGGACGGTGAGGTACTGGAGCATGGGGCACAAGGGGGCAAAGCACGGGGTTCAAAGGACTGCTGGGAAGCGTAACACCAGCGGATTTCGCTATGCCTGGCAAAGGGCAAGGGCGTACGCCCCGGGGGACGGATGGCCTGCCTGCGCGCCATCCGGGCCTCAACCCATGGGCGACGGAAATGGGCGAAGCATCTGCTGGAAGGTGCAGGCGCAAAAAAAGGCCCCACATGCGAGCGATGGGGGCCAAACCTTGGAATAACGAAATCAAGCGGTCGGCATGACCGCGGGAAGGCCGCTGCCGCTCTGCGCGGACCGCAGGCCTTCGGCTCTCAAGTGCCTTGGGTTAGAAGCTGTGGCGGAAACCCAGGTCGTAGCCGGTGGAATTGCGGTTGGCACCGGTCGTTGCGCCGTTCAGGGCCATGGATGCGCCATTCTTGTTATCGATATGCGCCGCATTGGCATACAGCACCGTGCGCTTGGACAGGTTGTGCACATAGCCGACAGACAGCTTGCTGCTCTTGGCGTCTGCAAGCGCGGCGGTGCCCTTGTAGGTGGAATAGGAAGCCCGGACTTCGCCCGCGCCCGCGGGCATGCTCAGGCCGGCCAGATAGCCCTTGCCGGTGCGTCCACCGGACACCTTGTCCTGGTCGGCGATGGCAAACAGCTTGACCACCTTGAGATCGTAGCTGGCGCCCAGGTTGGTTGTCTTGATGTCGCCGCTGGCCAACTGGGTGGCCGATGTCGCCAGGGCCACATTCAAGGGGCCGTTGGCATAGCCTACGCGCACGCTGGTGCCGTTGCCATCGCTGGAGGTGGGCGTGCCGCTGGCGTTCTCGCCACGGTAGTGCATGACCTGGCCATACCAGCCACCCAGGTTGGCGGGCAGGAAGTAGCTGACGCTGTTGGAGGCCCGGACATTGGTGCGACCACCGATGTTGTTGGCAATTTGGCTCGCGCCCACGCCGTTGTAGGTGAAGGGGTCGAACCAGACATAGTTCCAGAAATGCGGCGTGTAATCCCGGCCCAGGCGAATCTCGCCATAGCCACCGCTCAGGCTGACCGTGGAGCGCCGGTTGAACGTCAGGCCGCCCGCCGTTGTCAGTCCGCTGGTCTGGTTGTTGGTGTTGGTCGCCTGGCCAAGTCCATCATCGTTGCTGAAGCCCGCTTCCAGCCAGAAGCTGGCGGCCATGCCGCTGCCCAGGTCTTCGGTGCCGCGAAAGCCCAGGCGGGTCGTGGTGTTGCCCGAGTTGGCCAGCTGAGTCTTGTTGGTCACCGAGCCGCGGCCTACCGCGAGCGTCGCGTCAACGACACCGAACAGGGTTACCGAGGACTGGGCGAAGGCGCTGCACGAAGCGGCGACGGCGGCCAAAGCGATCAAACTCTTTTTCATTTCAAGGGTCTCCAGTTAAAAAAGGAAGCAAAGAGGAAAAAATGGCGCAGCCATGCCACCGGCATGCACCGTTCTTGCCTTCGGGGACAGGGGATCAAGTCAGCCGGGAGGATGTGCGCGCCGGCAGCAGCGCAAGGGGATCAACCGCTGCGTTCAGTCGAGCCGGGCACCGGCCCGTCGGATCAGGCCGGTCCATAAGGCGTGGTCGTTTTTGACCTGGCTGGCGAATTCAGCGGTGGGCATGCCACCCGGCTCATAGCCCATCTCGCCCAATTTGGCGGATACAACCGGGTCACGCACGGCCGCGGTGATCGCCGCAGCGAGTTGTTGCACGGTCTGCGGTGGCGTCTTCGCCGGCGCAAAGACCCCGCCCCAGCCCACGGCTTCAAAGCCGGTGTAGCCCAGCTCGGCCATGGTGGGGACCTGGGGCGTCAGGCGCGAGCGGCGCAGGCCGGTGACGGCAATGATTTTCACCTTGCCGGAGGCCAGGTGGGGCTGCAGACTGACGTAGTCCGAGAACATCATCGAGATCTCGCCGCCCACCAGTGCCAGCACGGCAGGCGCTCCGCCCTTGTAGGGGATGTGGGTCAGGTTGACACCGCCGGCTTCCGTCAATCGAAACCCGTAGAGGTGGGATGTGGACCCGTTGCCGAACGAAGCGAACTCCAGTGGCCGGGAGGCACGCTTGGCCTGTTCGACCAATTCGGGCAGGCTGCTTCCGGGCACCCGTGCGGTGTTCACCGCCAGCCAGAGCGGGGCGCTGACCAGGGTGGTCACGGGAACCAGGTCGCGCAGGGGGTCGTAGGGCAGCTTGGAGAGCAATGCACTGCTTTGCAGCAGCAGGGGAATGTTGACCAGCAGGGTGTGGCCATCCGCCGGCGCCTTGGCCACCAGGTCGTTGCCGATCACGGTGCTGGCGCCGGGCTTGTTGTCTACCACCATGGGTTGGCGCAAGGTGTCGGCCATCTTGGTCGTCACCAGGCGTGTCACCGAGTCGGTGCCGCCGCCCGCGGGAAATGGCACGACCCAGCGCACGGCGTGGGAGGGATAGTCCTGTGCCCAGGACGGACCGAACGTCAGGAGGCCTGCGGCCACACAGAGTGCACTGCGCACCCAGCGAAAGGAAAGGAAGGGAAGGAGGTCATGGCAACGGGGATGGGGTTGGAAAGCACAAAGTCGGCCGCGGGGCTGCAAGGCCCCGGGCTGCGGCGCACGTTTAGTCGAGCTTGACGCCGGCCTTGCGGATCATCTGGCCCCAGCGCACCTGGTCGGCACGCACCTGGGCCGCGAACTGGGCTTGCGGCTTGCCGCCGGGCACATACCCGAGTTCGCGAACCTTGGCCTGGAAATCCGGCTGCAGCACGATCTTCTGGACTTCGCTTTCCAGCCGCTTGACTACGGCGGGCGGGGTTTTTCCCGGCAGGAACAAGCCGCCCCAGACGTCGGCCTCGAACCCGGGGTAGCCGAGCTCCGTCAGAGTGGGCACCTGCGGTGTCAGGGGTGAACGGGTCGCGCCCGTGACGGCCAGCAGGCGAACTTTGCCTGCATCGAGCTGGGGCTTGAGCGTGACGTAGTCGAGAAACACGGCCGTGATCTCGCCGCCCAGCAAGGCGAGCATGGCGGGGGAGCTGCCCTTGTAGGGCACATGCGTCATGGTCAGCCCGTTGGCCTCGCTCAGCGCGTGGCCCAGCAGGTGGCCGGAGGAGCCTGCACCGATCGATGCATAGTTGTATTCACTGGGGCGGGCCTTGGCGGCCGCTACATATTCTTTCAGCGTGCGGGCCGGCACGCCATTGGCGTTGACGGCAAACCACAGGGGCGAAGTCACCAGATCCGTCACGGGGGTCAGATCGACCTGCGGGTCGTAGGGCAGTTTGCTGTAGAGGCTGGGCGTTTGCACCAGCAGCGGCACATTGAGCAGGACGGTGTAGCCATCGGGGGCCGACTTGGCCACGAAATCGCTCGCGATGATGCTGCTGGCACCGGGCTTGTTTTCCACGATGACGGGCTGGGCCACGGAATCCGCCAGCTTTTGCGCCAGCAGCCGTCCCAGCACATCACCGCCACCACCCGGGGCAAAGGGCACCACGATCTTGATGGTTCGGCTGGGGTAGTCGCTCGCCTGGGCCCAGGCCGGGCCGGCCGTTGCCAGCAGCAAGCCGCACGCCAGGGTGACGGGGCGCAATAAATTTCCAACGCATTTCTTCAACATCTTTGTCTCCGGTTATTTCTGCTGGACAGGGTCTTCGCCCATTGATTCCCGTATGAATTAAAAAAGATACACTCTCACATTTCAATAAATATCATTCATTTATCCCATCCAATGAGAGAAGACTCCAAAATCACCGGTGCACAAAGCGCCGCCAAGGTGCTTTCCTTGCTCAGGCAGGTGGGCATCCACCATCCGCAGGGCATCCGCCTGACCCAGCTGATCGAGGCGACGGGGCAGGACCGCTCCACAGCCCACCGTCTGCTGGCCTGCTTGATCGAGGAAGGCTTTGTCGAGCGCGCCCATCCGACCAAGCTCTATCGTCTGGGCCTGGAGGCCATGCAACTGGGGCTGGTGTCTGCGGGCATGGCGCCGGTGGTGGAGCGTTTCAGGCCGGTGATGCAGCGGGTGGCGCGCCAGACCGGCGACACGGTGTTTCTGATCGTGCGCAGCGGGGACCATGCACTGTGTCTGCACCGCGAAGAGGGAACCTACCCCGTCAAGGCGTTTGTCATCGAGCCCGGCTCGCGCCGACTGCTGGGCGTCAGTTCGGTGGGCGTGGGCATCCTGGCACGCCTGGACGATGCAGAGGTGGCGAGCATTTATGGCCGGCATGCTACTGAGTACCTTTCGTGGGGCCTGACGTTGGACAAGCTCAGAACCTTTGTTCGGGAGGCACGCAAGACGGGGTTTGTCGAAATGAGCGATCTGCGGACCGAGGAAACCGCCGGTGTGGGCTGCGCATTCCGCTTGTCCAGCAACAGCTATGCGGGCATCAGCGTTGCGGCCATCAACTCCCGCATGCCGGTGCAACGGCGGCGGGAGCTGGGGGCACAGCTGAAGGAAGAATTGCGCTCTTTTGAATGGGGCTCCTCTGTTGTTCAGCCTTAGCGCGCAGGCGACACACAGCCGCTGACGGCGGGCGGGTTGCGCCGCCAGGTCAGGCTGCCGCTGCCTCGCGTTCCACGACAAAGCTCACCACGGTGCCAAAGGAGCCGCCAATGTTGAGTGTCTGGATGCGCCTTGCGCCCTCGATCTGGCAGTCCTGCGCATGTCCGGTGACCTGGCGCGCCGCATCGAGCAGCATGCGGCTACCCGTGGCGCCCACGGGGTGTCCGCACCCGATCAGTCCGCCGCTCATATTGATGGGGCAGCGCCCGCCCGGTGCAATCACGCCTTCCTCGACTGCGCGCCAGCTCTGGCCCGGCGCGGTGAGTCCGAAATGGTCGATCGCTACATATTCGGTGGTGGTGAAGCAGTCGTGGGTCTCGATGCCATCCATGGCCCCCACGTCGGGCACACCGGCGCGCCGCCAGGCATCTTCCAGCGTCTGGCGCAGGTGCGGGAACACGTAGGGCATGTCGCGGCTGCGCTCGAACTTGTCGAGCAGGCGCAGGCCCGCGTTGCGGTGGCCCCAGCCGCTGATGCGCGCGAGGTTGTCCAGGCGGCCGCCAGTGCGTTGCGCGTGGGCCTGCGCGAACCGGGGCGACGCCAGCACGACGGCGCAGGCGCCATCGGTGATCTGGCCGCAGTCCTGGCGTCGGGTGCCCGGCTCGATCAAGGGATTGGCCTGGTCGTCGTCAGTGAAGCTCAGCGCGTCAAATTGCCACTTGCGCGTTTGCGCCAGCGGATTGCGCCGGGCGTTGCCGTAGTTGATTTCGGCGATGCGGTTGAGGTGGCGGCGATCCAGGCCATAGCGGCGCTCGTACTCCTGGGCCACGCGGCCAAAGGCGGCGGGCCACATGAAGGTGCAGTCGAAGCCCTCATGGCCTTGCCATCCGGCGGCGTTCTGGTTCATCGATGATGCGTTGCCGGGCAGGTTCTTCTGTTCTTCGGCCCCCAGCACGAGCACGCAGTCATAGCGGCCGGCCTCGATCTCGGCCATGGCTGCCAGGATGGCCAGCGACGAGGACGCGCAGGCGCCCTCGTGGCGCATGGCAGGAACGCCCCAGAGCTCGGGAACCACCTGAGCCACCATGGCGCCCAGATGGGCTTGCTGGCGTTGCAGCTCGCCAAACGCATTGCCGACGTGGATGCTTTCTATCGCACTCGCGTCGATGGCCGCTGCGTCGAGGGCGCCGAGCGTGGCTTCGCGCATCATGTCCGAAATGTCCAGTCCCTGGCGCGACCAGGCGGTGGCGAAGTCGGTCTGGTAGCCGCCGAGAATGTAGGTGGGTTGGCTCATGGGGGTGTCTCTGTCAAGGGGCGTCGGTGCTGTCAGGCCAGGCCGGGCCAGTCGGTTTGGATCTCGCTGGCATCGGCCCAGCACGAATGGGTGCCGCTGCTGATGCGGTGCGGTAGCTTGATGCGGGCCACGGGGCCGGCCGCCAGATCGCGTGCGTCGAGCACGAGGCACTCCGACTGATCGGTATTGAGGTCGCTCACGAAGGTGACGACATAGCCATCGTCTTCGCTCTGTGCGTCATGGCAAGGGGCCATGGGGGATTCGCTGCCAAAGCGGCCTTCGCCAAACAGGTATTGCTGCGATGCGCCGGTGGTGTGGTCGTAGCGCATCACGCCATCGAACAGGAAGGAGCCCGGGTGGGCGAGCATGTTGTACGAGTAGCGGTAGGGCTTGCCCCAGTATTGTGTGTTGATCATGCCGAACTCGAGATAGCTCTCATCGAGTCGGCGCTCTGCGACCGCGCCCGTGCGCAGGTTGAGGCGCCATTCATAGAGGGTGGGGCCGTAGCGTTCGGGCCCCAGCGTGGTGCCGGAGTTGTCGTAGCCGGCGCGTGGCATGGGCGTCTTCTGGTGGAAACCGTGCAGGACCAGTTCGTCGCCCTCCTCCCAGGCATTGAGCCAGTGCAGCACATAGGTGGGGCTGGCCTCGAACCAGCGCACGCCCGTCTGCGGCGCGTGGCGGCGCGGCACCACTGCAAAGCGCGCCGGTTGGTCCTCGCGGTAGATGAGCTTGTGCTTGTCCTGCGCCAGCAAGGCTTCGTCCCAGTGCAGCGGGAAATCGTTGAGGATGGCAAAGTTCTCGGTGAACACCATGTCATGCGGCAGGCGCGGGCCGGGCAGTGGCACGGGCACGTAATGCACCAGGCGGTTATTGCGATCCACCTCGCCGTAATGCATGTAGGGCGCCTGCTTGCTGTAGTTGAAGAACAGCAAGTCCCCCGTGCGGGGGCAGACCTTGGGGTGGGCCGAGATGCCGTTGTGCGGCATGACCCGCGCGGCCCATGCGTCCACGCCCCGGGCTTCGAGGGTGCGCGCATCGAACCGGTAGGGTTCGCCGCATTGGTAGAACGTGGTGAGGGCGCTGCCCGCATGCACGATGACATCGGTGGCCGAGGTGTCCTTCAGGCCGCCGCGCGCGCCCCAGCCCGGACGCTGGGCCACCGAAGGCCGGTCGATCAGCCCGGCATACAGCGCCTGGCCGGCTGCCTGTTCCTCCATGAAGCCCTTGGTGCGCAGAAATCGGTTGCGGTACTCGCACCGCCCGTTCTGAAAGCTCAGCATGTGCAGCATGCCGTCGCCATCGAAGACATGGTAGGTGCCCAGTGGCTGGTGCACGGGGTTTTGCGTGTTGCGCAGGTACACGCCGTTCAGGCGCTTGGGAATTTCTCCTATCACCTCGGGATCGGTCACCGTGTACTCGGTGTAGTTGGGCTGGAATGCCCCCGTCATGTAGGGATGGTTGCCCGGCACCAGGGTAGGGCTCACCTGGCCAAAAATCTCGGTGTGCATATCGGATCCTTCGTTGCTGTATCAGGTTGCCAGGGCGGCAAAGCGCTGGCGCGCTGTCTGGTATTCGTGTGCAAGCCGGTGGACTACCTCGTCCACCCGCTCCACCGCCTTGACTGCGCCCAGGCCCTGGCCGGCAGCCCAGACATCGACCCATTTGCGTGCTGCGATGGGCTTGCTGCTGTCGTACTGGCGCTCGGGTGCGGGCGGCATGTTGTCGGGGTCGATGCCCAGTGCACGCAGCGATGGCTTGAGCCAGCTGGCCGGTGTCCCGGTGATGCCGGCGCTCACAATGAGGTCGTCGGCGTTGCTGTCCACCAGCATCTGCTTGTAGGCTGGGTCGGCCATGCTTTCCACGGTGGGAATGAAGCGCGTTCCCATGTAGACCAGGTCGGCGCCGCTGGCGATGGCACCCGCCACGCCCCAGCCATCGCTGATGCCGCCGCCCACGATCACGGTGCCGTCAAAGAACTCGCGCACCGCACTGACGAAGGCAAACGGCGACAGGTGCCCCGTGTGCCCCCCGGCGCCCGCGCAGACGCAGGCCAGGCCATCCGCACCCGCCGCTACCGCCTTGCGCGCCAGCTGGAGGTTGATCACATCCGCCACCACTATGCCCCCGTAGCTGTGCACCACCTCCACCGCCGGCTTGGGGCTGCCCAGCGCCGTCACCACGATGGGCGGCTGGTAGCGGGCGATCAGCTCCAGGTCTTCGGCCAGCCGCGTGTTGGACGAGTGCGTGACCAGATTGGCGCACCAGGGGCCAATGGTCGACGCCGGCTGCTCGTCACGCGCCCGGGCCAGGCCCTCGGTGATCTGCTTCATCCAGTCGTCGAGCATCGCGATGGGCCGCGCATTGGGTGTGGGAAAGGCACCGACGATGCCGGCCTTGCAGGCGGCCAGCACCAGCTCGGTGCCCGACACCAGAAACATGGGTGCGGCGACCACGGGCAGGCGCAGCGCTCGGGAAAAATCAGCAGGCATCATTCGCTCGCCTTGA
>Ga0116174_10004530_pt1 | contig 10943 bp, 5 predicted proteins | sample AD_UKC087_MetaG_FD_89801 | JGI IMG/M metagenome (GOLD analysis project Ga0116174, IMG submission 89801) | Active sludge microbial communities of municipal wastewater-treating anaerobic digesters from USA - AD_UKC087_MetaG | ecosystem: Engineered > Bioreactor > Anaerobic > Digestate | place: USA...
CATCTTGGATGAACCGACAGTCGGTTTGCACTTTGAAGACGTCAAAAAGCTCTTAAAAGTACTTCAAAAATTAGTTGAGAAGAAAAACACAGTTCTTACTATTGAACACAATCTCGATGTAATTAAATCTGTTGATTATGTCGTAGACCTAGGGCCTGAGGGAGGGGACAAAGGAGGAACTATTATTGCGACAGGTACTCCGGAAGAAATTGCTCAAAATCCAGACTCTTTGACGGGGAAATGGTTGAAAAAAGTTTTATAACAAACAATTAAGCACATCTGTAAATAGTGAAACACCGGTTACAAAAAAGGCCGTAAATTTTCAACAAACCTGTTGCACTAAAAAGCTTAAAACATAACGTAATCTGTAAACATTTAATAAAGTTTAATAGAATTTAATATCTCTTATTAGAATGATTTAGATTGTGTAAAGTTTAATAAAGTTTAATAAAATTGCCTCGAATTAAATTAACTTTACAAAACTATTGTAAAATTATGTAAATTATGATAAATTGCGCTCGCTTTGAAAAGAACTCGTTGAAATTAAAAAGAGTGCGTAAAATTAATTAAAGTTTGCTAAAATTTGTTCGGATGTGATAAAATCGATTCACGTTTAGTCAAATTGGCTAAAATTGACTGAAATTGAATCAAGCAAAATGGAAAAATATCTAACCTCCGAACAAGTTGCCACGTTACTTCAGGTTCATCCGTTCACTGTACTGAAGTATCTGAAATCAGGGACACTCGAAGGGGTAAAAATAGGGCGTGTGTATAGAATAAAAGAAAGTGATGTAGAGAAATTTTTAAGCGACAACACCATCGGAAAAGGCAAAAAACGCCAATCTGACGACGCTACCCCCGAATCTGTTTCCGGAAAAATAGAACAAATTGAACCGGAGCGAAAAGAGGAAGCAAAAGAAGAGACACACGAAATACAATTCCAAGACGACGAATCAAAAGACGAAAACATATATTATAAAATTTAGAAAAATTTCCTCAAATTTTTCTAACCTTATCTCTCACCTCACATTACCTATGATCATTCACTGTTTAAGTTGCGGCAAATCTATATCTTCGAGGCTACTCGCATGTCCATACTGCAGATCAGAGGTGACGGAACTCACATATGAAGAGAACGGTCTTGAAGTCGCGCCAAAAATTCCACAAAGAGGTTTAAAGATCAGTTTTCTGCAGGCACTGGTGAGGAGGTAATTAAATACACATTTTGATTTTCCCTTAAATATACATAAAAATCTTCAGCCCTTTATATAAGCCCTAGAAAAGCCCTAAAAAGTCCTTATTCCATCCCCATGGAGTGAGGGCTTTTTTCATCAAGTGCATTTACCGTGTGACCTTTGCTACTTCTTACATTGTTTATTCAAAATCTTGTCTGCGCACTTATTAAGACGGGAGATGGTTATATTGCTGGCCTTTAATGTATCCATTAAAGTATTTAAATTCTCATTAAATCCAAATACGGCTGCATCAGTGACTCCCGCATACAAAGCAGTATATCTTGCTTCAATAGTTTTGCGATCAAGATCAAATTTATATCTTTCAGACTCATTTGAAGTCGCATTAAACAAACTTTTCATATCAGGGGCTTGATTTGCAGGTAAATACTCTGTCATTTCATCATATATCTCATTTAATCCAGCGACAGGATCAAGGCTATTTATACTTGTTTTAAAAGTATTTGATACAAAATTTTTAAAAGCTCCCGCAGGCTTATTTGAAGCATTTTTTTCATATCTGAGCTTCATTTCATCAATACTTGATGAAATATTTTCAGCTTCTTGTTTAATTCTTTTGTCTAGATTTTTAATGGCGTCTTTTGATCCACCCCAATTTTCTTTGAATTCTTTCCACTTATCAGAGACCATTTTCCATACTTGGCCTTCTCCACATAAAAGAAATTCATATTTACTTGTTTTAAATTTAATCTCGATTTCTTCAAATATATCATCGAAATATACATCTTCAGGTAAAATAGGGGCATATTTTTCATACATTTCCGGATATAAATCAACAAACATTTCTTCATTAATCAGAGGATTATCTTCTATATCTTCAACAGTTACATCAGTGTCACCTATAATGCTTTCTAAATCACCATCAGGATTGATAATGTGACGAATGTAGTAAATTTCAGCTTTTGCTTGTATATATTTTTTCTTAAGAGGTTGAATTTCTTTTAATTTACAGTCTAAGTATTTGTTTTGAATTTGTTTGGTTATAGAATCGAGCTTTGAATCAAGTGCCATGATAGCTTGTAACTGACATGCACTCCTAGAAACTATGTCAGTAAAATAAGCAGTGAAATTCTCTGTAAAACCTTCAGCTGAAATAATAGTTTGTATAAAAGCAGGGAACTCTTTTGTAAAAGTTGAGATGCAATTTTGAATATTCTGTTTTTTATCATTTAGAGGGTTTTTGTTTTCAGGGTCATCTGCAAAAGCCACATTTGAATAAATTGGAATTAATAAAATCAACAATGTTATAACAATTTTTTTCATTATTTAACTTTTGGTTTCTTTAATATATTTGGACAGGTTTCATCTGCTAATTTTGTAATAGCATCAAAATTTTTGAAATAATTTGTCATTTGATCGACTTCTTTTATGACATCTTGAGAATAAGTCACAAAGTTTTCACCTTGGGAAATTGTTGAAAATGAACTCTCTCCCTCTGCAGCCTGTTTTGAGAAAGTTTCTTTAATTACATTAACTTCATCCATCAATTCAGCATAACTGGCTGTTTCTGAAACATTTTCTTGGGCCGTCGCAGCAGCTGTGGCATTTATATGGTCATCAAGAAAACTTATCGGAACATCTTTAAGCTCTAAAGGTTTACTGCGTGATATAAATTTATTCCACTCTCCACTTAAACTTTTTAATTTATCAGCATCATCCTTTCTTGGAGTTTGAATAGGAGTCCAAATTACATTGAATTTAATATCAATGGCGCTACTAAAAGCAGATTTGCATTTAGAAGGTTCAAGGAAATTTCCAGTGACCTTGTTTGGCACAAAAGAATTTTCAAGAGTCTTATTTAAATAAGCTAAGATTTTTTCAGTCTCACATTTTATACAAGGTTTATTTGGAATTACAGTCCCGTATTTGGCCCATTTTGTGCTGGCTTCTAGACATATAAAGAAATCTGCCGCAATGCCTGATCCAGGCATATCAGGTTTTCCATCATCAGATTCCTTTTCCTTGTCCTGTGAATTAGAGTCTGAAGACTCAGGTTTTCCTACAAGAGTTTCTTCATCTTGACCTGTCATTTCTTGAGTTACACGCCCTTCGTCAGTATTACCTTTTAATGAATAATAAAATCCATTACATTTTTGTTTGTCAGACCAATCATCGGCTGGTTCAGGAATCAAAACATCCATCAAGGAATCGGGATTTTTTTCAGCAATTTTTTCAGCTTCAGGGGATATTTTTGGTTTTTCATTTTTTTGAACAATTCCAGTTTCAGGAGCACCGGATTCTTTAAAATCATCTAAAGCGGATTCAATATCAGTTTCAGGCTTAGGGCAAATATCTTCGCTCTGTACTTCAACCAAATCATTGGGATCAAAAATTTCAAGTGGAGTATCAGATTCAGCGTCTTCTATGTTGTCAGCTTTATTAAGTTCATTATAAACATCAGGAATATTAGGTTCAGCATCTGTATCACCTGAAGCTAGAAGTTCATCGGTGGATGCTTCTTTATCATTAAAACTGCTAAAATCAAGAGGTCCACCCAGACTGGCATCTGTTGTAGTCCCAAATATAATCTCTTCAATTAATGTTAAATCATAGACCAAATCAAATCCGGAATCAGAAACCTCTCCATTTGAAAAAATTTCAGAGGCAACACCTCCTATAGTCAACTCTTGTTCCAAAGCCAGCATCTCATACATTTCATTAAAATCAGCAACAAATTTTACACTCATGTCGTATATAACTTGCTGGGAATCTCCGGGCTTATGATACTTCGTCATTATAGGCTCGATAGATCCATCCAAAATAGACTGCGCTTCAGCAAGTGTAAATCCATAGGCAGCAGCAATAGTTTTCAAAGCCTCCTCTTTTGGATTTTCAAGTGCTTTATAATAAATCAAGAAATATAAATCTTTGTATTTATCAGATGAAAAAACATCTCCATAATCAAGTTCTTTTGCCGTTTCAGATAGAGACTTTTGATCTTTTGTATTATTAGCGGATGCATAATATTCACTAATCGGCTGAAAAATTATAAAAAGACATGACAATACAAGTCCTATTAAAATTCCTATTTTTATATCATTCAATTTTTTCATATTTATTTACAACCTTGGCTACTTGAATCTATAAATTTTGCAGGGAATGAGTAAAGTGTTTGTCTTAATTCTCTTAAAGATTTTACGTAAGCATAGAGATCTTCCATTATCAGTTTATATTTCAAATGCATTGGCAGAGCGAGCCTGAATTCATTATATGTACTGACTGTCATGTCCATCACTTTCATTGCGTCAGCCTTTTCTTGTTGAATTTTTGCATCCATAGCAGATAAAGAAGAGAACAAACTTGCAACCGTGCCAACAGCGGTGCCAGTCACAGGGGCAGTGGTGGAAGTCTGTATATCCATTACGATAGGTGGTATAAGAGTCAATGTTTTGGAATATTCATAATACATATCCAAAGCCCCCATCCCAACGCAATAAGTACTTACATTTTTCTTCCCACATTTTTTACCCTCAGGTGGTATTACGTAGTTTTCATCATCTGGATCAGTTTCCAAAAATAATTCAATTTTATTATTAAAATATTCATTTATTTCGTCATGATATAGTTTTTTAACTAAATCAAAACCAAGGACAGGTTGTTCAAAAGAATAGTCCTCGGCAGAAGCAAAAACTCCATATATTCCATATACAACAAATATAGTTATTAGTGCTGAGGATAAAATCTTTAATGTTTTTTTAAACCTATACATTTATTTTAATTATGCGTTAGTCCTTAGTTAAACAATCCTCCGAATATCCTGGAAATTTTTGGTAAAATCCTTCAAAAGCTCCAGCAATTTTTCCAATCTCAATATTCAACTCAGAAAGCCTACCATTTATATTTCGGTATTTATCAATAATTATTTGTCCATGTTTTAAATTTGAAGAGTTCTTAACTTTTTCTACCAACATTTTTTTTGAAGCTTCAATTTTTTCTTTAACTATTCTCATGCAGGCATCTATTTGCACAGCCTGGGCTTCGGTTGGGATATAACCTATTTCATATTTCTCCATCATTTCCAAGACACCTTTTTTGTATTCAATAAAAGCCTTAACCGCCTCAGGAATTAAATAAGTATTATTTTTTTTGCTTGAAAAATGAATTTCCAAAAAGGCAGCAAATTCCACATTACGCCATTCAACACCAGCAATAAGCTCAGTCATACAATTATCAATTTCATAAGCGGATGCAGATGTATTAGTATTTTTAACAAAATAATATGTGGCAGAAGTTATCCCTATAACAAAAGAAAATAAAACAGCCATAACTGCCACTTTTTTATTTGAAAAATTTTTATTCGACTTTTTGTTCATTACTTTTTGAATAAATTTGAGTTTCATTTTTATTTACAATTATCGTATATAAAATATCACCTTTTCTCAAATCGGATTTATATTCGACTGAAGAAACGCAAGGACACGAATCACAGCTACCAGGGACAAGATAGACTCCAGCCTCAGTTTCATAAACTTGTAACACTTCCTGTTGATCGCCCACTTTATAATCATCGGAACCATCAAGAGGATTTGTTTTATTTGTTTTAACCTCTGTTCCATCATTTATTCCACCATTGTCGGTATCAGCTTTATTTGGATCTGTTTTATAAACGTTTAATTCTTCACGATCAGTAAGTCCATCCCCATCCGTATCATTTTGGTCATCTATTGGATCCAAAGGATTCGTTCTAAGTCTGACTTCATCTCCATCTTTTACTCCACCACCATCGGTATCAGGATTTGTAGGATCAGTGCTATATCTACACTCATCTTTGTTAATTAAACCATCATTATCCTCATCAGCATTCGGATCTGTGATTTTATATTTTGCCTCACAATAATCGGACATACCGTTATTATTTTTATCAATAATTGTGCAGTTGTATGCATCGAGAACGCGATATGCTATTTCCAAAGATTTTCCTCTAGTTAATTCTTGCCCTGGATTTACAGCTTCATCTTGAGTGACTATGAAAGAATTTTTTAAAGAAACACTGGACGATACATACTTATTCAAATTCAAAGCAGCATCCATATAAACTTCATACCAACTAGTACTATTGTCAGTAACAAGTTTTTCTCCATCTATGACTTCTATTAATTTCAAACCATTAACAATAATAAAAATAGCTTCAGCCAAATTGATTGTTTTATTAGGCATAAATGGATTTAATGATGTGTCATCATAATCCTCATATCCTTTAATTAAGCCAAGCATTGCCGCTTCTTTGATCCATGGATTGGATTGGACATCACTGAAGACAGGGGAATCAGTGTACGCTTCAGATCGCGGGACTATACAAAGCATATTTAGAAGGAGCATTACGAAATCTTGGCGCGAAATCAAAGCATCTGGATTGAAATTAGTATCAGGTCCTAGAAGTCCTTGTTTATAAAGATTCATCGCAAATTCATAAAGATCACCAGAAAGATCTGTGAAAATTTGATCCGTGTTTTGGTCTCCAGAAGATTCAACTACATTCGGATTCAAAGATTGTTCCTCAAATAAATAAGAAGGCGAGACACCATTTGGGAATTTTTTAGGGACATCATTTGGTCCTATTATTTGGACTTCATCAAATTTACCTTTTGGAGAAACATACACTTCAGCGATCTTAACACCATTAAATCTAATCACATGAACAAAAGGATCTTCAGTATAATTATTTTGTTTTTTACCAATAGTAATTCTTTTATCAAGTGCGAGAATATTGCCGGCCGTATCAATAGCGGCCACTTGTTTTCCTTCATTCAAATAATACAAATAAACTCCATCAGGATAGTTAGGATCGTTCACAGGATATTTGCGGAATTCAAAATTATCATCCGGCAAAACATCACTTCCAGGCTGTGTAACGTGCACGCCATAAAATTCATCAACATTCTCAGCCGTAAATTCGTCCACATCCTCAATACCGACTTCAAAATTAGGATCTCCAACGAAATACATAGTGCCTACAATATTTCCGTTAGGATCTTTAAAAATTACTTTTCCACTGTCCGCAGGCGGATTTGCATCGTAAACTGAATATTTATATCCATCTTTTTTAATTTCAAAGTTTCCAGTTTTTAAATCAATTTCCACTACAACATTTCCGGCAGAATCTTTGATATAAATGATATCGTCCAGTTCAAAATCATCCACTTCATAAGTCCCATTTTCTTTTGTTTCATATTGACCGTCCGAATTTGCCGAAGGTGTAATTAGCTTTGAATCATTCAACACTAGTTTCAAAACATCATTTTCAACTCTTGGCATATATCTTTTTCTCATAAGAGTGTATGGCATATCGGAAGTTGCCGGGTTTGTTGAACCGGTAATAAAACCAGAAGCAAGCAATATCGGATCCAGAGCGATTTTTGGTATATAAACCGTGATTTTAATACTTTGTTGAGCGGCTATATTTGCATTATTAACGACATTCAACATTACTTGAATTTCTCCAACATTTTCAAAAGGTCCAAGCTTAAACATTGGATTAGTCATATCATTTGAGAGGTTTCCGTCACCATCCGGTCCATCCAAAGACAAACTCAAGTCGCTCCATAAATCTGGATCATTTGTTTTATCACCATCGCCGTTGTTATCCTTCTCGAGATCCATATCAATATAGTATGCCTTGATACCAGCGCCAGATGGGTCAAGAGAACCTTTAGCATTAAATTCAACAAGTTTTGTTACAGGAACTTCTAGAGATGCCGGAGCGACAGGCAAAGGCGCCATTGTAGTTCCGCATATTTGAGGAGAAATTGCGGAAGGGGTAGAAGGCAAACTTCTCGTACCATCCGAATGTAATGAATAAATAACACCGAAATAATTTCCGTTTGGAATATCCAATGTAATGGAAGGGGATTCGGGAGAATTAAGTTTCATCATTTCAAAACTTTCATTTTCTTGCACATCGATTTTTATTCCATTATCAAAACTCAAAGATGCTCCACCATTATTAAGAGCACGGATTCTTTCTCCATAAACAAATGATGTTTTTGTTAATAGTCTGTCAGATAATTCTGTGTTTTTTTGAATATATTCAATTGTTCCGAGGGCCAATCCCAGAGTCGGAGACTCGATATCTGCAGGGATTGTGTAAAAACTTTCGGCAGGAAGTCCTATATTTTTACCATCAATGACTATACCGGCCTTAGAAATTGTATAAATAATATCTCCGGGGCTAACATTAAATTCATCCGGAGATTGATGGACAACTTTTTCCAAACCATTTATAACATTTTTCCCAACGCCTACAACGTCCGTGACTTTACCGAGAACGGAATCAGGCTCTTCAAGTAGTAGATATCTATAAGTGCCACGATATACATCATTATCTATGTCGGTCAAAGAAGGGTACACAACGACTTCATATCCAACCAAATCATTATATTTTTGAGGCAGGAAGGTGAAAGTCGAAGAATTGTTTTTATTAATTGCATCAGGAGACGTTTGAACTGAAGATTTTACAGATTGTGCATAATCACTCACAGAAGATATTGTAAATACATCCGGATTAGCCTGAGGTGATTTGTTAACTTCATAATTCTTTTTCCAATACACATCATTTCCCATCGTATAAATAATATCGGTATCACCATCTGCTTCAACGTCTCCAAATAATATCTTTGTATTTTTGCTAATTTCAGCTGTGTAACTTACAACATTTTCATTTCGCAAAGAAGGATTTCCATCTTCATCAACACTCGTCATAACAAATATGCCTTTTGGTGTACTTGACGGGACAGAGCCAAGATTATCGGCGGTAAGTCCACCTCCTCCAACATATTCATTCAAAGTAGTTGGGCCTTCATTTAAAACATTAGTCATATCATTCAATGGTGTTGATCCCAGCTCAGCCGCAATCGAAACTTTCCTCACAACTATATCATTTCCATCTGAATTCAAAGTCTCTTGCCCTAAATCATTCGCAACAAATTTTTTATCAATTTTAAGCTTATTCTCAGGCAGAGAAGCTATCAAAGTATTCAAGTCATCAATTCCATTTATATTTTCAAACATCTTTCCTTGATCCTCAAACCCACGTGCATAAGCCAACAAAGAATTTCTCAATTCAACTATTTCGGACGAAGCAGAATCAGTGGCAACAATCATATCCAACTCAGACGCATTTTTTTGTAGGACAGGATTGTTTTCAGTTACAAAATCTTGAGTTGCCGCAAGGTAGTAATATAAATTATCAGGGTCATTCATGTCGAAGTTATAACTTCCTTTCATTTCCTTTTTAACTTTTTCCAAATCAACGCTCCAATTTGGAGATACGCCGGTTTTTTCAAGTAAAATTCTATCAACTTGAGTTGCTTGCGAAGCATAATTTGTAGCGGCCTTCATCGCTCCATTCACCTTGCTTGCCCAATAAGACAGAGAATCTTGCATCATATCGGCAGCAAATTTCACATATTCATATATGCCATTGGTATCGATTCCAAATTTCATTTTCAAGTTAATGTCGAATTCAACAGGCGCATCATAAGAGAATGAAGGCGGTTTTAGATTTAAATTCAAAGTTATAGGCAATACAGGCTTCACTCCGGGTTGAGTCATTCCTTCTATTTGTCCTTTGACTTTTCCTTCTGGATAAATCATCAATCCTTTTTTAATTAAACACAAAATCTTGAAAATTGGTTTCAATGAAAGTGCTAAATCAAAAACAGGTTTTGGAATTTTTGGAATAGTAGGAGGACGAGGAATGTCTGGTAATTTTGGCAATGGAAGAGGTGGAAGATCAGGAAGATCAAAACTGATGTTTGGTAAAGGAAGTTCAAAATCAGGTATCAAAGAATCTAAATCTATTTCCAGACTTGGTTTTATATTTGGGATCGTAATCGTAGGCAGATCAGGGAGATTCAAAGGTATTGGCTTGAATACAAAATCCGGCCAAATTACAGTCATTCCCATTTCTATCTTTGAAAAATCAAATACAAAATCCGGCCATTTTGGAATTTGTATAATAGGAAGTTCAGGGAATACGCTACCGAAAACTTGGAATATTAAACCTATTTCGCCATAACGTTCATTTTTACATTCATCACAACTTACTTGATAATCTAGAACAAGATCAAGTATAGCTTTCCACCCTTTAAACTGATCTATTATTTCACGTATAGCTTTCATCCAAGATATAATAGTTTTTCCCTGTCTATTTATATAGCCTCCCGTCAGCTCCATTACAGCGTCGAGATAACAAACTATTTGTAATGCATATTTAGACAAAGCGAAACGAAGCTCAGCAAGATCTTTTGGTAAATTTTTATAAGACTCAAGTGTGTCCAAAAGTTTTTTAATATTTTCGAGCAACTTATCCATGCGGATTATTAAAGAATCACAAATAGTAGGCTCTTCTGCATTTTTATCGCATTTCCAAAACTCTTTGATATGTTTAACTTGGTTTTCCAGATTTTCCTTCAATTGTTTAGCTTGTTTCTCATATTTTTCTATTTGTTGTTTATTAATAATAGGTATCGGGATCGTAACTTCTTCAGGTTGAATTTTAAGCAAAGGAATAGCCTGTATTGTTTCAAAGAAATCGTCCACACTACTTATTTCTTTAAAACTGGCCGAAGACATATTATTAAATTGGGCTTTTAATTGATCGAAGTCAGGCAGAATGAAATAGAAGTCAGGCAGGTCCAAAAGTTTAGTAAAAATCTCATCAATCTGGGCATCCATCCAATTAGTGAAGAA
>Ga0116174_10004549_pt1 | contig 10913 bp, 8 predicted proteins | sample AD_UKC087_MetaG_FD_89801 | JGI IMG/M metagenome (GOLD analysis project Ga0116174, IMG submission 89801) | Active sludge microbial communities of municipal wastewater-treating anaerobic digesters from USA - AD_UKC087_MetaG | ecosystem: Engineered > Bioreactor > Anaerobic > Digestate | place: USA...
GATTTTTTATAAAATCCGTTTCATTCAAACTTTTTTTCAAAGTTTCCGAAAAGACTTTATCAAAAATAACGTTTGTTATCTCCTGCTTCAACAAAGAGACGGACTGGGCGGCGGCCATTTTTAATTCCTGATTAGCGCGGCTTTTAAACTCCGCCGCCTCTTTTTGAGCGTTTTGGATAATTCTCTCGGCTTCTATTTTAGCGTTTCTCATTATCCCGTCGCTTTCGATCCGAGCCTTTTCTACAATCTCGGCGCCTTCCTTTTTAGATTTCTCGATCCCTTCGCTATATATCTTATTAGTTAATTCGCTGATTTTTGAGTCCATAAACTATCACCTCTTATTTTTGATGCGAAATATTAAAACGCAAGTTAAAGAATAAAATATTTTTTTAAAATTTCAAAGAGTTTTTTTTATTTTTTTTTATTTTTATTAATTATTTAATTTGTTTTTTATATCCGCAAAATAGTAAAATATTTTAAATTTGCGCCCGTCGGTTTTTTGGAAATTGACGCATATGTGTCAAAAATAAAAATCGACGCATATTGAACAGTTTTTTTTAGTTAGTAAATTATTCGTCTTAATCCAACGCATATACGTCATTCGTCTCAAAAGTTGTCATTCCCCAAAAAACCGACGGGGTTACGTAAAGAGTAATTAGAGACTATTGACTAATTATTAAATTTTTATTATATTACAAAGATATATGGGGTAAGATTATGGGGTATGCGCTAAAGAAAGAGATTGAAAAATATACGTATTACGACTATAAAAACTGGAACGACGGGGAGAGGTATGAACTTATAGACGGAGAGGTTTACAATATGAGCCCCGCGCCAAGAAAATCTCATCAAATAATTAGTATGAATTTATCAAGAATCTTTTCCAGTTATTTAAAAGGGAAGTCTTGTAAGGTATTTGCAGCCCCTTTCGACGTTCGCTTTCCGGAATATCAGGATCAGAACGACGACGATATAGAGACCGTCGTTCAGCCCGATATATCTATAATCTGCGATAATGACAAACTTGACGACGCGGGATGCAAAGGCGCGCCCGATCTAATTGTTGAGATTTTATCTCCCCATACTTCCCGAAAAGACCTTAACGAAAAGTTCTATCTCTATGAAAAACATAAAGTAAAAGAATATTGGGTAATCTACTCTTACGAACGGCTTCTTCACGTCTATAAACTTGGAGAAGACGGCAAATACGGCTCTTCGGTAATATACGGGCTCGACGATAAACTCAGCCCGACAATTTTTCCCGAACTTATTGTCGATATAAACGAAGTTTTTGAGGAATAAATTCTTAATTTCGGACGTCCTTGTCCTCAAAAGTCGTTGCGCCGCGCTTTAGACGCATATGTGTCAAAAAAAAATTGACACATATGGGACAGTTGCTCTTACCAAAAAACCGACGGGATACGCGCATCGCTTATTTTTGGAAAAACAGCGGAGGCGATACTTCATCGCTTATTTTTGGAAAAACAGCGGAGGCGATACTTCATCGCTTATTTTTGAAATAAATAGTGGAAGCGATACACGCATCGCCTTTTTTGAAATAAATATGGAAGCGATACTTGCTTTATTCTAAAAAATATAGTATTTTATAGAGGATAAAATCTTTTGACTCTTATCTTATTATCAAACTCAAAATGAGGAAAGGTTGAATGTTAGACCAGACGGCTTTAGACAACTTAATTAAGCAAAATATGACTCTTATTTTGATAATATCTTCAATAATCGGAATAATCCCGGCTCTTATTGCCAAAAAAAAGGGGAGAAACTTCTTTTTATGGTGGATATACGGCTTTATGATGTTTATCGTCGCTCTAATCCATTCGCTCCTAATTAAACCGCTTTATCAATCGTCCGATAGCGGGACCCCCGCTCAGGAGCGCGAGCTCCCCAAATTTGACGGCAAACAATTTTTTACCGGTATCAAAAGAAAACCCCTATCCGACCATAAAAATTATAACCTCTCTTTAATATTTATAATCGTAATGGTTACGATGTATATTTTTAACAAAATGTCCGCTACGGCGTTTATGAAATTATTTGTTATACATAGTCCCGATTTTTTTCACATTTTTCCTTGGCGGTTTATCACTTACGTTTTTTATTTTCCTGAAAATATATTCTTCTTTTTCTTTACGGTCTTGATTTTTTTTATGTTTTCTACAAATCTCGAAAATTTATGGGGATCTTTTCATTATACTCTGTTTCTTATAATAACGATTGTAGGGAAAAGTCTGGCGGTTTTCTTGTTTGGCGGAAATTTCCCTTTGGCCGATAATATGGCTTTATATACCGTTTTAATGGTAGCGTTCGGTTTTAATTATCCCGATCAAACGATCTATCTCTTCTTTGCGATACCTATAAGAATAAAAGTATTGGCGATAATATCTTTGGCGATTGCAGGAGTTCAAATAATCGTAAACTCATTATTTCCTATTTTAGATAATTTTCAGAGCGGAATAATAAAAATACACCCCAATTTAGCTCTATTTCTATCAAATATACTAAGTTACGTCTCGATACTTATTTATTTCAAAAAGATATTTGGCGAAGAAACTTTTAGAAAAATATTCAACTCGGTAAAAACGCATAAAAGCGATATAGAATACCAAAAAAACATCAAATCGATAAAATCAATGAATTTAGACGAAACGAAACAAAGCGACGATTTGGAAAAAAATCTAATCGGAAACAATTGTGATAATTTAAATAGCGCGTACCCTAAAAATTTAATTATGTGTCCTGAAGAAGATTTTGAACAAAACTCCGAATATTGTTTAACTTGCAGAAATTATAAAAAATGTTTGGATAGAAATTTGAAGATTTCAAATTAAAGTAATATTTTATATACAAAAAAATAAAAATTCATTATAATTCTTATTAATTATTTATAGATTTATTAGGATTGTATTATGCAAAAAGAGAGACCAATTGTGATTCCTATAGCAAGCGGCAAGGGCGGAGTAGGGAAGACTTTTGTATCGGTAAATATTTCTTACGCATTGGCGGAACTCGGTAAAAAAACGGTATTGCTCGATTTGGATTTTGGCGGAGCAAATATTCATACCTGTATGGGATACGATACCGCTCCGGACGGCGTGGGTAATTTCTTAAACCAAAGAAATATGAAATTACCTGATTATTTACTAACGACGACAAACGACAATCTAAAATTTATTCCCGGCGACGCCGAAATGGTAGGCATTGCGAATATCTCCGCGGCTCAAAAGCGGAAGTTGATAAATCAGATAATGAATCTTGACGCGGATTATGTAGTATTAGACCTTGGAGCCGGTTCGACTTACAACACGATAGATTTCTTTATGATGAGCTCTTTTGGAGTTATCGTCGCCACTCCGGAAATAACGTCTATATTAAACGCTTACGCCTTATTGAAAAACTCAATTTTCAGACTATTATTTGTGGGGTTAAAAAAGTACCCCGAAGCAAAAGAAGTTTTTACGGGTCTAATGAAAAAAGGGGGCGAGTCGGCATGGAAGATTAACGAATTGTTGGATATGTTATTTGAAATCGATCCCGAAATTCACGCAGAAACCGCTACGATAATTGATACTTTTAATCCAAAAATAATTATAAATATGGCAAATAAGCCGCAAGACCTCGCTATGGGGGAAAAATTGAGAAAAATTTCAAAAAATTACCTAAATATAGAGATGGAGTATATCGGTTTTCTATATAGAGATAAAATTGTCGAACGCTCTATTGAGGAGAGAAAACCGTTATATCAGATAGCTCCGGATAGTCAAACGTATCAGACGGTAGTCCGTATGGCTTATAAGATAGTTAACGCAAAAAAAATGCCGTATTTTTTACTTGATATTGATAGTTACGACGAGTCTTTGGAAATACTTATGGAAGAAGCTACCGACGATCTTGCGACAAAAATAGACGGATATAATGAGCTGGCTGATGAAAACCTTATCTCAATAAACGAACTCTTATCTATAGTAAAAAATCTGGAATACGAAAACATTAGTTTAAAAAGGAAAATTGAGGAGTTAGAACAAGCGTTGTTAAAAGTAAAAAGATAAATAATTATATTGATATTTTTGATAATTTTTGTTAATAAAATGGTATGATTGATAAAGAAGAACAGATCGCTATATCCCGGTTTATTAAAAATATGCCGCCTTTGCCGGTTTCGGTAAGCAAAATACTCGAAGTAACCAAAAACGCTAACGTAGACGCTAAAGAACTTAATAATATTATAAGTCTCGATCCCGTATTAACCGGAAGAGTGCTGAAACTCATTAATTCGGCTTATTATTCTTTAACTAATCAGGTAACCTCTATTGTTAGGGCGATCGTTATGTTGGGGATAAATACCGTTAAGAATCTGCTCCTCTCTACGGCGGTTCTCTCTACGGTAAACGATAAAAAAAATTTTAGTTCTTTAGATACGGACGCCTTTTGGAGGCACTCCATTTGCGTCGGAATCATGGCTAAAAGTTTTGCTTTAAAAGAGAATGTAGATCCCAAATTTGTCGAAGAGTACTTTGTCGCGGGGTTGCTTCACGATATTGGTAAAATTCCGTTGAATTCGGTAGTGTCGGAGAATTATTTGAAGGTAATGACCTATTCCAGACAAAATAAACTGCCGCTTTACAAGGTCGAAAAAAAATATTTTGGGTTTGATCATTGCGACTTGGGTATCAGGATTGCCGATTTGTGGCAGTTGAATAAAAACCTATCATGCGCTATCGGATATCATCACCGGTTAGACTCGGTCGAGCCGGAATACAAAAAATTTACCGCCACGATAGCTTTAGCCGATATTGTAACCAACAAACTTGAAATTGGCTTTAGCGGCAATAAAAATCCTGAAAACCTCGAAGAAGAGATTTTTAAAATCACGGGTTTGACTTGGGACGACGTCGATAGCGCGGAAGATAACGTCGAAGAGGGAATTAAGAAAGCCGAGGTTTTTTTAAAAGTTTCTTGAAAACTGAATGGAGCGTTATTTTTGTCCGATAAAATAATAAAACTTACCGAGCTTTCCAACCAAATATCTTCAGAATTAACGGATATTATTTTAGAGAATAATATAAAAGCGTATATTACTTCTATTATGGTAGGAGACGATCCTTCGAGTTTGAGCTATCTTTCGGGTATTGATAAACGTTCAAAGAAACTTGGCGTTGCTCTAAATATAGAAAATTTTGACGCGGACGTTTCCGAAGATACTTTGGTAAATTTGATTGATAGATTGAATAAGGATAACAATTGTATCGGTATTATTATTCAGATGCCCTTACCCAAACAGATCTCTGCGGACAAGTTATTGAACGCTATCGATTATAGAAAAGACATAGACGGTTTGAGCTATTTAAATCAAGGAAGGCTGTTTTCAGGCAATCCGTTCATCATTCCTGCGACCGCATGGGCGGTAGATATATTCCTCGCTAATTTTGAAAAAAAATATAATTTTAATCTTGCCGGTAAAACCGCCACGATAATAGGCAGATCAAATACGGTTGGTAAACCGACCTTTCATCTGGCGTTAAAAAGAAATATGACGATTAACGTCGTCCACACAAAAACGGTCGCCGCCGAAAAAGTATCGAGTCAATCGGATATAGTCGTCGCCGCTTGCGGAGTTCCTCAACTTATCGACGATAAATGGATAAAAAAAGAGGCTCTATTGATAGACGTGGGGATTCATTGCGTCGACGGTCAATGCAAATTATGCGGCGACGTTAACGTCGAAAAAGCTCTGGAAAAAGCGGCTTATATTACGGCGGTTCCGGGCGGCATAGGCTCGCTTACAAATTCGCTTTTATTTGCCAACTCAATTAAAAGTTTCTTTATGATAAATCGAAACAAAGAGTTCAAATTCAATTTTGAAACGTGATATTTTACGCCGGCCAAATTGGCTTGGGTTAAGCTCGGCGCGAATTGTCCGCCGACATAAATTTATCTCATTTTTACTACCGTTACGCCGTAATTTTTACCCTGTCTATCGTTTTCTTCGTATGCGAAACTCTTTGCCAGCGGATTGTTTTTCAGGTAGTTGTGTACAAAGTTCCTAAGAGCTCCCGCGCCCATACCGTGGATTATTCTTACGTCGGCAAAATTGTTTAGGAGCGAGTCTTCCAGAAATTTATCCAGCTTCGGTTCCGCCTCTACGCATTTATACCCTCTCAAATCCAACGTCATACTTTTTGAAGACGCGCTTACGTTATGATTTATGTTTTTGTTTTGATACTCTTTTTTTTCGTCGCCGGATAATTTTAAATCGTCCGCTTCGACAATCATTTTTAGAGTCCCGGTTTGAACGAGATACTTGTCCTGTTTGTTTTCTATTCTGATTATTTTACCTTTTACGTCCTTTGATATGATTTTTACAGAAGAACCCGCCTTGAACGTTTGGGGGTTTGCCGGGGCGTCGTTAAGATCGGAGACGGAGCCGTCTTTTTCAAGTTTATCGAAAAAATCTTTGCCGGATTTTATCGCCTCCTTAGAAGCGTCGGATGTTTTGATCTCTTTTATAATATTCTCAAACTCTTTTCTGGCTTCTTTGAGAAAATCGTATTTTTTGTCGGATATTATCTTTTTTAACTCCTTATCTTTTAAATCAATATCTTTTATCTTTTTATCGAGCTCTTCTCTCATTGTTTCAACTGCTTCTTTTGTTTTCTCGATTTCGTAGGATTTATCTTCCAACGCTTTTTTTTCAGAGTTTAAACTGTCGATCAATTTTTCAATCTGCAGATACCCCTTGTTTATTATTAATTTTGCTTCGTTTAATATCGACGCCGGCATACCCAATTGCGCCGCTATTTCAAACGCCTTACTGCTCCCCGAAGAGCCTATTTTTAATTTGTAAGTAGGTTTTAACAGAGCGTCGTCAAATTCCATAGCGGCGTTTTTAATCAAATCTTCCTGATTTGCAAAATATTTAAGTCCGTTAAAATGCGACGTTATCAAAGCGAGAGATTTATTTGCTTTAATATATTTGATTATACTTACCGCGAGGGCTTCGCCTTCGTTGGGGTCGGTGCCCGTTCCCATCTCGTCTATCAATATCAGAGAGTCTTTTCCGGAATTATTCAAGATATTAATTATGTTTTTGATATGACCTGAATACGTCGATAAAGAGTCCTGAATTGATTGAGAGTCGCCGATGTCGGCAAATATCTCCTGAAATACAAAAAATTTTGAATCGGCGTCCGCCGGAATTCCAATACCGCTCTGCGCCATTAAGCAAAACAGCCCGACGGTTTTGAGAACGACGGTTTTACCGCCGGTATTAGGACCTGTGATAACAAGAATATTATAATCTTCTCCAATATCAAGATTTAACGGAACGGCTTTATCGCCTAAGAACGGATGCCGTCCGTTTAAAATACGAAGCCCCTTAACGTCGGTTATGTCCGGGGAATTGGCGTTATGCGCGATAGACCACCTCGATTTGGAATTCGCAATATCAAATTGTATAAGTTCGTCGTCTATGGTCAAAAGAGAGTAATAATCGGAAAGAAGCCGTTCGGTATACTCTTTTCTGATCTTATACAACTCCTCCGCCTCTTTTTCCCGATAATTTTTTAGTTCGCCGTTCAGTTCGAGGACGATTTTTGGAATAATATAGACCGTCTGCCCCGTTTGAGAGGAGTCTAAGACTATCCCTTCGACAGAATTTTTGTAATTAGATTTAACTGCGACGCACGGAAGTCCGTCTCTGTAGGTAATAGAGTCAAAAGTCGAGTAATTTGATTTTTTTAGTTGATTCAGGTAATTATTTAGACTTGATACTATTTTTTCTTCAATTTTCGCAATATTATCTCTTATCTCGCGGAGTTCGCTTGAAGCCGAACTTTCCACGTATCCTTCGGCGTCTATGTATTTAAGGATTTTAGTATAGACGTCGTCGGAAAGCCGGTCTACTGTAAACATTTTTTTTAGGGTCGTCATTTTATCGTTATTATGAATAAGTTTAAAGAGATAAAAGTAGTATTTTATCGAGTTTGCGACATCATATAACTTTTTTGACTCTAATACGCTTCCTTTTTGCGACAATTCTATATCTTTTTTGAAATTATATATTATTTCGGATTTGATCTTACGATCGTCGTTTCTATAATGAGCGAGCAACTCTTTTAAAATATCGAGAGCTTCTTTAACCTTTTCAAATTCTTTACAGTAAGTAAGTTCAAGGAGAGCCGCTTTACCGGACTCGGACATAGCGTAAGACGCGACTTGATCGAGTATTTTATCGAATTCAAGTTTGTTGTAATAGTTTTTAATATTTATACTTTGCATTTTCTTTAATGACTTTTATTTTAACGTCGTCGCCGCTTGCAAGAACAAGTTTTTTTTCGGGACCTTTTGCGGTTACTTTGAAAGTATAATTACCGGGAGGGACGGGGATTTTTATCGAATACGAGTTTTTATCTATTTTATTTGAGGCAACGTTAGAATATTTTTTGAAAACGTAGTTATCTTTTTCTAAAACGAGCCCTTTTGAGCTGTTATTTAAGTAAATTTGTAAATTCTGCTTTGGCGAATAAACTTCTATAACCGCCGGCGTTTGAGTAAGAGTTATGTGAGTTACTACGCTTCTCTCCTCCAACTCAAAATCCAAAGCAAACTCCTTATTGAGATATTTGATATTTCCTCTTTTAAAGTCGTCTACTTTAAAATTATACGTATAACCGGAGTAAAAAGGCGCTCTTTTGTATGTTTTTCTTTCCTGATAAATAAAATCTTTTAGCCGGATATACTGCCCTTTAATCCGTATTTTAAGATTGTCTTCTTCTCTCTTAACCTCGTCGATTTTCATTTGAGTGTAATTATCGAAAAGAAATAGAAATTGTTTTGGATTGATCGAATCCCAAAATCTAAAATATACCGTTACATCTTGATGCCAGAGATTAGCAATCGGAATATCGCATAATTGTTCATTATTGGCGTTTTTTTCGCTTGTATGGGCGTTTAGGGGATATATATACATATATTTGCTATTTATATACGATCCCGATGAAACCGTAAATTTATGCTCCCCTTTTTTAAGATAAAAGATTTTTGAGTATCTTTCCGATTTGAAATTAGCTTTGAATTTACGGCTGTCTATTGTAATGTAGATGTTGTCCGGATCCATATTTTTTTTATCGAATACAAGGTTGACTTTACCGTACGAGGCGCGGGCGAACCATTCGTAAAATCTATTTGTATATAGAAAAGAACCAATCAATACCGCTAATAAAATACCCGCCGCGCAAAAAAACGCCGCTCTATACGACGCCTTTTTTTTGGCTTCATAGCGCCTTATAAACTGCGAATCAAGGAGATTTTTGTCAAAACCGACAAGTTTTTTGATAGCGTCTTTTATCTCAAAGACGTTGTAGGAAATAAAAAAAGCGTTAAGCGTCTTGATAAGAGGTAAAAGCGTTTTGTATCTTTTATTTTTATTGGGATTAAAAGTTTTTTTTAATATTTTTATAACCGTCGGAGGGACGTTTTTCACAATTTTTTTAACCGGCGTATATTTACCGTTTATTATGGAGGCTATAACTTCGGAGGAGTATTCGTTTTTAAACGGTCTAACTCCGGTAATCATCTCGTAAAAAACTACTCCAAGAGAGTAGATATCGGTTTGGATTGTTATATCTTTAGAAGCTCCGAATTGTTCGGGCGACATATACGCCGGCGTGCCGATTACCGTTCCCGGCTTAGTCAAATTACTTTCCCTGTCGGTTTTAGCGGCGATCCCAAAATCTACTAACTTTACCTCTCCGTATGTTGAAAGAAGTATATTATGAGGCTTGATATCTCTATGAATAACCTTCTTTTTGTGAGCGTGATGAAGCCCCAGAGCCGTTTGATACAAAATAAACAGCGCTAACGGAACGGGAATATTACCTTTGCCGTATATTTTTTCTCTCTCTTTTATTATAAAATTGAGATCGCGCCCTTTTACGTATTCCATAGCGATATAAGTAGATTTGCCCTCTTTAAAATGATCGAAAACTTGAGCTATATTTTCGTGTCTGAAATCCATCATTACGCCGGCTTCATGTAAAAATCGCTCCTGACTCTCTTTGTTTCTTATCAGCAAACTCTTGAGAATAACGTCCCTTTTCAGCGTGGGGTGCTTTGCGAGATAAACCGCCCCCATACCGCCTTTGCCTATGCGTTGAATAATGGGGTAGTCCTTGATCATTTTTGGCAAATTGCCGGAATTTTGAGCGCTCATAAAAAACCTTGAAACGTCTAATAAAATATAAATTAGATTTTAAATCTCTGCGATAATTTTAAAATAAATTTGACTAAAAATCAAGGGTTATTTATTGAGGATTAAATTTAACGCATGCGCGTCGCGTCGATTAAAGAACGCGCGACAATTGTCGCATAGAAATTCGACGCATATGCGTTAAAAAAAATTGACACATATGGAGGAGCTATATGCGCCGCGCCGCTTCCCGAGAGAATTTCGACGCATATGATATGCGTCGCAAGCGCTCCTCGATGAAAAATCGACATTTCGGACGTCCTTGTCCTCAAAAGTCGTTGCGCCGTCCGCGAAATTTATAATAATATAATTATTCATCCTTCGACAATTCCTTTTAAATCTCTACTCCGACGTCATCAGATCGGCGAATACTTTTGCGTCTTTGATAGTATTTTTGATAGAGGAGTATTCGTTAGGAGAGTGCATAGTATTATCGACGGTAGACCACAGCGCCGCCGGGAAGTTTTTCATTCTAAAGTAGGCGGCGACCGTCCCGCCTCCGATGCCGGTTAGTTCGGGCTCGGTTCCGGTAATTTTTTTTATTGAGTTTTTCAGTTTTACGACGACTTCGGCGTTTTCCGGCGTCGGAGGCGGGGCTTGTAAAAATTGCGGCGTCGTTATAGTTATTTTTACGCCGAATTCAGTTTCA
>Ga0116174_10004551_pt1 | contig 10909 bp, 9 predicted proteins | sample AD_UKC087_MetaG_FD_89801 | JGI IMG/M metagenome (GOLD analysis project Ga0116174, IMG submission 89801) | Active sludge microbial communities of municipal wastewater-treating anaerobic digesters from USA - AD_UKC087_MetaG | ecosystem: Engineered > Bioreactor > Anaerobic > Digestate | place: USA...
AAGAAGGCAGGCTTCCTGACCTGGGCAAATCAAAGCGTATTCCGCCTGACGTCAGACGCACTGGAAGGTAAAAAGCCTGAGTACCTTTGGCGCACCTGGAATGCTACGGATATGCGCGCCATGTCATCGCTCTATCGCGGTGTTGTCCCCGCGTTGTTCCAACCGATCGAGCCCCTTACGCGTAAAGTTGCGCTTGGAATGGCGCTTTACCACCCCAAAGGAGAACTACTTGGTTATGCAGACCTGGATTATGGTCCTAAAGGAGTGTGGGTGCAGCCCGTTCTCTCGCCTGAAGCCAATGACTCACAGATACTCTCTGACCTGTTAAACGCGATTCCAGGGCTTTATACCCGACCTGTATTCCTGGCAGTTCGCTCCTATCAGCCCTGGCTGGCTTCCCTTGCGGCACAACTGCCAGGTGATATTTGTGGGACCCAGTTCTTGCTCGTTCGTTACCTGGTGAGACAAGTAAAGACGGCGGAACCACAAGCTTTCGCCATCTATGAAGGCGCAAATATTGAACGCAGCCTGCCCGTAAGCCAAATTCGGCAAAAGACTGATTAGCATTGCGAACAAAGACCGCCTGGGAGCGATTTTCACATTCAACGAATATACGGGCGCAGGACCGCGCATGCGGTTCAAGATACGGTCTGCCTTGCGGCAGCCATTGTGGCGGTGGCAGCGATCAGTTTTCCAGGGCGCCCGGGGCAGTTACACCCTGCCAGAACCAGCAGCAAGGCAACAGAAAAGATCAGTCACAGCTTAATCAGGATTGGAAAAATTAGCTCTCGGGTTGGATGCGGAACTCATAGATCCCATCGCGATATTCCCAGGTCCGCCCGCAACCCGGGCAGTTCTGGCTGGCGCCGGCTTCCGGCAGGGAGTGTCCGCAGATAGGGCAGCGGAAGAACTCATTTTCCCCTGGGGTCGGTGAGCTGCCGCGTGTTGTAGTGCGAGAGAAAACGCTGGGCGTTAACTGAGCCAGGGCGCCGATGGACTGAAGAGCGCAGTCCATTGCCACCAGCCGGTCATGAGGGACATGGTTCTTGAACCAGTTTGCCCGGAAGAACGAGACTGCCAGTTGCTTTTGCAGCGAGAAGTCGGTTTCCTTCAATAGCTTTCGAATCTCTTTGGGATGAAAATTGAAATTGAGCTCCACGAACTCAACCTGCCCATGGTCGAAAGGATTCCATTCTTGTTTTCCCGCCAGCCAGCGTGCGATTGCTTTGAGGTTGCGCTTGTTGGCAAACTCAAGAATGAAAACAGCATCCTCCGCGAGTACATTACGGACGTTTCGCAGTGCGAGTTTGGGATCCGCCATATGATGCAGCGTGCGGATCATCGTGGCGCCATCGAATAGACCCCGGACGAACGGCAATTTGTAGATATCCGCCGCCACATAGACATAGCGCTGGCTGTCGCCAAGGCGCTGACGGGCTTGCACGAGTTGGGTCCGTGAGTAGTCCAAAAGCACCACCCGCTGCCAGTCGGCATAACGAGGGGTGTTGCGGCCAGCCCCAGCGCCGAGTTCCAGCATCAGCTTTCCGGGTTGGGTAAGCAGACGTTTCAGAGCGACAGCTTCCACGGCGTCTTCATAACGTCGGGTTCCGGTTTCCCAAAAGGAATCCTGGTAGTCTGAGCCCTCGTAGGAACAAACTGGTGGTGTGGTGGAGTATGTGTCTTGATCCATAATTCGCAAAGCGCCTGAGCAGGATTTCCGGCAACACCCGAAGAAACCTCCTTACCGCTGCTTCCTCTCGGACCTGACGGGGTTCGCAGGGCTTCGCCGCGCCGGTCCCGCCCAGACGCGCGTTAAGGATAATCTACGGCAGGGTGATTGTCAATCAGTCCGCATTGCTGCTACTGCCACAAAAATGACCCGATTTACATTAATTACTTTTAGTTAGTATCGTCAGGTCTTATGGGCATCACAACTTTTCGCAAGGTTCAGGTGAGAGGAAAGAGAAGGACAGGACCTAATACGCCTTGAATTTCCCCCAAAATGCCTGTGGGCTTTTATCGATTATTTTTTGGGGAATATCCAGCAAACCGGGCAGGATATGGCTGATGGGGAGTTCATCGCTCCTGAATTCCCCACCAGCCCCCAAACACCTCAATAATCTGCCGGTTGCAGGGTCCTTATTTGTGAATCAAAGGCAGGCATGTTTTGAAAAACTGCCTCGTTACTTTCAGATTATCGGTTACGTCAACAGGACAAGTAGGGCAGGCTCGAAACACAGGCTGGATGTAGGCAATCGATGTCAGACCAGCGCTGTTGATCGAAATATCGTTCCATATCCCGGTCGTGGAATACGTATTGCCGTCTACCAGCTGCTTTTTCCACCCGGTACCCTCACCAACCCGCGCCGCCGGGTAAGAAATGTACAGGCGCTGGGCATAGTCCCCGGTATATTTGTTGTTCCAAGAGACCACCGGAAAATCATTTGGATCGAAGGTGACCGCAAAGGTTGTATCAGCCAGGTTGTCAATGAACGCGTCCACATCAGCGCAGCTCCAACGATAAATAGGCTGTGGGGAGGGTCCTATTGTATTCCCATCTCCCCCACAGTCTCCCCCACTGCCCACGTAAGATGCCCTCATCAACATATTATTTGTGGTGGGACGCTTACTGTACACGATCTCCGCATGTGTGTTGTCGCTTCCGTAAGCAAGGGCAACGCGATTGCCGACTGTCCCCTCGCTCGGATTTACGATATCAATGCACCTCCAGGGATCGTTCTCTGTCCCGCAATTGGCTGGTCGATCAGGCGGGTAAATAGGGACGTCCCATGGGTAAGCATAACGAACAGCGTTGCCTTTCACATACGCGATACCAGTATCTCCGCCAGCATACGCCAGGGACGGGCTGGAAATCGGAATATTCACAGTCTCTTCGATCACAACACACCGATAACCGATTTGGTAATTAGTACAGGATGTATCAGTATCGCTGCCGGTATAATACAGGTATACGAGACGATAAGTCGGGAAATCCTCGTAAGTCCGGATGACCACTGCCATACGATAATGCCCCCCTATTCTTGCAATCGAAGGGGCGCCATGAACTCTTTCACCAAATTTGGAAATGCGAATAAGGGAAGGCAATCCACCCAAATCAATGTTTTCCATATTGTTTTTAAACTCTTGATGGAACCCTTCTATGAAATACTCTCCTGTATAATTTTCTTTTTCATAAGCCACAGCGACACCAAAAGTATCAGGGCCATAACGGCTTGTCGCCACATTACTGAAAGAATAGCTATTTAATTTTGCAATCCCTTGTAACCTACAACGCCAGGAGTTGTTTACACCACAATTTCCGGGAACTTCAGCAGTTGCCGGGTGAATCCAATAAAAATAATTTGTGCCTGGAATTGTGTAACTGATAAAAGGATACTGACGAGTGCCTACCAGGGTGGTTGACAGGTTAAGCACATTTTCTTCATCGTCATCGATGATCTCTGAATTAAATGGAAGCTTCACCACGTCCTCCGGTGAAGAAAAAGATGCCATCGCGCTCGTATGACCTAAGAGCAAGAACAAACTGAATAGAATTAATACTCCTCTCGTGATTTTCATATCTTCTCCTTTGACACCTGCTTCTAACAATGTTTGGACTGTCTCTGAGGGATTCAGACTTTCCCTGTCTAACTATTTTGCAGAAGGGGCGTTAAGTCAGCGTTAAGTATGCGCGTCGGCATAAAATGATTACTGAAAAGAAGTTAAAAGGTTTGTCTTCTGCTTTCGAAAAGAACGATTAAGAGAGATTGTCAATGAATTGGATGGCTGCTTTAACGACCGGGACTTCAAAACCTTCCGTCATTTGATTGAGAATATCAGAAAGCAGGAGCCTTGCCTGCCTGGACTTATTTTGGCTTGCCCAAAGATGAGCGAGTCCTGATGCTGATTTAAGTTCAAAAAACCGGGCTTGCTGGGCTCGCGCCAACCGGATGCTCTCCAGAAAAATTTCCTCAGCCAGCCCCATTTGTGGCGATCTCATCAACAAGAGTGTTTCCGCCTGAATTCGCAATATTTCCGGGATGAAAAATCCTTCACCTTTTTGCCGGGCTGTATCCGCTTCTTTTTGGACGATCTGGTACGCGTCAGCCACCCTTCCATGCCTTGCCATTACTTCTGCCCGCATTGAATTCATCATGCCAAATGAAACGCGCACATCTGTCTCATTTACCATCGCCATGGCTTCAGACAATAAGTTGACGCCCTTTTCTCCTTCTCCCAGATGCCCTAATGCCAAACCCAGCGAATGCAAGCCGCCGGAAAGCCAATAAACGAAATTGTATTTTCTACTTAGCTCAATTAATTCCTCTGCGGTAATCTTGAGTTGTTCAAACTGGCTGATGTTTCCGTAGATTATTGAAATCCAGGTAAGCGACAAAGCCAAAGCAATCGGATTGTCTGATTTTCTCGCCAATTCCACAGCATGTTGAGCCTGTTTCAGAGCCTGATCCGGGAAGCCTAAAGCCATCAGATCAACCGCGTATACCGAAAGGGACGCCACATACGGATCTTCAGAAAACCGCGGTCTTGAATTAGCTTCGTCAAGCAGTTTTAACTTCTCCAACACGTATTCAACGTGTCTTTTGCTTGAAACAAAGTCACCTCTGAAACAATCCGACGTCCCCAAAACCCAATGACCCAGTACCACTGACATGAGGTCGTGGTTTCGAGAGCCCATAACCATCATTTTTTCTATCAATGCAGCGGCAACCGCAAACTCAGATCGGCTAACATGATAACCGCTTATCTGAGCCAGGATGCGGCATTCCAGTTGCGTATCACCAATGCGTGCCGCTAATGCGAGGGCTCTTGATGTCGCCTTGCCCGCTTCTGCGTTCGCATACCCATTTAACGAGGTTAACGCGGTCGCACGATATTGTTGCAAAACCAACTCTAAACTAAATCTCTCCTTTACCTCAGGCAAGCTTTTGTGCAGTTCGAGACCCTGCTCAAGGTGGATCAATGCCTCTTGATTCGCGGAAAGACAGAGAGCGTTTTCTCCAGCCTCCAGCAAAAATTGAATAGCCTTCCAATAATTCCCGGCTTGCTCGTAATGCCAGGATAAGATAAGAGCCTTTTCGTTTTTATCAGCTTTATCAAGCGACTCAAGCCAAAAACCAACCGCCGCGTGTTTTTGAGCCCGCTCAATCGGGGTCAATGCGCCATAGAGGTATTTTTGGTAAAGTATGTGAGTAAACTTATATTTTGAAATTCTTTGTCCCCCAACGAGCCATTCCACATTTACAGTGCTGATAAGATTATGCTGTTTGCCAAGCCCAATAGTTAACTCTTGAATCACATCCTCTTCAGTCAGTCCAAGCAAAGCTGCAATGACTTCTGCTGTAAAGATTTCCCCTTCTATGCAAGCGATATCAAGGATATTCCTCTGCGTCACAGTCAGGCGACTCAAACGCTCTTTTATTAATGCCTCGATCTTAACAGGCAGGACTTCCCAATTGACCGACCTCCCTTCAACCACGCAGCCAGAATTGTCTCTGATCAAACCGCCGCTATCAAAAAGGCTCTTCAATAATTCAACAGCCATAATTGGATAGCCCTTGGTGAGCTGATCGAATCGTCGTCTGAAATCCTGCCCGAGTTTATTTGGCCAGGAATCAATTAAAGCGTCAGTGAAACCTTTTTCTTCCTGTGTAATCGACAGTTCTATATTGCCTCTGCTCAATTTCAATTCATTAACCACAGCTTCCAGTGGGTGCAGGCTGGCGAGGTCTTGCTTGATCTGATTTTCTGAAAGCTTACTTTCAGGCAGGGCACTGTTATGATCCGCACTGGAAGACCAAATAACTGGACGATATGCTCCTATGAGCATGACGCGGTTGTTTGTAAGGTTCTTGCCGATGTGAAAAAGCAGATTGATTGAAGCGGTGTCCATCCACTGCATGTCGTCAATGACCAGAATCAAAGGTGTTATTTCAGCAATCTCAGCGACTAATTGTGCGAATTGATCAAACAAGTATGCCTGGGTCACCGCTGGATGAGCTGCACGTTGCTGCTCATCCAGGCGACTCACAATCCTACGCAACTCCGATAGCCAATCAGGCTCTGGGCTCTCCCCAATAACGTTTTCATTACACCAATGTATCGCTTTGTTCAACAGCAAACGACCAGGGATAAACACACCAATTAAGTCATAACCAACCCTAAGAATTGCTTTGACAAGTTTCGGAAATAATTCTGATCTTACTTGCCTCCTCCCGGGCAACTGGGCAGCCGGGAATTGCGCTTCCCCAGCCAGCCCGCTTAGATCGTAAAGTATCTCCCGGAATGGCGAGTATGGATCGCCGGGACCGATATAAGCATTCCCCTTTCCGAAAGCTGTCATAACTTGGGGCTGCGTTTTCAGTGCATTCCTGACAAATGTCCTGACCAAAGATGATTTGCCTGTGCCTGCTTCTCCGCTTATAAACACGCATTGTGTCTGACCGGCGAGCGCCTTACGAAAATGCTCACTGAGAAACAGCAACTCCTTCTTGCGACCCACGAATGGAGACATGTTTGCATCATGTGCTAATGGAGATTTGCCATCAACCCCTGGCTGCGCTGAAAGTTCGGAAAGGATGCCGTTTTTTTGATCAGCTTCGACCAACTGCCTGTAAAGCAAAGCTGTTTCCGGCGCGACCTGAATTTGGAAATCATCATTAATCAATTGTTGTAATTTGGTGAAATGTGCCAGGGCGGCAGTCCGCCGTCCATCAGCAAATAATGCCCGCATCAATTGTCGATGGGCGGGTTCAAAATAGGGCTCCATCGCGATTTGACGCCTGGCAGCCTGGCTGGCGAGGTCGGATTGACCACTTTTGAGATAATACTCGGTCAAATCATTGAGAGCAGACATAGCCATCTGTTGATAATGGTGCCTCTTCAACTCCAACCATTCATCAAAATCCACCGCTTCCTTCACGTGGTAACCCTGCATGAAAGCGCCACGATAAAGGTCCATGGCATGGTTGAGCTGTTTCACGCAAAAAGCGCAATTGCTGCGGTCTGCGTGAAGATGTTGTTTGGTCTGCCCGATCAAATCCGCAAATAGAACCGTATCAAGTTCCATCGTGCATTGACTCCTGAAATTAATGGAGTGAGCCGTAATGTCCAACACGTGGTCGATGCATGGAACAAGTTTATGGATCTGGTTCAGAGCTTGACGCAAATTTGTATAAGCAACTTTCTGGGATTTATTTGGCCAAAACAATTCAGCAAGGAATTCTCGTCGGTGTACAGATTGTTTTTCTTCAGTCAGAAAGGCGAGTAAACCGAGACTTTTTGTCCACAAACCGGCTTGAACTGCCTGAGTTTCGACAGTTAGTCTCACTGATCCTAATAAATCCAGTTTGAACTGAGCCAAATCCATCCAGCCTCTCATATTTAGACAAGAGTCATTATTGGTTCATTGTGGTGCCTGTTATTATAGCCTTAAATCAACAGGAATATCCTTAATCCGCTTCCACCGCCTAGCCACGTTCCCCCTTGAGTTTGCAGCAGGACTGGCAAAACAGGTGCGAGTGTGAGGCTTCGGAGCGGGCATGAGGACAAATCTCAGTATGTATGCAATCGATAGCCCTTAACCCGCCATGGGTTAGTGTTGAAGCATTGCTTACTGGTTTTTCCGTTCAATTTAAGAATTCGTGTTCAAATCACCGCCCAAAAGGAAAAAAATCGGTCAGGCTTCCTGGGTGAACCCGATACTATGAAACGAAACCGGAATTAATGAGATTGCCTGATGGTAAAAACTTATGACAAAGAAAGCCGCGGGAACTCAGCCGAGCTTCTCATCGCAAATCCCGCGATAGCCACAACTGCGGCAGCGGGCGCTGCTGGAATGGGAGCGTGCTGGAGCTGTGTTTCCCTTTTCTATCCGGCGAATCTCCCCAAGTGTTTCCATCAGCCGCGCCTCAAGCTCGGGCGTAAAGTCCACCTTAAAATCTTTATCAGGGTAATGCAGCAGACCATATTCCGGGGTTTGGGCATAATTACTTTGGATGAGCAGACCATATGCCATCAACTGCAACTTATGGGATTCGTATGGAGTATCCGGTGTGTGACCGGTTTTAAGCTCCACTGGTATCAGACTGCCCTGCCTGGTTTTCACCACGTAGTCCGGCTTTCCCACCAAGCCAAGCTGATGGTCCAACAGGGCTTGCGGAACCTTCTGCCAGAGGTCGGTATCCGCGTAAAAAATCCGGGCGTCGGGCAATCTGCTTTTCTTGCGTTCGCGCAAACTCAGCATAAGCAAGGCAAGCGCCAGCGCGAACAGGAGCAAAACCAGCCACCACAAATCACTCATTTCAGGATCCAGATTGACAGCAAAATCGCCACAGCCAGGGCTAACAGCGCCAGCCACCTATAAAAAACCGCGAGTTTTACCCCGCGGTTATGTTCTCTGTGCTCCTGACCGCCCGCGTCCATGGCTCCCTGGTTTTCGGAGGGCATGTTTTTTTGCTGGTACCACCAGGCACGCTGGCAATAACTGAAACTTCCCAGTTCCGAAGCGCGCACTTTGCGCATCAGGCTTGCTTGCCCTCCAACAGTCCGGAAAGGCGGTCCAGTTTGCTTTCGAGTTCATATTGCCGGAAAGACACCGTAATATCCGCCCGGGTGCGTTCGATGATGCCGCGCGCCAGGTCAGTGCGGCGGCGCAGACCGTCGGTGATGGCATCGGGATAGTCCATCGTGACAAGTTGGGTGAAGACGTCATCCATCAGTGCCAGCAGCCGTTCGACCTCGGCGCTGTAGCCGGGGCGCAGCAGGTCCAGGCAGCGCCGGCGCAGTTCGCCAAGGGTCTCAGTGAGCCCATTCAGGTAAGCCGGCGGCTCCGCGTCCAACTCCTGCGGGGTGGGCAGCGCTTCTCCCTTGATCATCGCCACAGTCAGGCAGGCTTCGCAATATTCCTTGATGGCATCCTGCGTGTAACCCGCGAAAAACAGGTCGGGGTGCTCAGCGCGGAGCGTGTTCGTCAGGGCTTGCGCCAGCTCACGCCCCTGGTCGATCTCTGTCTGCGCCTCAGCATGGTCCTCACGGTGAATTGCCCGGATCGCCAGCGAAGCATGGCGTGTCAGTTCACGCGCCTGTTTCAGGGCTTCGTCGCGCAGGGCGGTTTTTTGGTCAAACCCGCGCCGAATTTGGTCACAAATCAAATCGAGCTGGTCGGTCATTTTGTATCTTCGGGCGGGTTCGGAACGCCCTTATCGCGGAAAAGTTCATCCGCCAGGGTATGCCCGCGCGGGATGCGTATCTCGCCAAAATTCGCCTCATAGCGGGCGATGTTCTCGTTGATTGCCCGTTGGAAGAGCTTCATCGTCAACGGCGAGAGGATCAGCCGGGTGTTGAGTTTGAGGCTCGCCAATCCCGGCATCATCGTGGCAAAGTCGAGGATGAACTCGTGGGGGGTATGGGTTATATAAGCGGTGTTAATATACCGCGGCTCGAGATCATCCGGGACTAAAAAAGGTATTTTCTGCTGTTCGGGCATGGTTAGAACGGAATATCGTCGTCGTCAACCGTGTCACTGGCTTCGTGATTGCTTTCACCACGAGCGGAAAGGAAGCGAACGGTATCCGCGAAAACTTCATAGCTGCTGCCCCAACTGCCATCTTTCTTTTGAAAGACCTGGGGGGCGCCTGTATTGGAATCCGGCCGCAGGCGGCCTTCCACCAGGACCTTGGAGCCTTTGGTCAGGTATTGATTGCAGCTTTCAGCCTGCTTTCCCCAAACTGAAACGCGGAACCAGGCAGTCTCTTCTTTATCGTTATATTTACGGCTGGTTGCCACAGAAAAACTCGTGACTGCTTTGCCATCAGGGGTATAGCGCATCTCAGGGTCTCTGCCAAGATTACCTATAATGATAAGTTTCTGGTACATTGGAATTCCTTTCGTGTGTCGGTGTGTGTTGTGTGTAACAGCCTTTGCTTAATTCTACATCATTCTGACGCAGTTTCATCAAACATATCCTTTTCTTTTAGCGATGGGAAAGCCAACTCAACTCTTTGATCGTTCGAGCCTGTGCCCGCAACGAAGTGGAGAGGAACAACAGACCGGCAAGAACGGAGTTTTTGGTAACCGACTCTAATCCATCTGATTGATACCTACGCCGGGGTGATACACACCGTTTCTGGGGTATGATAGACACAGTCCTGACATGATCGGAGATGCCCATGTGCGACACAATCGGATTGATCACATCGGAGAATGTGTTTTTTGCCAAGAACAGCGATCGCTCCCCCAACGAGCCGCAGGTCGCTGAATTCTACCCTGAGGCAGATCACAACCCCGACCAACCGCTTAAAACGACCTACATCACCATTCAGCAGGTTGCTCATACCCACGCCTTGCTGCTTTCGCGTCCGACCTGGCTGTGGGGCGGTGAGATGGGTGTAAACGAATTTAGTGTGTGTATTGGCAATGAAGCTGTTTTTACCAAGGGCAAATACGCCAAAACCGGTCTGACTGGCATGGATTTGCTGCGTCTTGGGCTGGAACGCGGCAAGACTGCCGCGGAAGCCCGCGATGTGATCATCAAACTTTTAGAAGAACACGGGCAGGGTGGGAACTGCGGGTTTGATCACACCTTCTTTTATGACAACTCCTTCCTGATCATAGACCGTAAACAAGTATTTGTGCTCGAGACTGCAGGACGTGAGTGGGTTTACAAAGAGGTGCAACGTGCGAGTATCTCCAACCGCCTGACAATCGGAGCGGACGGGGACAAGTATAGCGGGGGACGAGTTATTGATTTTAAGAAAACATACCTGGAGCCACTATATTCTTACTTTTCGGGTTCGGCTGACAGACTGGAGCAAACCAGCGCCTGCCTGGCGGATGCCAAAAATGCCGCGGATCTGATGAGCGCGCTGCGCCTGCACCGGGAAGACGTGCG
>Ga0116174_10004552_pt1 | contig 10909 bp, 8 predicted proteins | sample AD_UKC087_MetaG_FD_89801 | JGI IMG/M metagenome (GOLD analysis project Ga0116174, IMG submission 89801) | Active sludge microbial communities of municipal wastewater-treating anaerobic digesters from USA - AD_UKC087_MetaG | ecosystem: Engineered > Bioreactor > Anaerobic > Digestate | place: USA...
TCTTTTATTTGTTTTCAAGCTATGTTAAGACACTACAAACAAAAAGGGACTACCCTTGTAGTATCTCAGCGGCGAAGCATCGAACCCTAGAGGGTAGCCCCTTTTTAGGTTCGATGACCTCAAGTCAAAGACTTAAGGATTTTCAATTTCGCCGCTGAGATTTAGTTTTCTAAAGCTATTTTACCCTAAAACACGAATTTGTGGCATATGATTATAAGTTTCGATGGCTTGATTAACACCCAAGCTTAAAGCGTCTGCCAAATCGTCGTAGCGCTCACTACCAAAGTTTACTAGCTGATTTACAAGTTCATCCGCACCTAACACTGGGAATAAAATTTGTCCGCTTGCTATTAAAGGAGCAATTGCACTAAGCCTTGTACGCTTATCTCCATGTACTTCAACAGCCTTTGCCTCATACATTAACTTTTTTAACTGCTCAACAAGTGCAGGTTGATAGGCAACCTTTTCAACATAAATTGCAGGCCTTCGGCCATTGCCCAGTGTTGCTACTAAACTTTGCAACTCGGTCAGCGTAGCCGTGTTGTTCATACGCTTATTAACAATTGAACCTAAAATGTAAAAGTAGAGTTTGTTTTCAATATGATAAATGGAAATAGGAATAAGCGCAGTCTTGTCGGCTTTATTTCGTTCTGAAATTGCCAAGTCCGTTGTAACAATTGTTCTTAAATAATAATTATATGATGGAAGTTGATCATAGTACTGGACTTCTTCGGCAGAAACCACATTGTAATTATCAGGAATAATTTTAAGCATGTACTCTCGTTGCCATATTAGTTCGTTTCCGCATTTTAGCTTTTCTTGTTGAATGGATTGGCTATTAGGGTACTTACTTTTCCATAGCGCGCTACCGTTATCATCCAGAAACTTATATGACTTAAAGATTCCAAAACGCTTTTTCTCGGTTATTTCGTTGTGTAAACGCATAATAAGCGAATCGTCGTGTAATAGGTTTCCAATTACAATTATTCGAGTATTCAAATCACCACAAGCTACAACGTCACTTACAAACCAGTTGTATAACTTATCCCTATTATCAAGGTTTGAAACTTCGGCAAAACGCTCAACATCATCACAAATAATTAAATCCGGCCTATATTGCCTGTGCTTTATACCCCTAACATTTCCATCTACCGACATTGCGGTTATTTTGGCATCATACTTAGGTAATATAATTGAATCCGCTCTCCAAGTGTCATTTATAGCAAAGGGTCCAAAATCTTTTATTAGCAGCTCGTTTGATTCAAATTCTGTTTTTATGTTTTTTAAAATTTGTTGAGATTGAGCTTCGGTATCGCTAATTATTAGCGGAAACTTCTTTTGGTGCCTACCAACTATCGCCCAAATTGGATAGCTGTTTGACATTATTGAAGTTTTTCCGCTTCCTCTAAATGCCACTACGACCGAGAACTTTAAAGTGTCATCTTCTGTAAGTGCAAAAAGTTCTTTATGAAAGTCGGCCGACTCATACAAAATGTAATGAGACATGTATATATAGAAAAACCACCAATGGCTTTGATAAGCTAAGTTTTTTCTAAACACCGAGTCTTCAACAATGCGCTTTTTTATAACCTCAAATTGTTTTTTGGTTAACTCCAACGGGTTAGTTTGCCTCGTCATGCTCACCAATTTCCTTTATTTGAGGTAAAGCAATTAAACTAATAGCCTTATCAATTAAATCCTTCTGCTCAGCTGTTAAAGGCTCAAGACTTGCCCGTAAGTGGCCTGTAAGCTCAATTTTTGTGGAATAGTCCTTGTGTTTGTTTTTTAGCCAAAATATTATTGCAGTTAAGTTTCGTTCTTTTATTGCAGTTAGTAGCTGTGACTCCGCGTAATCGTTCATCAGCTCTGTACCTTGTTTAAGTGCTTCGTGAGCCTGTGCTGCAAAATCCGCATCTTCCCTTAACCACCTATAATATGTTGTTCTACCAACACTAGATTTCTCACAAGCTAGTTGAACGATCGGCGTTTTCTTTAGATTCTCAAGTAATATAACTTTTTCTTGTTGTTGCCTTTCATCAATAATTTTGCTCATAGGATTCGTTCTCCCTTAAGCCCTGTTAACTTTTCCCAGCGATTTTTAATTACTTCAGCATAAACTGGAGATTTTTCCATTAAATAACATCTACGTTTCATTTTTGTAGCCGCGATGAGCGTGGAGCCACTACCTCCAAAAGGCTCAACTAATAAATCACCCCGTTTTGTTAGAACTTTGATGTATGGAATTAGAATTTCAAGTGGTTTTGTTCCAAAAATGATCCCTTGACCTGAACTTTTCTCATCGGACGCCACGTATTCAATAAAGTCAGTTGGTTGATACTTTTTGCCATGTTTATAGCTTTCCCATTGAGGTTTACCCGAAATTGCATATAAAGCAGTTTCGTACTCGTTTTGCAGTCCATCTTCTTCAGGTTCTAAGTTATATTCAACATCCACATTAGGCGAAGCACCAACCATTGCGATATCGTGCTTGGAAAAGAACCTGTACTTTCCTGCAAAACCTTGCGTGCGATTTGGTAGGTGCCATACAATCATATTTTTAACCTTCCAATACTTTTCCATTTCGCCCCAAATGGTTCTTATGTTTTTCCAGTTCTCATATACTATGATCGAAAAACTTTCTTTTTGGATCTTTGCGATGTTTGCCATCCATTTCTTGGTAAAGTCATCGGGTATAACATCTGTTTCAAGGTAGCGTCGGTCACGTTTAGCACCAAAGCCTGTTATTGCTTTTCCTGCCTTCTTTTTACCTTTCAAATAATCCAAAATATACGGCGGGTCAGTAAAACACATATCGGCTTTTTCAGTACCGAATAGCTTTAGTATGTCCGCTTCGATGGTGGAGTCACCACACATTAACCTGCTATCATCAAGCTTGTACACTTCGCCTTTTTTAATGTTTATATTTTGGATATTAAGTTTGTTAAGCTCTTTTTGGAGATCGAATTCGTCTGGTGTGTCGTCAATTCCGAATATATCGTCCAATTCTTCGCTAGAAAAGCCAATATCGCCAAGTAGCGATGAGTCAAATTCGGCTAGAAGTTTAAAATCCCAAGCCCCTGTATTTCTGTTAAGTCTAAGATTTAACTCCTTTTCTTTTTCAATATCGGGAATGTCTACATAAACTACAGGTACACTATCAAACCCGAGTTCTTTGCCCATCTTAAGCCTGAAATGGCCACCAATGACTACGTTTTCCCTATCTGAGGCTGAATTAACAATTAGTGGGTCAACAAACCCAAATTTTGTCAGGCTTTCCTTTAATTTAGTACAAGACTCCACATCCCACTTTCTGGGATTGTAGGTTGCGGGTTTTAATTCGTTTACAGGTACGTAAACTATATTTAATTTTTCTTCCATATAGCCTCCTTTAGGCACAAAAATAACTACATACTTTCATATGCTTAGAATCATTTATTTGTTCGTGGCTAACGTCTTAAAATGACAAATGCCTTGTTCGGATCCCTTAAATAAGTTTTAAAGCTTATTAATTTAATTTTAGTGGAAAAGTGTGTGAAATTAGTACCCCGCTTAAAAATACTTTACTAGATTAAAAAACTACAAACTGTTTATGTTACTTTCTAATTTTTCTTTCCATTTCTTCCATGTGGGTAGATGTTTGTTTAGGAGGACGTAAAACTTATCGCTATGGTTATGCTCTAGTAAGTGGCAAAATTCATGGATAATCACGTAATCTCGATACCTATGTCATTTCTATGTTCAAAAAGGAAGTAATAATAGGTGTTTTCGGGCATAGCAAAACGTTACCAACTAAGCGTGGGTTTAAGCCCAAGTAATAGGCAAGGCATTGAAAAAGTGCTAAAAAGGACTCATATAAATTATTTATGTTGCTAAAGCTAAACACAAAAAAGATATTCTGGCTAACTGTAAGTGGCATCATCGCTGGATTTACCTTTTTGTACCTAGAAGATAAGATATATGACTTTCTTATACTACCTAAGTATTATCCAGCATCCATTGTTCCTATAGTTTTAATTATTGGCCTATACTCCATATTTTCATATGTAATTATAGATCCGGTTAATAATTTCAAGTTACAAAGAATTCATAAAGAATTTTCATGGTATGAGATATATCTATTTACGTTTTTAACTGCGCCCCTATTTTCGGTTATTTTAAACTCAATACTTCATTTGTTGCCACTTGAGTTAAAAAATAGAACATTAGTGGAAGCTTTCCCAACGCATACAGTGCTACCTATATACTTACTGCTTTTGTGTATATATCTCTTATATTATTTATTGCCAAAATGTAAACCCCAAGATGAGTATAAATTTGCATGCGGCAGTGTTGGAAAGGACGATGATGCCTTTGGCTACAATACCTCGGCAATAAACGTATCAAAAGCAATCCTTGAAAACAAAGAAAATATAAGTGTAATGGAACTATTTGGAAAAGCAGGTCAGGGAAAATCAAGCTATCTAAGAATGATTATTGAAAACATAGACCCCTCCGCTTTGCTCTATACGTACATCTCTTTGACAGAAACAAACGAGGCGTCGGACTTTTCAAGACTATTTGCAGAACGTTGGACGGGTACGCTTGCAAGCAGATACCCAATACTAGACTGCAAGACCAACATCGGAATTATGAAAGAAATTACCAGGGAAGTCAGTGCGGGTATAATCACAAGCTTTATCTCGTTTTTGGAAACCTATAATAAAGGGCTTTCTGATACAAAACGCTGGGATAGAGACGAACCAGTTACGAAATCAGTAGCAACAACATTTAATAACATTCCAACAATCCACGAAAAAGTTTGGATTATTGTTATAGACGAGTTAGATAGAGCTCGTTTAGATGAACTTTATAGAGTAATTGAGGTTATTGAACGTTTCAAACAATTAAGTATGGGAGGATTGCCCATTAGACTTGTATTCATATTGAGTATTGCTAGGGAAGTTTTAGAAACCAATTTAACAGAAGAAAGCAACAAATCATGGGACTCAAAGCTAATTAGAGATTTTCTATTTAAGAACAAAAGCATAGACAGAGTTATAAATCTTCCACCAATGGATTTACACACAAACGAAGGATTTATCAAAAAGAAGATAAAGGATAGTTTTTATTTCAATAAATATCTGAAAGATACAGCGCGACCACTTGATGTTGACGGAGTAATGCCTAACTCATTACTTAGTTCTGACTCTAGGTCTCTGGATAATGAAGATGTAATTGCGTATGTAATCGCATTACTGATGGAAGAATCCCCAAGAGTTGTAATAAATACTTTTAAGCAGGAAGACTTTCTTGCAACTGCCTTATTGGAAGGAAAAGAAACTAATATCAAACCGTTTGTTCGATACGGAGAGTTTCTCTTATTTTCATACATAACTATCAGATATCCTTTTCTGTTAGACCTTTTTAATATGAGAGCTGCACAGCTGGCACCGGAATCTCGTGGTGTAGATGAATGGCTTCTTGGAGATAGACTAAAGAAAGAAAATAAGGACATTGTCCAATATGTTTCAGAAGTAACAAAACAAGAAATAAACCCCTCAGACCGTGATATCGTAAAAAACATACTAGGCGTAGTAGATAAAAGGTTAATAGAGTTAAAAAGAGAAAGGCACACCACTAACAAACAGGATATTAGCGAAACGGAATCTCTGTCATACCCGCAAAACATGTATGACATGTTAAGGTTAGTTTCAAGCAAAGACGATCTCTACAGGAATTCGTTGCAATTATACAGAGAACATACAAAGCAAATAGATAAAAGTTTTCTTAATAATGTTAAACCGCTAGATACTTTCCTTAGTTACGCACGTTTTACAAGAAATATTTATAATCCAGATCCAAACGTTAACAAGGAGGTTGCAGAAAAACTATATGACATGTTTCATAAGCAGCTAATCAAGTTTGATAGCTATGTTGGCGGCTTTGACTCAAAATATTCAACATCAACTTACGAATTTATATTTGCCCTACTAGAATTATTTGAAAATAAGAAACAAAACTATAAGGATATTGCCCTCACTTTGCTAATAAAATTTCTAAATGATACTAAAATCAAGTCTGAACCAAAATTAATGATTCTAAGCGCATTTTTTAAACACGAGAGTTCTTCGGATATTAACTTTAGGCTTACAAGATCACTAGAATGGCTTAATGAGGATCAAAAGAAAACTTTAATTGAAACTAAGAATCATGTGTTCGACGAAGTTAATAGTCGTTATATCCATGGCAAGGAGGACATATACACAGAGGAGAACTTCTTTTACGTAATGTATCAGAACTGGTCGGGAGACCCAGCAAATACCGAGGAAATCGAAAATATACGTAAATGTGCCTTTAAATATATAGATAAGCACGAAAGCGCATTCTTTAAATACCTTGAACAATTATTTTATTCTGAAGCCCTGGAAAGTGTAAGTGAGATAGATGGGTTTCATGTCTCAAGCAACTCTATCGAGCTTTATATGCCACTTCAAAATCTATTACAGGCCTCTAACTACTTTGAAAATTCGAAAGAGTTTATAAAGGTCAAGAAAAAGGTAGATTTTTGGCGAAAAGCATTTGAAGATAAAGAACAATATAAAAAGTATCTAGAATTATATAGGGTTAACGCGGACAACACTACGTTAAGAGGACTCTTGATGCCAAAGGTAGCTACAGATGAGCATTGATTATCTAAAACCCGAGCAATATTACGTAGATATATACGACCTTTCCACAATACGCGAATGTCTACGCACAATAGAATTTTGGCGGAAAGCATATAAAGAACACTTCAACGATCCAGAACTTAAATCCTTAACAGACGAGAAAAAGGAACATGACTTCGGCCTAATTTTAGGTAGACACCTATTCGTGGTTAAGACGAGTGAGTACAAAGGAAAAAAGGAGTTCATACAAAAATTAATGAGTGAAGATAAAGCCAAGCAGGCTTATTACGATAACGCTATAGAACCAAAAAACGTTATATGTACAAAATGCACTGCAGTAATGAAATACAGTTCCAAAATCCTTGAGGACTACATGGATACACCTATGCGTGTTTGTTTCATGTTTGACTGCCCTGCATGTAAAAAGCGACAAGCCATTTATGATAACGGAGAGGTTTATATCCCAAAACCAAATCTTTGTCCTAAATGCGGTAAAGAAGTAAAAGTAACAACCAAAGTTAAAGATAAAGTTATTACATGGACAACAAAATGTAATTCCTGTGGTTATAAAAACGTTGATATAGACGATTTTAGTAAAAAGGATGCGGAACGTGCAAAAGAGGAAGCAGAAAACAAAGCTCTTTTAGAAAAGTACCGCGCTGAGTTCTGCCTTGATGATAAAAAAGGCCAAGAAGATCTCGATACTATAGAAGCACTAGAATATTCCAAATTTGCGCATGATGATGAAATGAAAAAATACGATAATCCAGTATATGAGCAAGTATCAAAGATTAAAAAACTAGGCATTGGAGAACTTGAAAAATTATTAGCACCACTTTTTGAAAAACAAGGCTATGTTAAATTCTCACTGGATAAACCCGAAATGGGACAATTCGTTATCGTACCGTTTTCTTTCCAAGAAACAGAGACTCACAGGAACAAACGCGAAAGTATGTACGATCTGCAAAAACTAATAAAAGATATTTTGGAAGAAACTAACTGGAGATTAACAACCGAGGGCTTATCAAACAGACTTGGATTTATCACAGGAAAACTTAAAGGATATGAGAGGGAAGAAGATTTAATAACAATAACTGGAAAAATTAAGGAAGAACCAAATCCAATTACCGATCCCAACAAAAGATCACATTTGGAACTAAATAATATCGTACAGCTGGCAAGGCATATGGGACATTTTGAGGCGGTAGAAAATATTCGTAAGCGAAGATTGGAAAAAGAGCCAGAAGGTTTTTTCCTTGAGGTATCAGATGGAGGAAACTATACCTGCGGGATATGCGGAAGATCCTTTGCGGGCGACAAGATATGGTGGAACTTGGATGGGCTAAGGTGTGCCGATTGTTGGAAAAACATTAAAGAAGGGGTCATACCACATGACCTAAAGCACGAATACGATGGAGACAATCAGTGGGTTCCTGAGTGGCAATTCCAGTCCGATTATGGGATACACCCCGCAACAAGGGATAAATATGTAAGGCAAGGAATACTGAAGGCAAGACAATTAAAAGATGCAAAAGGTTATGTTTACTATAAAGTCTTTTTGGTTGATGAAAACAAGGAATTCCTAAAAGACCACCCAAAAAGGCCAAAAGGCGGAGCTAAGCTTAAATGGTCGGAAGAAAAACATGCATGGCTTCTCTGGTCAGATAAAAAAGAAGATAAATCCTGATACAAGAGCATTGACACTTACGCTATTGTGAGTATAATCGTGCTCAAGTATGAGAAATACGCTGACATATAAACAAAAACTAGTACTTTCAACCGTACAAGACCTAATCAAAAAACTGGGAAAATCCCCAACTCTTGAAGAAATCAGACAAGCATTGGGATATGCCAGTATTAGCTCAGTCCAAAGGCATGTCGATGCCTTAAAGAAAAAAGGTTATTTGATTAACGAAAAAAATCAAAACCGTTCACTTGTACTTCCCGCATCAGAGCCCGTAGTAAACATTCCTCTTGTGGAAATGTTGCCTGTGGTACCCCACTATACGCAGAAGAAAATATTGAAGCCTATATCCCCTATAAAATAACAGCAATTAAAGCCAATCCTAAAGACTACTTTTTCCTCAGAGCTGTTGGCGATAGCATGAACAAAACAAATATTAACGGTAAAACCATCGACGATGGCGATTTTGTGTTAGTTAATCAAACTAATTCGGCTGATTACGGTAAACGCATAGTAGCGCTTATTGGCGATGAGGCCACAATAAAAAAATTCGAGAGAGATAACAATCATATTGTGCTGGAACCTGAATCTACAAACCCAGCCAACAAAAAAATTATTTTATTTGATGATTTCTTAATACAAGGCGTGGTTGTAGATGTATTAAAACAAGGAGAAAAATAAAATGGCAAATTACCATGTTTCAGGAAACAGAAGTGAGGGATATCAAGTTAAGAGGGAAGGCGCGCAAAGAGCCGCGGGTCACTTCGATACAAAATCGGAGGCTGAGAAATCTGCTAAAGATATGGCGCATAACTCGGGTGGTGGAGAAGTCAGAATACATAACCCGCAAGGGCAAATAACTGACAGTGACACTGTTAAGCCCGGAAATGATCCATGTCCACCAAAGGATACTAAAAACTAGATGATTTGAATTCCTAGGACAATGCAACTATGGGCACGCTTAATTCAGAATCACAACAAACTACGGAAGTTTTATCTATTAACGGATTGAGCATTCCTCCACTCAAGGTAGAGGCTAATAACTCCGTTGGAAAAATAATACATATTATTAGGCCGGAAAAATATGTGCAAGTAGTTTCACAGAATCAGATAAACATTTCACCGAGAATTCGTGAAAACTTGTATGTTCTTGATAACGGGGAAAATATAATTATTAGCGATAGAAAGATTAAGACCAGACCAGATGGTGTGGATGGAATTTTAATCAAAACATCGGAAAATTCACTCCGATGGACTTCTCATAAATTAATTGATGAATTCCATGATAAAACTAATGAGTTAAAACAATATTCCGAGGGTATAACAAAAAGCTGGATTGGGCAATTTAAATACAATTCCGAAAGTCATACAGATGAAGGAAATATCTTACTTCCAGGACTAAGACCGCCACAAATTGGAGGGTTACACTCTATAGGTGCACACTGGAGCACTAATAGTCAGGTGGCAACCATCGTAATGCCTACTGGTACAGGGAAAACAGAGACTATGATTTCCGCTTTGGTGGCACATACTCTTAAACACGTACTTGTAGTTGTTCCCTCAAGAGTTTTAAGAGATCAAACTTATGACAAATTTGCAAATTTAGGAAAACTTCGAGAACTTGGTTGTATTGATAGCAATATGGCAAATCCTGTTGTCGGGGTATTAAAAAAACAAATTGTAAGTCACGAACAGTTAGATATCTTCGATAAGTGTAATGTTGTCATATCAACTATGAGTGCCCTGACAGGTAAAGAAACCAAATCTCTAATATCACAAATCGCCGATAAAATTGATGCACTTTACATAGATGAAGCCCATCATATAGGAGCAGAAAGCTGGACTGAATTTAGGGAATACTTTAAAAACTGTAAAGTTCTACAGTTTACAGCAACACCTTATCGAAGTGACGGTGTAATAGTAGACGGAAAGGTAATTTTCGAGTATTCATTGCAACAAGCTCAGGTGGATGGATATTTTAAACACATTAACTTTTTACCTGTCAATGAAATTGACCGATCAGATGCGGACAAAGCAATAGCAACAACAGCTATTAAAAAGTTAACTGAAGATATAGGAAAAAATTTAAACCATGTAATGATGGCAAGATGCTCGAACATAAATAGAGCCAATGAACTATTGTCTCTTTATCGAGCACTAGCTCCAAATTTAAACCCCGTTTTAGTTAATTCGGAAATCAGTAATACAACCCCAATAATAGAAAACATCCGCAAAGGAAATCACAAAATAGTTGTTTGCGTTAATATGCTAGGAGAAGGTTTCGATTTACCCGAACTTAAGATTGCAGCTTTGCATGATTCTCACAAAAGCTTGGCAGTTCTGCTTCAATTCATCGGAAGATTCACAAGAACATCTAACAGCAACATTGGGGATGCCACAGTTGTTGCAAATATTGATGACGACAGCACAATGTCATCTCTAGAGAAACTGTATAGTGAAGACGCCGACTGGAACAAAGTGCTAAGTGAGTTCAGCTCTGAAGCTGCTAAATCTCACCGAGCATTGATAGATTTTTTAAACGAGTCTACGAAATATGAAAAGACTAATAATGAAGAAA
>Ga0116174_10004555_pt1 | contig 10900 bp, 11 predicted proteins | sample AD_UKC087_MetaG_FD_89801 | JGI IMG/M metagenome (GOLD analysis project Ga0116174, IMG submission 89801) | Active sludge microbial communities of municipal wastewater-treating anaerobic digesters from USA - AD_UKC087_MetaG | ecosystem: Engineered > Bioreactor > Anaerobic > Digestate | place: USA...
AAAAAGGCTTGTAAAATGCCTATGAAATAGGCTGTTTATACTGCTAAATCTTTGCAAATCGGACTGGTAAAAACTACGGGCTGCTTTTTTATGTCCGAAAGCACTACTTTGTCAACAGCACCGTTTTGTTCACCATTGATTATAGATACCGTAACGTTTCGTTACTCCATGTGTCATGGCAGTCTATGATTTTAATCTGGATTTAAAAATCGGTGTGTATGCTGCACATGGTGTGTAATCTCCTATATATCGAAGTTTATTTTACACACCTGCTGCACCGTTGCTGTGTAATTGCTGTGTAGTCCTGTTTTAGGACTACATCGTTTATGTATACGCCCTAAAACAGGGCGTGAAGGTTATTGAATAAAAAGCTTTTTTAGAATGTCGCAATAAAGGACTTGTAAAAACTTTCTGGCGTAGATATAATAAATATATATATGTTTTTTATGTTTAGGGAGGGTGTGACAATGTACAAAAAAATAAAGCTATTTTTGTCAGCTTTGACTGCCTGCGCTGTAACAGCGGCAGCTATGACTGTTTTTCCTGTAAATGCTGTGGGAGAGACGGAATCTTCGGAGGTGACAAACAGTGCCGCGGTGAGTCTTACTTATTATGACGAGGAATTCAAGGCTCCTTATTCGTGCAATGACCTCATAGCATGGAAGGCTGATGACGATGATGGCGAGGCAACAATCGTTCGTAATTCTGTGGGCGGTTATTACGTTTGCAACTGGGACAGTACAAGACTTGCGGAGTTCCTTGTCGGTGAGGGAAAGGTACAGTCTATAGACGATGTCAAGGATTGCTTCGTAAAATATGAGGCAGCCTTTAAAGACACGGAAAGCTATGCTATTGGAGCTGTGGTGGAATGTTACGATGCTGAAAATAAAAAAACAGCGGAAATAAGAGTTCTTGACTCATATACAGAAGACGCTTTCAGTGCAGATACCGATAATGCAAAAAATAAGCATAAACGGCACTGATTACTATGTAAGCATCACTGAAGAAGAGAACGTTCCTGTTGAGATCATATATATTGTCCGCTGCGAGAGCCTTGACGGTGGCAGCATAAGCGAAAAGATAGACTTTAAGGCGATAGACGCCGAGTTAAAGGATAATGGCTTTAAAATAGAAATAGGTAAGCAACCTAAGCTTTATGTCCGCGGAACAGGCGAAAAGGGAAAGATATTCGTAAATGATGTTACTTTGGCCAATGTTCCTCACAAGGAGAGTATAAAAGTTGAGAACTATTATGACTCACGCAACCCTGTCTGGCTTAATGGACGGTATTACTCCTATTCGTCGCTGGATAAAGGCTTACGCAACGGAATGACGGTCTCTGATGACGGAACAGCTCACTGTATGTATGAAAATTGTAATACCAATTCGGACAGTGCGTTTTTCAGAGGTATTCTTGACGAAAAGGCGGTGTCTTTTGATGAATATGAAAAGATGAACGTTCACTATGAGACGACAATAAAGGCTAAGGACAAATATGCAGTGGGAGTTGAGCTCTTTGATCGTGACAGTATAACGTCGATAAATATTGTTCAGTTCAGTAATACAAAGGACTTTGTAGACGACGGTCATGACAGGACTGATGTTGAACACCTTGACTCTGTTGAGGTAGACGGTATCAAGTATGATATTTATTCAAGGACATTTAACTATGAGTCCTGTATGGGCTTGCCTGCACCTCAGATATGGTGCATATCACAGGTCAGCTTTGAACAGGGGGTCTACGGAGCAGTTGGCGATATTGATCTCAAGAAACATTACGATGTTTGGCTAAAGAACTATTTGGAAAAGACAAACAAGATAAGCGAAATATTAATGTTTGCTGAATCATTTGGTACCGGAAGAGGTGAATTTGACCTTGAAAAGGCTGAATTTGACTTTGTAAAGAAAGATGACGTATATGACAGAGTGATCGATAATACTTCATTAAATGCCCATGTCGAGCCTATTATTGAAGGCGGCAGCATGGTATTCTGCACAGAGAATGGAAAGTGTACTCTCAAAAAGAACGGAACTATTGTCGGTGACTGTTTCCAGAATTATGATGACAGTGTTTTCAAGTTTGGAAAGAGCATGAACTTTGAAATGGCGGACGAGCAGATAGACATTGATAAGGGCGACTTTATCAATATGAATTTCAAGGCTAATATAAGCACGGATAACAATTACAGCATAGGTGCTGAAGGCCGAATGTGTGATGAGCACGGCGAGGAATACATAGATTTTTATATGTATCCTGTGCTGAATTATGATGCTGTTCCAAAAGAAGCCAAGTATCTCGGTACGGAGGAGTTTACCGATCGTGAATACGATATCTATGTGTACTATAACGATCATGTTGTCACTGCCAGTGGCAAAAAGAATGTGAAATATTATTGTATAGCTAAAACCAAGACTCCTAATGATACAATCGCATCAGGAACTATCTATCTTCTTGACGCTGTTATAGCATGGAAAAATGCTGGACTTGAAGTAGGCCCTATCACAAATGTAGCTCTTAATGCCAATATATGCGGCATTGGCGGCGGAGAAATAGAGCTTGTCCGTAATGATATTATAGTTGAGAGACTTAACAGGGAGAAGTTCACATCAGATGATATATGTCTTTTCCAGAAATATCTCCTTGGCGAGGAATGCGACCTTAATAACAAGAATTTCGACCTCAATTATGACGGAGTATTTGATAATTTCGATATGATAGAGCTCAGAAAACAGGTTCTTAACAATTATTGATGATAAAATCTGAAGTTTTATAAAAATGCTCATATAGAAGCTTTGCCTCTAAGTGTTAAACGCTTAGGGGCATTATTATTTATAGATGCAATAGAATCAGAATTTAGCGAAGAAAGATTACGTGAAGTCTGAAAACAACAAAATCTTCTTTCAGCTTAAATGAAGGGGGTGTCCAAAATGGACACCCCTTTACTGATACCAAGCGTTTGAACCTCTTGGCTATTGGTTGTCTACTTGAAAGTACAAGGTTATATAAGCCAGTCTCGTTAATAAAAATTGCCGAACAATTCTGACCTGACAGAACGATTCGTTCTGTCATTTTGATTTTTTTATATATTCATGGTTAGCACCCTGCTGTTTTATCGGCTTTATAAGTAGAGGACAAAAATGCAACGATAAAAAGTCCCGTGTTTTTTAGAGGCAGTTTTGTTCAAAAAAGAGAAATTTGAGAAAAAACTCAATTCTTTTTAAATTCCAGGGTGTTAAATCCTGAAATTTTTGGCTTTAAAAGTAGAGGGTAAAATGGCAGAGATAAAAAGTCCCATATTTTCACGTTCGTGTTTTATAGAAAAGAGAAAAAATGTAAAAACTTCATTTTTCTCAAAAAATTTTTCGTCCATTGCCTCTTTTTTTCGGCTTTAAAAATGAGAGTCAAAATACAAAAAAATTCAGAGAGAGGGGTATCAACTCACTTATTTTTTACCTTTAAAAGTAGGGAGTTAAAATGTTATTTCCGTTTTTCACATATTTGGAATATCAGTTTTGTTGAAAAAAAGAAAAAATGATCTTTTTCAAAAATAAAACGCATACCCCCTGCACTTTTTTGGCTTTAAAAAGTGAGAGCACTTTTACATACGTGTATCACGTAAAAATGAAAGGACTGATGCTATGCCAATTTTAAAAGCCAAACGGAAAGGTTATGTCTCAATGGACAGGGAGTTCCTCATAAGGAAGGACTTGTCTCTGAAAGCGAAGGGCTTGCTTGCCCACATGATGACGTTGCCTGATAACTGGAGATTTACTGTCGATGGTTTTGTCCACTGTCATAAGGAATCCAAAACTGCTATTTCGGCAGCTTTAAAAGAACTGGAACAGCTTGGATATCTGCGGCGGCGGTATCCGAGAAATGCACACGGCAGAATAGATCACGCTGAGTACACTGTCTGTGACATCCCACTTCACGAATATGAAACCTTAGTTGTTGACTGGAGCGATAACAACGCTCAGAAAGGAGAAGATTTATGAACGAAGAAGCCAAGCTTATCAATATTGAAAGCGATTATGAGAGAGCCCTTGCGGAACGAGAAGCTATCGAAGCTGAACTGAAAAAGCTGACTGAAAAAGAAACGCAGAAAGCCCATCATATCAATACTCTGCGTAATCGTTATAAGGAAGAAAAACGCCGCAGCCGTACTCACCGTCTTATTGAACGGAGAGCTATCCTTGAGAGTATTCTCCCCGACGCTGAATCATATTCCAACGACCAGATAAAGCACATTCTGAGAGCAGCATTCAGCAGTTTGCCTGTTAATTTGAAAGGAGCTTTTTTCCATGATGATACTGATGAATAATTCTGAAAAAGCTGATTGTGAGGCAAGCAATACTGCTTCCCTTGGTACCAAGGGCGCACTTATATACCACTTACATGGTATGTGCGCTCTGCGAGGCTGAAAAGGCGGTGATAATATCGCAATCTATCATTGCTCAATAAAAATTATCAGCCGCGGAAAAGGAAAGTCTGCCGTAGCCGCAGCAGCATACCGAGCAGGAGAAAAGCTTCACAACAATTATGACGGTATGACGCACGACTTCACACGCAAGGGCGGAGTAGTTCACAGCGAAATATTATTGCCAATCAATGCTCCTGCGGAATACGCAGACCGTTCCACACTATGGAATGCGGTTGAAGCTGTAGAGAAATCCAAGAACTCACAGCTTGCAAGGGAGATAGAAATATCACTCCCAAATGAATTATCACAATCTGAATGTATAGCTCTGACACATGAGTTTGTACAGAAAACTTTTGTAAACAAAGGAATGTGTGCGGATATTTGTATCCATGATCCCAACCGTGAGCAGAAAAACATTCATGCTCATATCATGCTGACAATGCGACCACTCAATGAGGACGGAACATGGGGCGACAAGCAGAGAAAAGAATACGTTCTCGATAAGAACGGGAACAAGATTTATGACAAGAATAAGCGAACTTATAAATGTCATACAGTTCAGACAACCGACTGGAACAGCCGCGAGAAAGCTGAGGAATGGAGAAAAGCCTGGGCTGACTATCTTAACATCTTTCTGGAGCAGAGAAACATTACCGATACAGTAGACCACAGGTCTTATGCTCGACAAGGAAAACTTGTAAAGCCGACAATTCACATGGGAGTTGCTGCCACACAAATGGAACGTAAAGGCAAGCGAACTATCAAGGGCGATACCAATCGTGAGATAAAAGTTATAAACTACAAAATCAATATTCTTCTCAAAAAACTCGAAGCTATTGACAACAGGCTTATGTTTGCAGGTCTGTTCATCGTAAGAAGATCAGGCGTTATCTCACGCAAGAGAAGCTGATAACGATCAGACTATAAATGTTTTTCACAGGGAAACCTTTCTCAGGGAAGGTTTCCCTTTTTATTGCAGAAGCTGAAATGTCGGAAGTATACAGACCGGGTGTTAATAATACTTCTGATATGGTCCCTGAAGCGAGTCGGTATAAAACTGTTATTGCTGATTAGGTGCTGTTCTCGCCCAGGACTGAACAAAGCTATTTGTCTTGAAAGTGAAAAGGAACATCATTGACTTTTCAGATGCTGATTTCAGAAACTTTAAATCGTAACGTTATGCTATACCTCCCGTAAAACAGGTTTCTGCGAGACTTACGATGCTGGCACAGCACAAATGTGATATTGTAATTCGGCGTCGTGAAGCCGACTAATTCAAAATATATGGTAGTTGCTTGAATTTTGATTAAAAAACCGGACTTATTGTTTATATTGTTATATTTTTGATTGATTATTTTGTGATAATAGTATAAAATAAAAATGATCAGATTTTTGATCTGATCTGTAAGATATGAGAGAAAGAATGGTTTCTGATTATGATAAAAACGGGGAGTACTGCTTGCAGTATCTGAATATTAGGCGGGTCTTTTCAGCTGTCTTGCAGGAGGAGAGACGTCTGACACAGGGGGATCCGTGGGGATATATGAAGCGGAGTCATGATAAGAACACCAGTCGCTGCAAAGGTTAGTTTTACACAGATAAACTATTATGGACTAAATCATCGATGGAGGAAATAATGGAAAACGAAGTATCTATAATCACGTGGATAAACGGTTGGCGAGAAGCCAATAGCTTATCCGCGGAAGTCACTCTGACAGAAGAACAGGCTAAAGCTTTTTTAGCGTAATTTAAGGATAACTTTGGATTCACATCGGAGAATGGGGCAAATGTCCTTATTTTCGGCGAAAACACCGATCCCAAAAAGATCACTGAGCTCACCGGAAAGTACGAAGAGAGTACTGTTTCGGTAGTAAGTGACCTGGACGAGATCAAGCTGGTAGACAGCGATGACCTTAGAAATGCTGTTGCAGCTGCCGTTGGCGAGGAATGGTTCGACAGACTCTATAACGGCGAGACTACAGATGAATTCACAAGGAAGAGGCATTTAAGAATATAGCAAAATCCGCTTTTTCTTATACTTTTGATAAAGGCGCTTCAAAAGCGATGGAGTTGCTATTGTCCCTGCAATTGAGTCTGTATGCGCAGGAGTTGTGGGGACATCAGGATCCTTGGCTCTTGCAGTACCTGCTGCTCTTGTGGGAATTGCAACTTTTGATGCTTTAAGCGAAAGTACAGAGGCCAAATTCCGTGAGGAATATACAGACAGCGGAGTTTTAATAAATATGCATATGTATATGAGGAGCCTTCCAAACTGTGATCGGCCGAGGACTTATTTCGGCTGGGATAAAAAGCATAACAAGGTATTGATAAGTACAATGTGCGAGCATAAGAAAACGAGCAAATATTGTAAATAAATATTTTTCAATACGCCTTAAATATGTTGTTCGGTAAACGGCTCACAGGTCAGCTGTGCATGTGTGGAAAGGATATGAATAATGTGAGTGATATATTTGAAAATGGTTTGGATAGAGACACATATAGAGCGCTAAAAAATGAACCGTGAAGAAATGGAGACATTTCTTAAAAACTACAGAAAAGATGCGCTTAAAGAGATTAAAGATAATTATTTTCAGCTAGAACTTGATGATAATGGAAATTATGTTAGAATGAATAGAGATATGTTCAAATTGATACACAGCGAACTTATTCAGCAAGTACAATGTATTGAGCATAATCTTAAGGTTATTTACGCAACGATTAATTCCGGTGATTTTGTTGAAAACTTCGAAAGCCTGAGTAAGACTAATCTTGGTATGATAATAAAAGAATTAAAAAAACTTGAATTAGAAGGTATCGATACGGAATTAACAGAGGAAGATTATAAAGTAATTGATGAAATTAGAATTATACGTAACTATTGGTGCCATCAGTGCTATATCGATTATGTGTATATAAGTGATGATAAGCAACGTGAAAAAATGTTTCAGTTTATTGCAGGAAAACTTCATTATGATGAATTGCAAACTAATGATCTTTCTGAGAAAATTGAAAAAATAAGACTTATTATCGTTAAACATAAGAAAAATAGTAAGTAGCGGGATAGAAACGAAAAAAATCCCTGTGTAATAAACACAGGGAGCAATTTTGCAATCATTTAATATAAAACATATTACTAATACATTGCGATACACAGAAGTATAAGTGTGAATCCTTATAGACCAAAAGAAAACGGCATATACCAAAAGAAAACGCAACAACCAAAAGAATTCGCGGTATAGCAAAAGAAAACGCGAGGTACCAAAAGAATACGCCCTTATGGTTGTATCAAAATTGGCGTACTTTGGCATATCGGAACCCTTATTTTAATACAAAATAAGGGTTCTTTTTTATGCCCTTAAAAGCTGTAAATATAGGCGGATATGGCTATATGCCGTTTTCTTTTGGCTGTGCAATGGCTGTTTATAATGGCGAAATTTACATTAAAATTGCTGTGTTTCTTTGTTCAGATAATAGCCCATTGGAACACCTATAAACCGTTCCATATAAGTCCATTTCAGCTTTATGGCGCGCGCCGGAATAACAGCATACCCTTTTGGAACTAAATAACAGAATAAGCCCTGAGATCTACTGACAAGCATATCTCAGGGCTTTATGATTCAGATATCAACACTCTCAAAATAGAAACTGCTGATCTCCTCGGGCGAATATTCACAGTGTTCTTTCAGCCACCATCGCACCGTTTCCGCAAAGCTGCTGACAGTGTGGTTCAGGCGGTATGCCCTCGGAATATCCTCCCCATCGGTAAGCTGAAGGTCAAAGGCCTGATAGAGATACTCCTTGAGATATCGCATGAATATCTCGCCGCATTCCCCGGAAAAAATACCCTTGATGGTCTGCTGTTTCTCCTGCAAATGGCATAGTATGTGGGTGATATGATCCTGAAAGCTGTCCTTGTCGGAGAAATCGTGATGCTCCTCGCTCATAATATCATGTGAAAAAACATGATCGAAAATATCCGTACACATTGCTTTCAGCAGTTCGTCCTTTGTCTCAAAGTGAGCGTAAAAAGTGCTGCGGCTGATGTCCGCTTCGTCAATTACCTCCTGCACCGTAAGTGACGAATATGTTTTCTGTTCCAGAAGTCTTGTAAACGCCTGAAATATGGCGCTTCTTGTCTTTCTCTGCCTTCTGTCCATAACTCCTCCTATCGTACAATTTCCGGTTTTTGTTCGGTATCCTACATTTACGATAAACTGATTATTGTAATCTGAACTGTAAAGTGGTAGTATAGTTACAGAACAAAATGTTTGTTATCGTATACAGAGTAGCACAAAATTAAAAAAATGTCAAGGAGATATTACGATGAGCGAAAAAATAGATTTCAGATTTGACAAGAAAGCAGAGAAATATGATGACAGCTATGAGGGAAAGCTGTCGGAAAAGTTCTACACCCTTGTGACAGAGAATGTGCAGTTGAAGGACGGAATGCAAGTGCTTGAAATGGGCTGCGGTACTGGAACGATACTTCATCGCCTTTCGCAGAAATGCAGTATCAGCGGTCGTGGGGTAGATGTGGAAGAAAAAATGCTTGAACAGGCAAGGAAGAAATGTCCCGATATGGAGATACTTAACTGTTCCTGCGATAATACGCCCTTTGAGGACGGTAAGTTTGATGTGATAGTAGCTTGTATGGCATATCATCATTTCCCCGATAAAGACGGCTTCTCAAAGGAATGTGCAAGGATTCTGAAACAGGGCGGCAGGCTCTATATTGCCGATCCGAAGCTGCCGCTGCCCATACGCAAGGTGCTGAATACTGCTCTTGATATACACAAGATCAACGGCAGAGTTTATACCGCTGATGAAATGGCTGAAAACTTCTCAGGCTATGGTTTCAGAAAAGCATATGATAAGCACGATGCCTATGCACAGCTTGTCTGTCTCGAAAGAGAATAAGTATCAAGGAGGAATATTTATGTTAAAACGCTGGCTTGAGAACGAGCCGAAAGTCACGCTGGTGTGTGCAGTTTTATCGGCGGTATCACTGGTACTGAGCATTACAGGTGTATTGAAAGACATTCTACCCATTGATATTGCGTGGATAGCAATAATACTATGCGGTATCCCCATACTAATAGGCGCATTCAAGGGCGTGATATTTGAACATGACATCAAGGCTGACTTGCTGGTGTCCCTTGCGCTGATCGCTTCTGCTGCAACAAAAGAGTTTTTCGCCGCAGGTGAAGTCGCACTCATCATGCAGATAGGTTCACTTCTGGAGGACTACACTTCGGGCAAGGCAAGAGCGAGCATTGAAAAGCTCATCAACTTAACGCCGCAGACAGCAAGAGTTATCCGTGACGGCGCGGAGAATATTATTCCCGTTGAGGAGGTCAGAGTCGGTGATGTGCTCAGCGTTATCGCAGGAGAAACTGTCCCTGTTGACGGCACGATTCTCAGCGGCGAAACTTCTATCGACCAGTCGGTCATGACGGGAGAAAGTCTGCCTGTTGACAAGACCGTTGGCGATACCGTTTCCATCGGTACGATGAATCAGTTCGGCACATTCACCATGCGCTGTGACCTCGAAGGTTCGGACAGCTCTTTGCAGCGAATGGTTCGTCTTGCGGAGGAAGCCGAGGAGAACAAAGCGCCGATCGTCAGTGCGGCTGACCGCTGGGCAACATGGCTGGTTGTGATTGCACTTTCCTGCGCTGTTATCACATGGATAGTCACCCGTGACTTTATGCGTGCTGTTACGGTGCTGGTGGTTTTCTGCCCCTGTGCATTTATCCTTGCAACACCTACCGCCGTTCTTGCAGGCATCGGCAATGCAGCGAAATACGGCATTATCATCAAGTCGGGCGAAGCGCTTGAAAAGCTGTCACGCATCAAGCGTATTGCCTTCGATAAGACCGGTACGCTGACCTACGGCAAGCCCCGGGTGGTTAAAGTATGCTCCTGCGACAATACTTATTCGGACGATGATATTCTCCGCTTCGCCGCACTTGTGGAGCAGAAGTCCGAGCACCCTCTCGGCAATGCGATATGCGAAGTTTACGCCGATAAAAACGGCAAGACCGAAGAGGTTTCCGACTTCAAAATGACCGCAGCACAGGGAGTTTCCGGAACAGTTGACGGAACAATGATAATGGTCGGAAAACTCATTGGTGAGCTTGACTCTGCGGACAAGGCAAGAGTCGATGAACAGCTTTCCAAAGGCGCAACTGTGGTCTATGTTCACGCTGAGAGCAAACCTGTCGGATTTATCGCACTCTCCGATGTGATGCGTGAAGATGCGGCAAGCACAGTCCAGAAGCTGAAAGCCGTTGGCATAACACCAATGCTTCTTACCGGCGATAATGCGTCTGCCGCCAATAATATCGCAAAAAGCGTCGGCATCGAAACTTGATATAATCCCCTTAGAGTAGACACATGAAATAATAAAATGGTGTAACTCTAAAGGGGGTTATTTTATGTCAAAGAAGAAATCACTTACAAGTGAAGAACGTGTTGCA
>Ga0116174_10004561_pt1 | contig 10885 bp, 7 predicted proteins | sample AD_UKC087_MetaG_FD_89801 | JGI IMG/M metagenome (GOLD analysis project Ga0116174, IMG submission 89801) | Active sludge microbial communities of municipal wastewater-treating anaerobic digesters from USA - AD_UKC087_MetaG | ecosystem: Engineered > Bioreactor > Anaerobic > Digestate | place: USA...
AACAGATGCTCCACGGTGATGAACTCGTGGCGCTGCTGGCGGGCCTCAACAAAGGCCATGTGCAAGCTGACTTCCAGTTCCTGGGCAATCATGTGAACTCCTTTGTGCTTGCGTGGAAGAGATGACTGTAGATCGGGACGAGAAACCTGTTATTCAACAGGCTCACTCACACATTGCAGCGGGTGGCCGGCCTTGAGCGCAGCCTCCAGCACCTGGTCGACCTTGGTGGCAGCCACGTCGCGCGAGTACACGCCGCAGACGCCTTTGCCGTCGAGGTGGATCTTGAGCATGATCTGGGTGGCCTGCTCTCGATCCTTGCTGAAAAACTCCTGCAGCACCACGATGACGAACTCCATGGGCGTGTAGTCGTCATTGAGCATGACCACCTGGTACATCTGGGGCGGCTGGGTCCTCTGCACGCGTCTTTCGAGCACGACCGAACCGCCATCATCCCGCGCTGGCCGAGTCACGGGCTGCGCGGTGGGGGGAGAAGGTGGTTTTGTTGCCATGAAATTCATTCTAGCGATCTGGAAGCATTGCTTCAGTCACTGCCTGTCATCTGATGATGTTCGCGCGGTTTTCAACCGGACACCAAGCACCTGCGCGGAAAACCTCTGGTTTCATTCATAGATGACGGCGGCGGAGCCTGTGCCAACCTGGGCGCTCCAGGCCGCCAGCGCGGCATCGGTGGGATAGAAACGGCTGGCGTCGCCCAGTTGCAGCTCGGCCACCGCCGTGCCCTGCTCTGCCACACAGCGCACTCCCATGCGCACGCGCAGGCCGTGCAGCAGATCACCCTGTTCCGTCTCTTCACGACGCGGCGGAAACTCCTGCACCAGACGTGGCACATCGGGAGATCTGTCGCCTACCACCACATGCAGGTATTTGCCAAAGCGCGCACGCGCTCCGGCCAGGTCCCAGACCTGTTGCACCTTCACGCGCAGGCCCCCGCTGAAATGGTCGAGTTGCAGGCGCCCCATCATGACCACAAACTCGTCTTCCTTGAGCTGGTTGCGGTAGGTGTTGAGCAGGGCTTCATCGGCCGAAGCCTCAATCACGCCTGATTTGTCGTCCAGCCGGAACAGGCCCAGTTTGCCCCGCTGGCCATTGATCACACGAAAGTCGCTGACGATGCCCGCCAGAATCTGGGGCTCGCGGCTGTCCAGCAGTTCATCGATCTGCGTGCGCACAAAGCGACGCACCTCCTGAGCCACTTCGTCAAATAGATGGCCGGAGAGGTAGAAACCGACGGCCGTTTTCTCCTGGGTCAGCCGTTCCTTGATACCCCAGGGCACCGCGTCGACCAGGTCCGGCTCCTGCGTGCTCGATCCATGGGCGTCGTCGCCCATCATGTCGAACAGGCCGCCCTGGTTCACATTGGCCAGCGTGGCGGCGGCAAAGTCAAAGGCACGGTCAATCGAAGCGACCAGCGCGGCGCGGTTGAGGTTGAGCGAATCAAAGGCCCCCGCCTTGATGAGCGCCTCGACGGTACGCTTGTTCAGGCGCGCCCGGTCCACGCGCACGCAAAAATCAAACAGGCTCTTGAAGGGCCCTGTGGTGCTGCCCTGCGGTCCCTCGCCCCGCCCCTCACGGGCCGCGACGATGGCATCGATGGCCTGCTGCCCCGTGCCCTTGACAGCACCCAGGCCGTAGCGGATCACCTTGTCGGTCACTGGTTCGAAACGGTACTTGCCGCGGTTCACATCCGGTGGCTCGAAGGTCAGCCCGAAATTCTTCTGTGCGTCTTCGAACAACACCTTGAGCTTGTCGGTGTCATCCATTTCCACCGTCATGTTGGCGCAGAAGAACTCGGCCGTGTAATGCACCTTGAGCCAGCCGGTGTGGTAGGCCAGCAGCGAATAGGCGGCCGCATGCGATTTGTTGAAGCCGTAACCCGCGAATTTCTCCATCAGGTCGAATACCTCGTCGGCCTTCTCCTGGCCGATGCCCTTTTCTGCCGCCCCCTTGCGGAAGATGGCGCGGTGCTCTGCCATCTCCTCGGCCTTTTTCTTGCCCATGGCCCGGCGCAGCATGTCGGCGCCGCCCAGCGAATAGCCCCCCAGCACCTGGGCGGTCTGCATCACCTGCTCCTGGTAGACCATGATCCCGTAGGTTTCAGACAGCACCTTCTCGACCAGCGGATGCGGATACTCCACCACCTCCTTGCCATGCTTGCGGTTCACAAAGCTCGGAATCAGGTCCATGGGGCCCGGACGGTACAAGGCGTTCAGGGCAATCAGATCTTCCAGACGGCTGGGGCGGGCTTCGCGCAGCATGCCCTGCATGCCGCGGCTTTCAAACTGGAACACGGCCTCGGTCTTGCCATCGGAAAAGAGCCGGTAGGTCGGGCCATCGTCAAGGGGAATGGTCTCGAAACTGAAGTTCTCCTGGCCCTTGTGGCGCTTCATGATGAACTCGCGCGCAATCTCCAAGATGGTGAGTGTCGCCAGCCCCAGAAAGTCGAACTTCACCAGGCCGATGGCCTCCACGTCATCCTTGTCGTACTGGCTCACGGCGGCCTCACTGCCCGGCTGCTGGTACAGCGGACAGAAATCGGTGAGCTTGCCGGGCGCGATCAGCACGCCACCGGCATGCATGCCGATGTTGCGCGTCATACCCTCCAGCTTTTGCGCCATCTCGATGACGGTCTTGACATCCTCTTCCTTTTGCACCCGCTCCGCCAGCAAGGGCTCGAGCTCCAGGGCGTAGTTGTTCTTGTCGCCCTCTTTTTTGGGGTTGGGCGGGTAAGCCAGCGTGTAGGACTGCCCGGGCTTGTTGGGCACCAGCTTGGAGATGCCGTCGCAAAAGGTATAGCTCATGTCCATCACACGGCCCACGTCCCGGATGGCAGCCTTGGCGGCCATGGTGCCGAAGGTGGCGATCTGGCTCACGGCATCCTTGCCGTATTTGTCCTTCACGTAATCGATCACGCGGTCGCGGTTGGCCTGGCAAAAGTCAATGTCGAAGTCGGGCATCGACACGCGCTCGGGATTGAGAAAACGCTCGAACAGCAGGTTGTATTCGAGCGGGTCCAGATCGGTGATCTTGAGCGCATAGGCCACCAGAGACCCCGCGCCAGAGCCCCGGCCGGGCCCCACGGGGCAGCCATGCGTCTTGGCCCATTGAATGAAGTCCCCCACGATCAGGAAGTAGCCGGGAAACCCCATCTTGAGGATGGTGTTGAGCTCGAACTCCAGCCGCTCCACATAGCGCGGCCGCTGTGCGTCGCGCTGGGCCTCATTGGGAAACAGCAGCTGGAGGCGCTCCTCCAGCCCCTCGAAGGACACATGGCGAAAGTAGTCCTCCACCGACAACAGCTGCCCGTTCACGGGGGGGATGGGGAAATTGGGCAGCTGCGGCTTGCCCAATACCAGCGTGATGTTGCAGCGGCGGGCAATTTCGACCGAATTGGCCAGTGCGGAAGGCAGATCCTCGAACAGCGCCTGCATCTGCGCTGACGACTTGAAATACTGCTCGCGCGTGAACTTGCGCACCCGCCGCGGGTTGCCCAAAATTTCGCCCTCGGAAATGCAGACCCGCGCCTCGTGGGCCTCGTAATCTTCAGCTGTGGCGAACTGCACCGGATGCGTGGCGACCACCGGCAGGTTGAGCCGCGCAGCCAACTGCACGGTCGCCACGACATGGGCCTCATCGTCGGCACGCCCCGCGCGTTGCACCTCCAGGTAGAAACGGTGCGGAAAGATGCCTGCCAGGCGAAGCGCCAGGCGCGCTGCCCCCGCATCATCGCCCTTCATGAGCGCCTGGCCCACCGCCCCGGCATGGGCGCCCGAGATCGCGATCAACCCCTCTGCCAGCTCCTGCAGCCATTCCAAGGTACAGATAGCCTGGGCTTTGACCACATTGCGCGTCCAGGCACGCGCCAGCAATTCAGACAGGTTCAGATAGCCCTGGCGCCCCTGCACCAGCACCAACATGCGGGACGGAGCGGCTCCCGCCTCGCCCTCCAGCAGAATTTCAGCGCCCAGGATCGGCTTGACGCCTTTGCCGCGCATTTCCTTGTAGAACTTGATGGCGCCAAACAGGTTGTTGAGATCGGTGATGGCCAGTGCGGGCTGGCCATCTCTGGCCGCCGCCTTGGCCAGGTCATCGATGCGATTGGTACCGTCAACGACGGAAAACTCGGTGTGCAGGCGCAGGTGAACAAACATGGGCCCCATTGTAGAAAGCCCACCCGGCGAAGCGCACGGAATACGCCCATTCACGCTTGCGCAGCAAGGCTGACACCATCGGTACAATGCATCGGTCGGTCGAGATCGCGCTGCAAGCCAGGGCCCCACCACGGCACAGCCCCTCACAAGACACCAGTTCACTTTTTGCCTGAAAGCTGCCTGCAATGCTGCGTGCCCCTCTGCCTCTTCTCACTGCCCTGCTGGCCGCCGGCCTGCTTGCGGGCTGCTCGAGCACACCGCAAGACAAGACAGCGGACTGGAGCCCCAACCGCATTTACTCGGAAGCCAAGGACGAGCTGAGCAGCGGCGCTTTCGACAAGGCAGTGCCTTTGCTGGAAAAGCTGGAAGGTCGCGCTGCAGGCACGCCACTGGCCCAGCAGGCGCAGCTGGACAAAGCCTATGCGCAGTACAAGGCCGGAGAAAAGGCGCAGGCCGTCGCCACGCTGGACCGTTTCATGAAACTGCACCCCGCCAGTCCTGCGCTGGATTACGCGCTGTACCTGAAAGGCTTGGTCAATTTCAACGACAACTTGGGGCTGTTTTCGTGGGTATCCCGGCAGGATCTGTCCGAACGCGATCAAAAAGCGGCCAAGGACTCCTTCACGTCGTTCAGTGAACTGGCATCGCGGTTCCCCGATTCCCGCTACGCCAAGGACGCGAGCCAGCGCATGACCTATATCGTCAATTCGCTGGCCCAGTACGAAGTCCATGTCGCCCGCTACTACTACCAGCGCGGTGCCTATGTGGCCGCCATCGGCCGGGCCCAGGCGGCGCTGGCCGACTACCAGGGCGTTCCTGCACTCGAAGAGGCGCTGCACATCCTGATCCAGTCCTACGACGCCTTGGGAATGTCCGAGCTGCGTGACGATGCCCGCCGCGTCATGGCGGCCTCCTATCCCCAGGGGGCCCATGCCGCGGAAGGCATCAAGGCCAAGTCGAATCCGTGGTGGAAGTTCTGGTGAGCGCATCCAGCGCAGCCTCGAAATCTTCTGAACTGTCAAGAAAGCGCATGGGCGGCAAAGCGCGCATCAGCCGCTTGCCATAGCCCATGGTTACCAGCCGCGCGTCGCACACGACCAGGATGCCCCGGTCCGATTCGCGCCGGATCAGCCGCCCCGCCCCTTGCTTGAGCGCAATGGCCGCCTCGGGCACCGCAAGCGTCGGAAACGCACGCCCCCCCGCGGCTTCGATGCGCTGGGTGCGGGCCTGCACCAGCGGGTCGTCAGGGGGGGGAAAGGGCAGTTTGTCGATGATGACCAGTTGCAAGGCATCGCCAGGCACATCAAAGCCTTCCCAGAACGAGGCCGAGGCCACCAGCAGACAGCCGCGCCCCCCACGCGATACGCCCTCGCGAAAGCGCTCCATCAGATGGCGTTTGGGCCATTCCCCCTGCACCAGCACTTCCAGTCCGTCCGGGCTGCTGAAACGGGCCTGCAAGGCATCGCCGATAACGCGCAGGGCCTTGAGGGTGGTGGTCAACACCAGTGTGCGCCCACCCAGACGGCTTGCAGCCGCTGCAGCCAGCTCAGCCACAGCGATGCTGTGCCCGGGGTCTGACGGTTTGGGCAAATGAGCAGGGACATGCAACGCGGCCTGGGATGCATAGTCGAACGGGCTGTCAACGCACAGAATCTCGGCATCCTGCAGGCCGCAGCGCTCGGTGAACCAGGTCAACCCGGCATCGTCCCCCAGGGTGGCCGACGTGAAAATCCAGGCCCGTCCGGCGTGCTGCACAGGCACAGGCCAATCCTCGTCCGTGGCCTCAGCGGGCGCGGCCAGCAAACGGGTCCGCATGGCCTGGGCAATATCGAGCGGTGACTCCACCAGCCGCAATGCTCCTCCCGCCTCGACCCAGCGCACCGCATCCGGGCGACAGGGCGCGGCAAAACGCCCCAGGCGCGCCAAAAGCTCCGAACCGCGCTCGTACAAGCGCGCGAAATCAGGCGCAAGCTCGCTGAACGGATCCAGCACTTCCAGGGCTTGCGCGCCAGCCCATGAGGCCCGCCGGAGGGCCTCGCTCCAGCCTTGCGGCGCGACGGCTTCGGGCGCCTCGCCGGTCCAGCGCAGCCGGGCACCGGGCAACTGCGGACCCACGGCCATGCGCAAATCGGCAGCCGCTTGATCGATATGCGCCGCCAGCGTGTTCCAGTCGGCAAGGCCACGGGCATGCAGCAAACCCGCAGCCAAGAGATCACGGGAAAAATCCAGCCATTGCCCCGTGGACCACTGCATGCCCAGAAACTGCACACCGATTTCATTGATCTGGTGCGCCTCATCCAGCACCACGACCCGCGCTGTGGGCAACAACTCGGCCATGCCCGACTCACGCACGGCGACATCGGCAAAGAACAGATGGTGGTTGATGACCACCACATCGGCCGCCAGCGCCTCGCGCCGGGCCAGGTTCACATGACACCCGCGAAAGCGGGGGCAAGCGGTGCCCAGACAATTTTCACGCGTGGAGGTGATCAGCGCAATGACGGGCGATCGCTCGTCCAGCCCCGGCAGCTCCGCCAGATCCCCCGAGCGTGTGCTGTGCGACCAGACCTCCACTTTCGCCAGCACCCGCTGCACATGACGATCATGCAGTGCAGCACCCTGGCGTGCCAGCTCCATGCGGTGCAAACACAGGTAGCTGCCCCGCCCCTTGAGCAAGGCCGTGCGCACGGGCAAGGCCAGTGCAGCGACCAGTTGAGGCAGATCGCGGGCAAAAAGCTGGTCCTGCAAGGCCTTGGTGGCCGTGGACAACAACACCCGCTCGCCACTGAGCAGCGCTGGCAACAGATAAGCGAAGGTCTTGCCCACCCCGGTGCCGGCCTCCACCACCAGACTGCCGCCCTGCTCGATGGTCCGGGCTACCGCATCGGCCATGCGAATCTGTCCATCGCGTGCGCGGTAGTGGTTCTCCATCCGCGACAGCACCCCATCGGGCCCAAATGCGGCATGCACCGCCTGCACGAGGCCCATCACGCAGGCGCTTGAGGCTCGCGCGCGCGCCCGAAGTGCTCGCGGTCTTCGCCGCATGCCGGGCAGCACATTGGCAGGAGCCTGAGCGCAAACCCGTCGGATATTGCGCCCGAAGCCCCCCGGTCGTCGCATGCATCCATGCCGTCGGGTGCAATGCGCAGATCCATCGTCCGGCGCGGCAAGGGGTGATTATGAGATTTCAAGAGGTGGGAGGCGCCATGGGTCTATAGACAGGGCAAAAATGCCACATGCGGGAACATAATAAGCGCTTTGATACCCTGTCCCGATCGGTACTAGCACCGCCGGCCCCCACAATCATCAGCATGACCAAAGCGTTTCGCCTTACCGCCTCCACCGGCATCCACAAGGGTGACCGCGAATACCAGCAGGATCAGGTGGCCCTGATATCGCACGAACGCTTCAATGGGTGTGTGCTTGGCTTGGTTGCCGACGGCATGGGGGGGCGAAGTGGCGGGCGCAAGGCGTCGGACCAGATCATGATGACAGCCCGCCAACTGTTCGAGCGCTACTCGCCAGAGACGGACGACCCTGCGGCCATGCTCAAGAACATGGTGGAAGAGGCCCATATCGTGATCCGCCTCACCGCCATTTCATCCGAACAGGACCCCCACAGCACGATTGCCGCGTTCCTCATCAACCCACGCGGTGACTGCCACTGGGTTCATGCCGGCGATTCGCGCATCTACCATTTTGCCGATGCAAGGCTGACCTTTCGCACCAGCGACCACTCGTACGTTCAGGCCCTGGTCGATCGCGGCGAGCTGACCGAGGCCGAGGCCAACATCCATCCGCATTCCAACATTCTGGTGGGTTGCCTGGGTACCGAAAGCGACCCGCCCATCGCCACCCACACCATTGCCCAGCTGGTGCCCGGCGATGTCTTGCTGGCCTGCAGCGATGGCGTTTGGCACTACTTTTCCCCCACGGAGCTGGCGTCGGTGGTGGACTCGCTGTCCCCGCGCGAGGCGACCGAATTCCTGATCGACAAGGCACGCGCCCGTGCGCGGGGGCGGGGTGACAACCTGTCGCTGGTCATCGTGAAGATCGAGGCCATGGCCGAAGAAAAGCGCAGCGAACGACTGGCGAGCCTGCCCACAGACCGCGCCTGAAGCGCTCTGGATCCAGTTTTGCCCCCAGTTGCCCGCGCCAGCTGTCCGCCTGGAGGCTCAGGGTTTCACGGGTCCAGGTGCAGCCGCAGAAGCAACAGGCAATGGTGCTGCCGGCGTGCGCCCTGCAGCGGCCGACTCGGCCTGCATCTTTTGCACCCGTTCCCGCCGGTCCTGCGCCGATTTCACATTGTCCGCATGGCGGGCACGCGCGGTAGCAGCACGGTCCGCGTTTTCCTTGGCACGCTGCGCCTGGTTCTCAGCCATTGACTGCTGCCGGTTGCGCTGCTGTTCAGCCCGCCGCTGCGCTTCCTGTTGGTGCTGGGTGCGCAAGTCTTCCACACTGGCGGGAGCACCCCGCCCCACCCCGCGGGCAGCGCCCTGGGGTCGCGAACGGTCCGGTGCCACCTGCTGCTTTTCTTCAATCGCGCGCAGCCGCTCGGCGGCTTTTTCCTTGCGTTGCGCATCGTTGAGCTGCACCTCCCGCCCGCGCAACTGCAGCTCGGCTTCGCGGGCCTTCGCACGAACCTCCCGCAGGCAGTCTTCCACCGCAAACCGGCGATAACAGGCAGTTTCTCCATGCTTTCGAGCGGCCGTGATGGCTTGACGTTCCTGGTGGATGCGATTGCGTTCGGCTTGCCGTTCTGTCTGCGCGGCGTTGCGCAAGGTCTCTGGCGATGCAGATGCTGCCGATTGCGCCAGCGCAGGCCCAGCGATCATGCTTGCCACACCCAAAACCGCCCAAACGTTTTTCATTACGTCAGTCCTGTGTCGACGCTGCGGCGCTCAAGCGCCAGAAATTCCTTGGACTGCATCTCGTGCAGCCGGGACACCGTGCGCGGAAACTCGTGGGCCAGGGGGCCCTCTGTGTACAACTGCTCTGGCGGCACTGCCGCCGACAGGATGAGCTTGACGCGCCGGTCGTACAGCACATCCACCAGCCAGGTAAAACGCCGTGCCGGCGAGGCCATGTTGACCGGCATGTAGGGCACATCCGACAGCAACACCGTATGGAATTGCGTGGCAATTTCGAGGTAATCATTTTGCGACCGGGGGCCGCCGCACAGCGTCCTGAAGTCAAACCAGACCACACCACCGGCCTTGCGCCTGGCCCGGATCTCGCGGGCTTCGATGTGCAGCACCGGGTCTTCGTCGTGCACCTCGGCCAGCTGGTCAAAAGCAGCGTTCATTTCAGCGTCTGCCTCAGGCCCCAGGGGCGTGTGGTAGAGCTTGACCTGCTCGAGCGTGCGGCGCCGATAGTCGGTGCCGTTGTCCACGTTCACCACTTCCAGCTTTTCGTTGAGCAGCGCAATGGCCGGCAGGATGCGGTCGCGGTGCAAGCCATCGGGGTAGAGCTCATCGGGCTTGAAGTTGGAGGTGGTGACAAACCCCACCCCGTTGTCAAACAGTGCCGCCAGCAAGCGATGCAGGATCATCGCATCGGTGATGTCGGCCACATGGAATTCGTCAAAACAGATCAGCTTGTAGCGCTTGGCGATGCGTGCCCCCAGAACGTCGAGCGGGTTGGCCGTGCCTTGCAGCGCAGCGAGCTCGCGGTGCACCTCGCGCATGAACTCGTGAAAGTGCAGGCGCACCTTGCGCTTGAGCGGCACGGCATTGAAGAAGCAATCCATGAGAAAGCTCTTACCGCGCCCCACGCCGCCATACATGTAGACGCCGCGCGGAACATCGGGGCGGTTGATGATCTTCTTGAGGGCATTGGAGCGGCGCGCCTTGTAGGCGGCCCAGTCCCGGGCGCAGCGCTGCAGGGCGTCCACCGCGCGCAACTGGGCCGGATCGCTGTGAAAACCCTTGGCGGCAAGTTCTGCGAGATAGGTCTGTTTGACGGTCACGTTGAAAATACCCTGAATCTATGCAGCTATAAAATAAATAGCTGCTAACGCTTAAATAATAAGCGCTAGCAGCCAATTTGACGCAAAGAATCAGAAATTCAGCGTGCGCTTGTCAACGGCCAGGGCCGCTTCCTTGGTGGCTTCGCTCAGGGACGGGTGGGCGTGGCAGATGCGTGCAATGTCTTCCGCGCTGGCCTTGAACTCCATGGCCACCACGGCCTCGGAGATCAATTCGCTGACCTGCGGGCCGACCATGTGCACGCCCAGGATTTCGTCGGTGGTGGCATCGGCCAGGAACTTCACCATGCCGGTCGTGTCGCCCAGCGCACGTGCGCGGCCATTGGCCAGGAACGGGAAGGTGCCGGCCTTGTACTTCACGCCATCGGCCTTGAGCTGCTGCTCGGTGCGGCCCACCCAGGCGATCTCGGGGCTGGTGTAAATCACCCAGGGAATGGTGTTGAAGTTGACATGGCCGTGCTGGCCGGCCATGCGCTCTGCCACGGCCACGCCTTCTTCCTCGGCCTTGTGTGCCAGCATCGGGCCACGCACCACGTCGCCCACGGCCCACACGCCGGGCAGGTTGGTCTTGCAATCGCCGTCCACGGCGATGGCGCCGCGCTCGTCGAGCTGCAGGCCCACGGCTTCGGCATTCAGGCCGATGGTGTTGGGCACGCGGCCAATCGAGATGATGAGCTTGTCTGCGTCCAGGGTCTGGGCTTCACCCTTGCTGTTGGTGTAGGCGATGCTG
>Ga0116174_10004562_pt1 | contig 10885 bp, 14 predicted proteins | sample AD_UKC087_MetaG_FD_89801 | JGI IMG/M metagenome (GOLD analysis project Ga0116174, IMG submission 89801) | Active sludge microbial communities of municipal wastewater-treating anaerobic digesters from USA - AD_UKC087_MetaG | ecosystem: Engineered > Bioreactor > Anaerobic > Digestate | place: USA...
AGCAAATTCTGTTTTGAATCCGAACGCTTTGATATATAATCAAAGCTATGAAAAACACAAACAAAAACAAAGAAAAAGAAACAAAAAAATCATCGCATTTCACATACGATGACAGAGTGATAATTGAATTGTTGTTATCTGAAAAATGGAGCTATTCAAATATTGCAAAAAAATTATGTAAAGCAAAGAGTAGCGTGTTTGATGAAATAAGAATGAATTCTGTGAGAGGAATTTATACAGCTAAAAAAGCTCATGCCAAAGCTAAGCAAAGAAGACGGTTAGCAAAGTTGCAAGCAATGAAAATTCCAATCAACAAATTACTCCGTGATTATGTGGAAGAAAAGATAAAAATATTTTGGTCTCCAGAAGATATCTCTGGAAGAATTAAATTCATTGATAAAGGGATTCCATATGTTGCTACAGACACAATATATAAATATGTAAAAAGCGTTTACGGAAGAAACCTAATTGATTTTCTTTGGTATAAAGGAAAGAAAAGAAAAGCTGTAGTGATAAGGACAGATATTAAGAATAGAATATTTATTGATCAGAGGCCTAAAATAGTGCTAAAACGAAGGAATTACTGGGATTGGGAAGCAGATTTCATTGTTTCTGGTAAACATGGCAAAGGAGCCCTACTAGTATTTGTGGAAAGAAAATCAAGGTATGTTTTGATCTTTAAGCTGGGAAACAGGAAAGTAGAAACAATCAATTCCATTTTATGCCAAGTGTTTGGTTCTGGCCAATTGCTTTGCAATACTTTAACCATAGACAATGATATTTGTTTCAGACATCACAAACAAATGTCACAAATAATCAAAGGCATGGTATTTTTCTGTCATCCTTATCATTCTTGGGAAAAAGGAACAGTGGAAAAGATGAATCAAATGATTCGCAGGTTCATTAAGAAGGGTTGCAATATTGACAAGGTATCAGAAAAGAGAATAATGTGGGTTCAAGAGATTTTGAATAATAAGCCATACAAGTGCCTTGGATTTTTTACTCCAAAAGAGGTATTATCAAGGAGTAAGAAATTAAAACTATTTGTTATTGAAAATTTTAATAAAAAAACAACTTTAATTACAAAGTATTTTAACGAGAAGTGTTCGGTTTGAGGGCATAACGTGCCAACTTTAATTCAACAATATTTAACCATATTAAGCATTGATTGTCAATATAGCTACAAATCTATTTCCATGTTAAAATATTTCTATGAATAAATTAGTTTTAGTCAGACACGGAGAAAGTGTCTGGAATAAAGAAAACATATTTACAGGCTGGGTTGACGTTGATTTATCAGAAAGGGGAATAGAACAAGCAAAAAAAGCAGGGGAAATGCTTAAGGACTATTCTTTTGATTTAGCTTATACGTCTTATCTTAAAAGAGCTTCTGACACATTAGATATTATTTTGAGAGAATTAAATTTAATAAATATTCCTATTAAAAAATCTTGGCAGCTCAATGAAAGGTTTTATGGAGCTCTTCAGGGAAAGAATAAAGATGAAGTTAAAAAAGAATTCGGAGAAGAACAGTTTAAATTGTGGAGAAGAAGCTACGAAACAAAACCCCCAGCTATAACCAAGGAATATGAAATGTATCCTGGCAATGATCCGAAGTATAAAGAACTAAAAGAAAAAGATTTGCCTTTAACAGAAAGCTTAAAAGATACTGAGCAAAGAGTGCTTCCTTATCTAGAAGAAGAAATCTTTCCTAATATTAAGCAAGGAAAAAAGATTATTATTGCTGCTCATGGAAACAGTATTAGAGCAATGGTTAAGATATTAGAAAATATCTCTGGAGAGGAAATAGCTCAAACAGAAATACCTTTAGGAATTCCTTTAGTCTATGAATTAGATGATAATCTAAAAGTAACTAAAAAGTATTATTTAGAATAAGGTGTTTGACAGATTCTATTTATATGTTATAGTCTAGAAGATACACTATGATTGTGCAATCAAAAGTGATTCAAGGATTTATTCCGCCTGCGGAACAGTATAACAAAGAATTGGATGTTGAAAATATCATTAATAATTGGTGTAGGAAAAATAAAATCTCAAAGATTCTTTTTCCACCACAAATTATTTATCAAGGAGCAAACTTGATAAAGATTCTGATTTTCTACGAAGAAAACGATGATGAAATTAACATCATCGAATAGTCTTAAGGCCGACTTTAAAAGCCTTTTTTTATTTTTGACAAAAAACACAAAATATTGTATGTTTTTTATATATAAAGTTACTTTAAAAAGAGGTAAAAAAATGTTGTTAGCATTTATACTTATGAGCATAGCGCTTTTCATGGTATGGATTTCTATGTTGTGCTATGGAATGTATCGTGGTTATCTTAGCCAAGGGATAACAATAGCTTTTTTGGATGGTGTTAGGTACAAATTAATACCATCATCATCTATACCATTTATTGTAAGCTTGTATTCTGCTGCAAAGAGTTTATCTGATTTGCCTCAAGAAATAATAGCAATAAATATTGAAGTATTTATTTTATACCTCATTATTTTTATTGTTTTCCTTTATTCTACGTCTTTTGGCTCAGGATATTGCATTGGCTATTTCTCAGCAAAATCAGGCAGATTTTAAAACTCTGCTCTTTTTTTGCATATTGACATTTGCCTAAATTTATCTTACTTTTAAAGAGCCTTATTGGCAGGACATTCAAATGGATTGGCTCTTTACCATTGTAATACCAGCTATTGCAGCATTGATTTTAGGATATCTCGCAAGAGACAATGACATCTTAAATTTTGCTACTGTTATTATTGTTTTTATTCTATCGGCTCTGTTTTCATTCTTTATGCCTCTAGTTATTTGTATTTGGTGTGCATCATTATGGTTTATTCTTGAAGATGACCCATCACAAGCTGTAGCAGTATTTATAGTTATTGCCATTATACTTGCATTCTTGTTTTTATTTGTTCCAGTTTCTTCAACAGAAACAGTGCAAACAAGAAACATAAGTCTCATAGCATTAAAAGACTCTGTTCTTCCAAGTGGAACATTTTTCCTCGGCACAGGAACAATTGATAATTCCTTTTACTATACATACAACTACATGGAGGGAGATCGTCTCATACCAGGAATTATCAAATATGATGCAAACGTCAACATTTACCCAAGTAGAACAGACAACAAAGCAAACATATATTATTATAGGTCAATTACCATCAGAGATTTAAGTAAATTTCCTCTGAACTTCATCTTTCATGGCCATTCAGGAAAAACAGAGGGAAGCACTTGGATAGAAATTCATTTACCCCCAGATAGTATTGTGCACGGAGCAAAACTTGATGCTCAATAACTTTTTTATATAAGCACCTTATACGGTGCTTTTAATTTATCAATCATCATTCTTGACTGATAAAAACATTGTGGTATAGTTTAAACAATGATTACAGAAAGACAAAAACAAATATTAGATTGCTTGATTAGAGAACACATAAAAACAGCTGAACCTGTTGCTTCTGATTTTCTTTCTAGAAAATATGATTTTGGATTATGCCCCTCAGCAATAAGGCTAGAACTTCAATCTTTACTAAAACAAGGCTATTTAGAACAGCCTCATACTTCAGCAGGTAGAGTACCAACAGATAAGGCCTACCGACTTTTTGTTAATAATATTTTAGAAAAGGAGAACAAAGAAAGAGAAAAACTAAAAAGATTATATGAAAACGAATTTAAGATAGCTGCTGATTTAACAAAACATTTAGCTGAAGCTTCTTCTGTTTTCTCAATGATGCATTTTTTAAACAAAGAACTATATTGGCAAGCTGGCTGGGAAGAACTTTCCAAAGAACCTGAATTCAGCAATCAGGAATTTTTGTCTGAATTTGTTAATTTTATAGATGACTTTGATAAGAATATTAAAAACTTAAAAATGAACACTACTATTAATATTTTCATTGGCAAAGAAATTCCTGCTCCCAAAACACATAATTTAAGCTTGATCTGTTCTAAGATTAATATTAATAATTATGATTCGCTCATTTTCCTTATTGGACCTAAAAGAATGAATTACGATAAAAATATCCGTTTAATGAACTCATTAAATAATTTCTTAGAAAACCTATATGAATAATGAAGAAATAAAAAAACAATTAGAAGAGTGTGAAAAGAAAAAACAAGAATACTTTTCTGGGTGGCAAAGAGAAAAAGCTGACTTTATTAATTACAAGAATAAAGAAAGTGAAAGAATGGCTAATTTGATTGAAATAATCAAGGAAGATATTTTTTCAAAAATTCTTCCCATTATAGATAATTTTACTTTAGCGGAAAAAGCAATTAATAAAAAAGACAAAAATACTGAAGGACTACTTTTAATCAAAAAACAATTAGAAGATATTTTGAAAAATGAAGGAGTAGAAGAAATACCTTGCGATAAATTCAATCCCTGCATGCACGAAGCAATAGAAGAAATAGACGGAAACGAGGAAAAGATAGAAGAAATACAAAAAGGATATAAATATAACAACAGAATAATGAGACCAGCAAAGGTCAGGGTACATAAAAATAATAATAAACAATAATATGTCATTAATCCCTTTTAAACAAATATTTGATGATGAGTTAATGAAATCATTTGAAGAGACTCCCAATTCTTTTAAAATGAATTTATACGAAACAGAAAAAGAAATTATTGCTGAAGTAGAAGCCCCAGGATTTAGCCTAAAAGACATTGATATTGAGGTAGGGGACACTTCATTAAAAATCGAAGCAAAAAAGAAGGAGGAAAAAGAAGAAAAAGGAAAAGGATATTTTAGAAAGGAATTAAGTAGCGGATATTACAAAAGAGTTATTATTTTACCTGATGTTGTATTGAAAGATAAAGTAAGGGCTGATTATTCAGAAGGGATTGTCAAAATAATCATGCCAAAAATAAAGAAAAAGGGGACTACTAAAATTAAAATAAAATAGCACTCTTGACATCTGAGTGCTAATTAGATAATATATTTATATAACAATAATTCTTATTAACCAACATGACTAAAGTATTAGGCATTGATTTAGGAACAGCTATAACAAAATACGCTTCAATAGTAAACGGGGAACCGAAAGCTATTGAAAACAGAGAAGGATCTATCTTAACTCCTTCTGTTGTTGCTATAACCAAAGGAGGAGAAAGAGTAGTGGGAATTCTTGCACAAAGGCAAGCTATTACTAATCCCAAGAACACTGTTTCTTCTGTCAAAAGATTTATTGGCAGAAGGTTTTCTGATCCTGAAGTACAAAAAGAATTAAAACTATTATCTTACGAAACAAAAGAAAGAAGCGATGGAGGAGTTGAAGTTAAAATGGGGGACAAATGGTATACGCCCATTGAAATTTCTTCAATGATATTACAAAAGATCAAAGCTGATGCTGAAGAAAAGCTAGGAGAAAAAATAACTAATGTAGTAATTACTTGTCCTGCTAATTTTGACGATTCTCAAAGAAAAGCAACTAAAGCAGCTGGAGAAATAGCTGGATTTAATGTTTTAAGAGTTATTAATGAACCAACGGCTGCTGCTTTAGCTTATGGATTTGGAAAAAAAGAAGCTAAAAAGATTCTTGTTTATGATTTTGGAGGAGGAACTTTCGATGTTACTATTCTTGATGTATCTCCTGACACAGTAGAAGTCTTAGCCACAGGGGGAGAAACTCATTTAGGAGGAAATGATTTTGATCAAAGAATAATTGATTGGATTTTAAATGAATTTAAAAAAGATCAAGGAATTGATTTGAGCAAAGACCCTCTTGCTCTTCAGAGATTAAAAGAGGCTGCTGAAAAAGCTAAATCAGAATTATCTTCTGCTTTTGAAACTAACATTAATCTTCCTTTTATTACTTCTGATGCTGATGGTCCTAAACATTTAGATTACAAATTAAGCAGAGCTCAATTTGAATCAATGAACAAAGATTTAGTTGAAAGATCAATTGAAAGAGTTGATAAGACCCTAAAGGAAATAAAATTAGATAAAAACCAAATTAATGAAGTAATTCTTGTTGGAGGAACAACCTTAATTCCTTTAATCAGAGAAAAAGTAAAAGAATATTTTGGCAAAGAGCCTAACAAATCAATTAATCCTGAAGAAGTAGTAGCTGTTGGTGCTGCTATTGAAGCTGAGATATTAACTGCTAAACAAGAAGGAAGAACTCCAGAAGGAGACATTAAAAGCGTTCTTCTTTTAGATGTTTTACCTTTATCCCTTGGAATTGAAACTTATGGAGGAGTAAGTACTCCTATGATTGCTAAAAACACTACTATCCCTACTTCTCAATCACAAGTATTTTCTACTGCTGCTGACAATCAAACCTCTGTTGAAATTAATGTCTTGCAAGGAGAAAGACCAATGGCAACTGATAACAGGTCTTTGGGCAAATTCATTTTAGATGGCATTGCTCCTGCACCAAGGGGGCTACCTCAAGTCGAAGTGAAATTTGATATTGATGCTAATGGAATTTTAACTGTTGTTGCCTCTGATAAAGCAACTAGCAGATCTCAATCAATCAAAGTTGAAGGATCAATCGGATTATCAAAAGAAGAAATAGAGAAAATGAAAAAAGAAGCAGAAATTCATGCTTCTGAAGATGAAAAGAAAAGACAATTGATTGAAACAAGAAATATTGCTGAAAACCTAATCTATACTTCAGAAAAAACATTAAAAGACATGGCTGACAAAATTCCTGCTGACATAAAAAAAGAAGTGGAAGACAAAGCTAATGATTTGAAAAAGATTAAAGAAAGTGATAGTATTGATGATATTAAAAACAAAACTGATGCCTTGTCTCAAGCTCTTCAAAAGATTGGTTCTCAAATGTATCAGCAAGGACAAACCCAAAAGCAAGGAGATGTTCCTGAAGCAGAAACAGAAGAAAACAAGGAATAATTTAAATGCAAAAAGATTATTACAAAATTCTAGGAGTATCTAAAAGCTCTTCTCAAGAAGAAATAAAAAAAGCCTACTATAATCTAGCTCATAAATTCCATCCTGACAAAGGAAGCGGAGATGAAGAAAAGTTTAAAGAAATAAACGAGGCTTATCAAATTCTTGGGGACAAAGATAAAAGAGCTCAGTACGATAGATTTGGAACCACTGGCAATCAAGGCTTTGGTGGTTTTCAAAATACTAATTTCAATTGGGAAGACTTTGCTGGATTTGATGGAATTGAAGATATTTTTGAAATGTTTGGCGGAGGTGGATTTAACAGACATAAAGAACAAGATCTAAGAAAGGGTTCTGATTTAGAATTGATATTGGAAATTCCCTTAGAATCAGTCTTAAAAGACCAGAATAAAGAAATTGAAATATCTAAAATGGTCAAATGTTCTAGATGTGATGGATCTGGAGCTGAACCAGGGAGCAAAGTAAAAGAATGTTTTACTTGCAGAGGTAGTGGAAGAGTCCAACAAATCAAGAAAACAATTTTGGGAACATTTACTCAATATACAGTTTGCCCTGAATGTGGAGGAGAAGGAAGTAAGCCTGAAAAGCCTTGCAATGTTTGTCATGGAGAAGGAAGAATTAGAAAAGAAGAAACAATATCAGTAGAAATACCTGCAGGTGTTGACAATAACCAAGTAATTAAGGTAAAAGGAAAAGGTGATGCTGGAAAAAGAGGAGGCAAGCCAGGAGACCTATATATCAGAATATTAATTAAAAATCATGCTCTTTTCAAAAGAAAAGGTGATGATATTTATTTAAAAAAGAACATTGTTTTCTCCCAAGCAGTTTTAGGAGACAAAGTATCAATTCCAACTCTTGAAGGAAAGGATATTATTATGAAAGTACCTCAAGGAACCGAATCAGGAAAAACATTAAAAATTTCAGGTAAAGGAATTCCTCATTTCAGAGGCATGGGTAGGGGAGATATGTATGTTCAATTAAACATTGATACTCCTCAAAAATTAACAAGAAAACAGAAAGAACTCCTTGAAGAATTAAGAAAGCAAGGGTTATAGGCCCCAATAGCTCAGTTGGTAGAGCAACAACCTTTTAAGTTGAAGGTCACAGGTTCGAGTCCTGTTTGGGGCACCAAGATTAAACTTTATTTTACTGACCAAAATGCATTTTTAACAAAATGCATAATTTGATTTATAGATTAAAAAATAATTATATGTTAAAATAATGTATAATAAATTATTAATTATTAAAAATCTATTAATTTTATAAAAATATGAACAAATACAATAAGAAATTGTTTTATTTTTTCTTAATTTTCTTATTCGGAACAATATTTTTATCTGCTCAAAATGCTATAGCTTGTAGCCCAAGAACACCGTTTATAACCATTGAAGCACAAAAAACTAAAAATATTCTTTCTCAACAAAAAAATTGCTTAGATCAAAATTGCTTAATTACTTTAGAAAAAAATGAATCTGGCAGTTTTAGTTTATGGACAGAAGATTCTAAATATATTACAAATATAGATATAGATAAAGATGAAAAAACAATAAATATTTATTATTTTTCGCTTGATTCTTTCAAAGAAAACGATTTATATAAAAATGCTTTTTTAGAGGTGCTAGATCAATTAATTGAAGACGATATCACAGATATCAAATCAATATTTTTTCAAGAAGTCGAATCTTGGACAAATAATTGGAAGGGTTATTTCTTAAGTGGTGACTTAATTTTCTCTTCTTATAGTCAAAATAAAGAAACAGAAATTTTAAAAAATAAGGATAATCTTCTTAATTGTCGTTATGTTGAGTATAAAAAAATAGGGAATTGGCTCGTAGAGAATGAAACAAGCCGAGATTATTGTTATCTTTCTCCTGGTTTTGGATGCCCCGAACCCGTTATTTCATACACAAAATTTTTTAATTTTCTTGTATCAAATATTAATAACACAACTATTTTTTATCTTACTATATTTTTAGCAATAATAATCAGCACTGTATCATTTATAATTTATTTAATTATTAAAAAAGAGCTAGGGTTTTTCTTAAAACCAAGAAAGAGAAAAATTATAGCAACGATATTTGCAGTAGTAATAATAAGATTATATCTACTTTTGGGCTTCTTTAGTATAGAAACATACTTATGGCAGCATTTTCTTTTAACGTATTTCTTTTTAAGTTTATTTGAGTATGTTGTGGTAAAGAGAAAATCGTCATCAAAAGCAAGTTAATTATTTGCAATAATGAACAATAGATTCTCCAAAAAAATCAAATCTCAAAGCTTGACTTTTTATTGTAAATCATTATTATTCAATTAGTACTTTGGACGTGATTACCTTGAAAAAAAAGATTCTAGCAGTCTTGTGTATTTGTGCTTTAGCCTGTGTTATTTTTTCAGGATGCACTCAAAGTTCTCCTTCAGAATCGCTTACAGAACAAAAAACATGCACTGGAACCATTAAAAATATCATCTTTTATCCAGAAGGATATAGACAAAATTCCTGCTATCAGATAGTTTTCGAAGATGGAACCTGGATGATAATACAAAAAGAAGATATATATGAAAAAGCTTCGGTTCCTAACCAAGGAATAGATGTGATCGCAAACAAAGATGTTTGCATTAATTGCTTAAAAATAGGGCACACCTATGAAATGGACTTCACAAGAGTTGATTCTCATCCTTGGAAATTAGAAAAAGTAAAAGATGCTTAAAAAGCATTCTTTTTTTATACAATAACCTCTCTTTTTTTCAATCTTGACTTGTGTGTTTATAGTGTTATTATATAGCCAGTCCCTTTTGGACGTGGTTATTGTGAAAAAAAAGCTTACTATTAGCTTAATGATTTGCTTTTTGACAATTGCATTTTGCTTATTGTCAGGATGTACGAGCACTGAAGGAGAACAAACAAGCCTTATGCAAGCTTCTATGATTAAGGCAGTTCCCAAAACAGAAGATGTTTCGCCCACAGTGGTTCCCACTGAAGAGGTTCCTGTTCAGTCAGTTTATGCTGAAGAAGAAACCTATGTTGGAACAGTGGTGAATTTCTATGAATGCACGTATGCTAATAAAACTACTTATTGTGTCTTCTTTGAAGACGGCCGAGAAATGAAATTCCAAAAAATGAGAGACTACAAAAGAGGTGGATATCCAGATTATAAATTGACTAAAACCCCTATAGTGATTATGGAAGAAAACATCTGTTCCGGCTGTGTAGCACCAGGTGGCACCTATAAAATGCACCTAACTAAATTAGCCGAAGGGTTCTGGCTAATAGACGATATAAGGGATGCCTAACAATAGCATTCCCTTTTTATTTCAGAAATGATATAATATTAAAATAATAATAAATAAAAAATCTTATGAAAGGATATGTTTCAAATATCGAGAAGCTTACTTTAGAGAACGGAAAATTCAGAGAAGTTCTCTATACTGCTCCTCATAGTCAATTAGTTTTAATGAGTCTTGCTCCAGGAGAAGATATTGGAGAAGAGACCCACACTCTTGATCAATTTTTTAGAATTGAAAAAGGTAAAGGTAAAGCAGTTTTAAATGATATTGAATACGAATTAGAAGACGGCTCAGCAGTAGTTGTGCCAGCAGGAGTAAAACACAATATCATTAATGTTTCTTCAGAAGAACCATTAAAACTTTACACAATTTACAGTCCAGCTGAACACAGAGACGGCGTAATTCATCAAACAAAAGCAGATGCAATGGCTGATCATGAAGAATTTGACGGAAAGACAACTGAAGAGTAATATTTAAACAATTCTAAATATTAGGATTGTAAGCGAGATTGGTACAGTGGTAGCACATCTGCTTCCCAAGCAGAAGACGCCGGTTCGATCCCGGTATCTCGCTCCGTTAAAATGAAAACCTATTATTTAGAAACCTTTGGCTGCAAACTTAATCAAACTGATTCAGAAAGAATAAAACTAGAACTAAATAAAAACTTCAAACCTTCTTCTTTAAAAGAAGCTGATATTGTTGTA
>Ga0116174_10004563_pt1 | contig 10884 bp, 10 predicted proteins | sample AD_UKC087_MetaG_FD_89801 | JGI IMG/M metagenome (GOLD analysis project Ga0116174, IMG submission 89801) | Active sludge microbial communities of municipal wastewater-treating anaerobic digesters from USA - AD_UKC087_MetaG | ecosystem: Engineered > Bioreactor > Anaerobic > Digestate | place: USA...
TATAGGCATGGTAATAGGATACTTCCTGGTTATTTCCGAACCGGCAGTTCACGTATTAAGCAAACAGGTTGTGGAGTTGTCATCGGGAGCAATACCCAAGAAAGCAATTGCCACCAGTCTTTCAGTCGGGGTAGCCACATCGATAGGGCTTTGCATGATTAAGATTTTAACAAGTGCGTCAATTTTATACTTTGTTATACCCGGATATGTTATCGGGTTGATATTGACATTTTTCGTACCGCCCGTCTTTACTTCAATAGCTATAGACTCGGGCGCCGTGTCATCCGGACCTATGGCCTCAACTTTTCTGGTACCTTTTGCAATAGGAGTATGTCTAAGTGTAGGCGGGAATATAATAGTAGATGCATTCGGAATAATAGCATTGGTTACAATGACGCCGTTTATAACGATACAAGTTCTCGGACTGTTCTACCGGTTCAAGTTAAAGGCTGCGGAGAAAGAACAGGAGATACAACAGAAATTAAAGAAAAAGGAAAGCATCATCAATTTTTGATGGCAGGTGTGAAATGAGCAGTATCTTTTATATGATAATAATTACAAAAAGAGAGTTTGAAGAGGCATACCTTAATTTCTTCAGGGAAAACGATGTACATATGGTATTGTCCGATTTATGCAGAGGAACTGCGCAAAAGAAGACTCTGGATTATCTCGGAATAGAAAAAACAGAGAAAATAATGTTTCACATTTTCGTAGATAGTAATCGCAGAGAAAAAATATTAAGAAATCTTGTAAACCAGATGGAAATTGAAGTCGCCGGCAACGGTATAGCGCTTACAATACCTTTGGAAAGCATAGGGGGAGAGTCTTGCTTAAAGTATCTGACTGAGGGACAGGAAATCGGCAAAAAAAAGGGAGAGAAGATGGAAAACTTAAAATACTCATTAATAATTGTTGTAGCGGACAGAGGAGCATCGGAAACCGTAATGGATGCTGCGCGCAGTGCAAATGCAAAAGGCGGCACCGTAGTTTCGGCAAAAGAAACCGAAGTAAATGCAAAAGAAAGATTTTTCGGTGTTTCCATAGCGGAAGAAAAAGAAATGATATACATCCTTGCAAAGAAGCAGGAAAAAGATGAAATCATGAGTGCCATAATGACAAAAGCGGGTATAGGTACCGATGCCAATGCAGCGGTATTCTCCGTTCCCGTAGACAGAATAGCGGGATTACGCAGCTTAATGACCGACTGAACAACGGATATTTTATAAATAATTTCTCTTTCCGGAGTGTATTCAATTCATATCATGGCGGTGTTGATATATAATATGTATCGGAGAGATTTTTTATGTTTAATATATTAATAGTCGAAGACGATAAAAACTTAAGAAAGCTCATAGGGACGGTTCTTAAACAGAACGGTTTTAATGTACTCTGCGCCAATGACGGAGAACAGGCTTTGGAAATTCTTGACAGCACAAAAGCCGATCTTATCATATGTGACATAATGATGCCCAATATGGACGGATATGAACTGACGGAAAGTTTAAGGTGGTCCAATTACAATATGCCCATTCTCATGATAACCGCCAAAGAAACACTGGAGGACAAGAGGAAAGGGTTTCTGTCCGGTGCGGATGATTATATGGTAAAACCTATTAACACGGATGAAATGCTGCTGAGGGTTAACGCTCTTTTAAGGAGGTCTAAAATAGCTACCGAACACAGAATAGAGGTCGGGGAAGTGGTTATCGATTATGACACATTGAGCGTACAGAGTGCTACCGAAAGAATAATTCTTCCTAAAAAAGAGTTTCTTTTGCTTTTTAAATTAATGAGTTACCCAAAAAAGATTTTTACGCGTCAGCAACTGATGGATGATATATGGGGACTGGACAGTGAAACGGATGAAAGAACCGTAGATGTCCATATAAAGAGACTGAGAGAAAAACTTGTGAATATAGAAGAATTTGAAATAGTCACCGTAAGGGGACTGGGTTACAAAGCGGAAAAGAAAAATGCAACTGAAGTCTAAACTATCAATATTCCTGCTCGTCATCATTGTAGTAGCTTCCATGTTTGCGTATATGGGAGCAATTCTGGTGTCCAATAAAAACTTTATAGAAACTATAAAAGAAAACCAGAGGTATGTGGCTGAAACCATTATATCGGCCAATAAAGAAACCGACCTTCCTTTGGAAAGAATTATAGCCATAACTCATAATGCCCTTTATCCCGTTAAACTCACCAAAGACATAAAGGATCTTCGTTTGAGCAACACGGAAGAAGCATTACTGGAAAACGGAATCATTGTCTTCATAAAGCAAAGAGTAATACCGGTAGGGATATCCGTTGTGAAAACCGAGGAATATTACTTACGAGTGGGATACCAGCCGGAAAATAACCTGTTCAGAAACTATGCCATGTTGCTTGCGTATGCGTTTCTGTTCTCTATTATTGTGTTCATGCTGATAATCATGGGATTAAGCAATAAAGCAATGAAGCCCATAGTGCAACTTAATAATGCAACACAGGAAGTGGCCAGGGGTAATTTTGATGTCGTTGTGGTAAATGATTCTCAGGATGAGATAGGACAGCTGACGGAAAGTTTCAATAAAATGGCAAAGGAACTTAAAAGTATCGAGTATCTGAGAAAGGATTTTGTGAGCAATGTTTCCCATGAGTTCAAGACGCCCATATCGTCGATTCTGGGATTTGCAAAGCTTTTGGAAAACCGGAATCTCACCGATGAAGAGAAAAAAGAATATCTGGATATAATTGTCGAGGAATCCAAAAGGCTTTCCAATCTTTCCACCAATATATTGAACCTGTCCAAGCTGGAAAGTCAGGAGATAGTATTCAACAAATCGGAATACGACCTTGATGAACAGATGCGAAATGTTATATTACTTTTGGAACCTAAATGGTATGAAAAAAACATCAGTTTTGATATAGAGATGGAAAACATATCTCTTCATGCAAATGAAGATTTAATGCAGCAGGTATGGATAAATCTTCTGAATAATGCCATTACTTATTCCCATCCCAAAGGGGTTATACATATAAAGGTGTACAACGAGGAGGAACAGGCCGTAATAGTTATACGGGACGAAGGCATAGGAATGGACGAATATACCAAAGAAAGAATGTTTGAAAAATTCTTTAAAGGCAACTCCTCGCTGTCAAAAGAAGGAACGGGATTAGGCCTGGCCCTCGTTAAGAGAATTATTGACCTTCATCACGGAACTATCGAAGTGGAGAGCCGACCGGGAGAGGGGACAAGAATAAAGCTGGCAATTCCCAATGAATTCAGAGGCTGGGAAAGATTATAGAAACAAACATTAATATTTAATTAAAAGGAGTCTGAGAGTTTTACTGTCCGGAGTTTTCCTTATCCTTATACTTAAAAACAACATTCCGATTGAGCAGAAAACCGGTAACGGTGTAGAAAACCATCCCGATACCCACACCCAACCACTCCTTGAGAGATAATAAATCAATAAGGAGATACTGTATAAGCTGCACGATGCCTAACAGGCAGGCACTTATTACAAAGAACAGAACAATCTGTCGGGTAACATTTTCATTGTCTTTTTTGAAAGTATATTTTCTGTTTAAAAAGAAGCTGGTAAGTATGCCTATTACATATCCGATGACAGTGTAAGCATAATATTTAAGTCCCAGACGGCTCAGTAAAAAGAATATTCCCGTGGTTACGCCGGTATTAATAATACCGACAATGCCGTATTTGAATAAAAGAAATAATTCTCGGAAAAGTCTGTTTTGCATAAGCTTGTCGAATAAATTTTTCATACGGTCATTATACTATAAAAAATACGGATTTTCAGTGAAATACAGCATATTACAGATAAAACCCGTAACCGTTCAGACGCTAAGATATATCGGCCCTTTACGGAAGTGCAGAAAACCGACATGTTAAATACATTAACAAATAGAGCGGGATATGATAAAATTAAACTGTTATTAAGGAGTATTTATGAAAGCAATTATAAAGGCGGCAGCAGGAATGGGAAATGTAGAACTTGTGCAGAGACCTGTTCCCGAAATCAACGAAAACGAAGTTCTTATCAAAATAAAAAAAGCGGGAATATGCGGAACCGATTATCACATATATAAATGGGATAAGTGGTCACAGAACAGAATCAAACCCCCGCTTATAATCGGCCATGAGTTTGCCGGAGAGATAGTGGAGATAGGAAAATCGGTAAAAGGGTTTCATATAGGCCAGAGGGTGTCTGCAGAAGGACATATTACCTGTCAGAGGTGCAAACTTTGCAGAACCGGAAGAGGTCATATATGCGAAGATGTGGATATAATCGGAGTGGACATAGACGGTTGTTTTGCGGAATATATAAAGATGCCTGCAATAAACGTATGGCCCTTGGACGACGAGGTTGCCGACAAATACGGAGCAATAATGGATCCTTTGGGTAATGCCATGCATACGGTAATGGCACAGCCCATATCGTCAAGAGATGTTCTCATAACCGGTGGCGGTTCCATAGGGTTGTTTGCAACTGCCATAGCAAGAAAGTGCGGAGCGGCCAGACTGGTTGTCAGCGAACCTCAGCCGTACAAAGCGGCGCTTGCAAAGAAGGCGGGAGCCGATGTGGTTATAAATCCTTTATCGGATAATCCCGAGCAACAGGTAATAGAAGCTTTCAACGGTAACCGACCGGAAGTTGTATTGGAAATGAGCGGTTTTCCGTCTGCATTCCAATTGGGACTGGAGGTAATAGAAAACGGCGGAGATATGGCCATATTGGGAATTCCGTCGGAAGAATTGAATATAAATATGGGCAAGTATGTTATTTTCAAGGGAATAACATTGAGAGGAATTAACGGAAGAAGGATGTTTGATACCTGGTACCAGTGTCAGAATTTTCTGAAGAGCAACTCCTCATTTATAGATCATGTAATAACCCATGAACTTCCCATGGAAGATGTTAATGAGGGATTCAGACTGATGTCTGAGAGCAAAGCGGTAAAAGTAGTACTGGATTTTTAGAAGATGATTGTACAGAAGGCGAATGCAAAAATAAATATCGGTCTGGACATCAAAGGGTTAAGGCAAGACAGATATCATGAAATTGATACCGTTATGCAAACGGTGGAACTGGGTGACCGTATAACTTTTGCCGAGAGAGAGAAAGGTATACAATTCTGGTGTGATGACAGTTCTATTAAGAACAATGAAAATACCGCTTTCATTGCTGCAAAGCTGTTCATGAAAGAGATGGGCATAAAACGCGGTATAAAAATTGACCTGTATAAAACCATACCTCTGTTTTCCGGTCTGGGCGGAGGAAGCGCCGATGCCGCTGCGGTATTAAGAGGACTTAACTTCCTTTTTAATACAGGTCTTCCGTATGAAGATTTGGAAAAAATGGCTGCATTGATAGGTTCCGATGTGCCTTTTTGCATCAGAGGAGGAACACAACGAGCAACCGGAAGAGGTGAGACATTAAAGCGGCTGAAAGATTTTTCCGATGTTTGGTTTGTTATAGTAAAACCCAAAGACTCCGTGGAGACGGCATGGGCATATAAAGAATATGATAAGATAAGCAATCCCGTGAGACCGGATATGGACCTGATTGAATCTTTATTGGAAGAAAGAGACATTGAAGGACTTAAAGGCAATGTTGTAAACATATTTGAAAAAGTCGTTATACCCCACAAACCTTCCATTCAAAAGGCAATAGAGGATCTTTCCGAAACCGATGCTGTTACGGTGTTTATGACCGGTTCGGGATCGGGGGTAGCGGCAATGTACAACGAAATGAGACTTGCAAGCATGGCATACACGTCTTTGTCAAGAAAACATGATGACATATTCATAACCAAGACCTCGGGAGGACTTAAATGAGGATTGCATGCGGTACGGATATAGTGGAGAATAGAAGAATATCCGATGCCGTGAGTCGTACGGACAGATTTTTGGAAAAGAACTTTACACAAAGGGAGATAGAATACTGCAAATCCAAAAAAGCCTTAATGAATCAAAGCCTTGCCGCAAGATTTGCAGCAAAGGAAGCGGTATCAAAAGCGTTGGGAACGGGATTTTGCGCTGTTGTGCAACCCATTCATATTGAAGTTATAAATGACGATAAAGGAAAACCGCATATTGTATTGAATGAGCAACTTAAAACCCGCTTCCCCGAAATTGCGGATATAAGTGTAAGTCTCTCACATTGCAAGGACTATTCGGTTGCCTATGCGGTAATAACCTTTAAAGAGGAGTAAGATGGCTCTAACATTTTTTCATATGGCAGACATACATCTGGACCAGCCGTTTTCATCATTAGGATTGCAGGAAGGATTTCCCTCAAAAAGAAGAGAAGAGATTTTCCATGAGTTTATGAGGATACTGGAAACGGCAAGGGAAGAGCAACCCTCTTTTATATTTATATCAGGGGATCTTTATGAACACGAATATACCAACATAAAAAGGATAAGCAGGATTAATGAAGCCTTTTCCGAACTTAAAGGAAATATTATCCTTATATCCGGCAATCATGACCCCGAATCCAAGAACTCTTTTTACAGAAGTTTCCCGTGGTCGGAAAATGTGCATGTGTTGGGAAGAAGCAAGCCGAATGTTGTTTTTGAAAAAGAGAAAGTATGTGTCTTCGGAATAGGCTATGATACCGGAGGCGGTCAGGCAAAAATTTTGGAGACAATTCGTACCGACAGAAAGTATATTAATGTGCTGCTTTTGCATGGCGATGTGGATTTGTCTCTTTCCACATACAATGCCGTCAGTTCGGATATGTTGAAAGATATAGGATTTGATTATGTGGCATTGGGACACAACCACAGGATGTATGTAAAAGACAATATATATAATCCCGGCAGTCTTTGTGCGTTGAAATTCGGTGAAGACGGAAAGCATGGATATTTTAAAGGAGATTTATCTACGGGACAAGTGGAATTTGTAGAAAGCAAAGCAAGAAAATACATTGATTTAAAGATGGATTATGAAAAATTTGCGGACTTTGAAAGAATGTATCCTGACAGGCAGGATATTTACAGGATAAAAGTAACCGGAACAAAAAGCGATTATCAACCGCTTGCAACGCCTGAAGGATATGACTATGTACAACTGACAGATGCAAGGACTGCGGAGAAAAAGGAAAAAAAGCAGCATGTATCACAGGGAATAAAAGGAAGATTTACCGATATAATGACAACTAAGATGGAAGAGGTTTTATCGGAAGAGATAAGGATATATGAAGATGCTTTAAAACTGGGATTGCAGGCTTTATCGGATGAGGAGCTTGATTTGGAATGAGGATTATAGCGGTTCACATATACGGATACGGTAAACTGACGGACAGGACATTCAATTTTAAAGAAGGCTTTAATTTAGTGTTGGGAAAAAACGAGTCCGGTAAAAGCACTCTGATGTCGTTTATAAAAGCGATGCTTTACGGGCATAAAAAGAACGAAAGAGAAAAAGACGGTTTTATTCCGGAAGTCAAAAAGTACAAACCGTGGAATTCAGACAAATACGGCGGATATCTTATACTGGAGACCGATGAAAAGAAAATATTAAGAGTAGAAAGAGACTTCAACGGAAAAACTCTGTCCGTATACAATGAATACGGTGAAGAGATAACAAATGAATTTTCCTTCAGCAAAGAAAACGAGATGATCGGACAGGATCTTCTGGGCATGGACTATGAGTGCTTTATCAATTCATCTTTCATGTGTCAGGACAAAAACCTTTTGTACGCAGAAGATAAAGAGCATATTGCTCAGAAACTTATGAATATAAAAGAATCGGGGGAAGAACAGATATCTGTCGGAAAAGCCGTAAAGAAACTTAAAGAAGGCATCACTTTATTGGGTAATGAAAGAACAAAAGGAAGAAAATATAACATATTGAGTGCACAGATAAGGGAAGAGGAAATTAAACTTACAAACATGCAAAAGGAGAATAAAAAATGCATGGAGTATCTGGCTGAAGCGGAAGAGATAAAAAAAGAACTTGAAGAACTGGAGAATGAGGAAAAACTCTGCAAGAAAAGTGAGACTTTTAACCGCGTCAATGAAAACATTGAGGAATATGAAAGATACAATAGCGAAAAAGAACAGCTGAAAAAGAAACTTTCCGATACCGATATAGATGCTTATGAAAAGAGAAGAAAAGAATTTGATACCGTTGCCGAGCAATATAAAGATGCGGAAAAAATATATGAAAGACTTTCGGAAAAAGAAAAAAGAAACAATGCAAAAAGAACCGCTTTTGCGATACTTGCGATACTGATTATTGCAACAGGCGCCGTGTTGGCAATAACAACGGATATATTGTTGCTGTTGTGTGCTTCAGCCGCAATACCGTTTATCGTGCTGTTTCTTATCATGCGCAAGAAGAATAAAGAATTGATTATCCAAGCGGAAAAACTGGAGAATATGATAAAAACAAAGAACGAGTTGGCGCAAATTGAAATAGTATTGGGAAATGACAAATCCTTTAATGAACTGATAAAAAGGTATACGGGATTACAGGAAGATATTTTACGCAAAGAGGATGTACTGGATTATAGTGCTCTATTGGAAAAAGCCGATTTTCATAACCCGCAAGGCAAGGAACCGAAATGGAATTATGAAGAATGCTTAACCCTTATTCGGGAAAAAAGAGAAAGATTGGCGGTGGTTAAAGCTCAACTTAAAGAATATATGAACTCCGACGAGCAGACAGCTTCACAGGAAGAGCGTATCGAACTGCTGAAAGAGCAAATGAAAGCGGTAGAGGAAAAACAGAAAGCACTCCAATATGCAATAGACGGCATAGAGCAGGCTTCCAAGCAGATAAGAGAAGAAATCATTCCCAAGATGAACCGAAAAATGAGCGAGTATCTTAAAATGATAACCGCAGGAAATCATGACAACTTATCAACCGGCAGCACAATGGACCTAAATACCGAACATAATAAAACAATACGCTCCGTATACAATTTCTCCGACGGAACGTTAAGGCAGATGTATCTGGCTTTCCGGCTGGCTGCTGCAAAGGTTTTTTCTTCCGAATGCGTAACCCCTGTTTTTATGGATGAGACACTTGTATATTATGATGAAGAAAGAAAGAGGAGTACTTTTGATTTCCTGTACGAGCTAAGCAGACATAATCAGATACTGTTTTTCGCAACCGATATGGAAGAATCCCTTTTGGAGGGAAAAGATATAACGGTTATTCAATTAAATAATTAAAAACTATTTCGTTCCGTAGTTACGTAAAAAATCCGCTTTACAACTGCAGTCTTTACCGTTATCAACACCCGTGTCTTTGCATATATCACAATCATATTTTCTTATAAGATAATCTTCCGGAATATTGTTGTGCTTGAACAGCAGCGACATTTCATAATTCTTATTCTTTATCTCTTCTGCAACGGCTTTCTTGTCCGGAGAAAAAGCCTGTTTGAAGTGCAGATCGTTTATTTCATTGTACAGTTTTTCAATCTGAGGAGATTTTTTGAATACTTCCGCTTTACGGCTTTCAAAAAGCATGGAATTCTTCATATTTATGCCTTGGTGATGTTCTTGAATAATCATACGCAGCTGGTCGGGAGAAAGGTCTCTGATGGATTTGTCCTTCTCGATATCATCAAGATTCTTGAATTGGTTTTCATACCAGGTGGAAAGTATTTTGTCCACATATGCTATATTGGGATTGGATATTTTAACCGTCTTCTTCAACGCTTCTTCGACAATTTCAAAACTGTAGTGATACTCGTTAAACCACTTGTTGATAAGGTCCGCTTCATACTGCGTGAACGGGGCCTTTCTGTTCAAAGCTTTTTGAATTCTTGTGTGCATATCTTTCATCTTGTCCCGTTCCTCAAATAATGCTTCCACATCAAAAACCGTTTTTACTCCGTTTTCAAACCAGTCTTTGGCAACCGCTTCAATGTAGTTACGGGTCAAAGCACCCTTTTCGTTGCTTACGGAAAAAAGCATAACCATGACCGGATCTTCAAATCTGTATTTTTTAAACCATTGCTCTATACATCCGTACATATATATAGGCATATTACCGTCAAAGAACTGGTCGTTAATGGCGGAAATTACAGACGCTTTTTCTCCCAGATCATCAGGCTTTAAAGAAGTTCTTTCTTTGTAAAGACGGTCTATCTCTATTCCCTTAATGTCATTTACAAAAATGTCTTTTTCACTGACGGATAGAAGATGTTTCTTTGTAAGTTCTTCCAGAGCGGACGTAAGTGCCGTTTCTTCAACATCCAGACGTCTGGACAATTTAATAATATCGACGGTTCTTTCGGTTTTCTCCAAAAAACAGCAGTAAGTGTATACCTTCACTGCCTGCGGTGAAAGCAGCGGAAGATATTCAGATAAGAAAATGTCGGGAATTAATGTGTCGGAATACAATATGGATTTGCTGTCAAATTTGTCTTTCATGATTATTTCCTTCTTGTTGATTATTATATATAAAAAAACTTGGCAAGTAAATGTAAGCGAGAAACCTGCTTGAAAAAATGTATAAAAAGTATTAATATACATCTACATGCGCCTGTAGCTCAATTGGATAGAGCGTTTGACTACGGATCAAAAGGCTGGGGATTCGAATTCTCTCGGGCGCGCCAGACAGTAAGACATGCAACATTGTGTGTCTTTTTTCTTACAGAGATTAAGTCGGACCGAAATATATGAAAAGGCAATTTAAGAGAAAAGAGTTATAAAAGTCGCATAAAATGTCACATTTAAGCATTTTAAGAGAGCAATGTGTAATTTATAATAGAATTGTCGGGAAAAAAGCATAACAATCATCAATACTGCATCATATTTTCCCCTTTCTAATGAAGATTCCGGCAGAAAGTCTGTTAAATTGCATATAATTTCAAGAATATCTCGACATTTATTATATTTTTCCTATTAAATGTCACA
>Ga0116174_10004567_pt1 | contig 10878 bp, 6 predicted proteins | sample AD_UKC087_MetaG_FD_89801 | JGI IMG/M metagenome (GOLD analysis project Ga0116174, IMG submission 89801) | Active sludge microbial communities of municipal wastewater-treating anaerobic digesters from USA - AD_UKC087_MetaG | ecosystem: Engineered > Bioreactor > Anaerobic > Digestate | place: USA...
CGACGTTGAGCTGCCTGGAGCGAATGTGCGAGCAGTTGTGTCGGGCGTGGAGGCAGTTGCTGGACTGCGCACATTTGCCGCCACCGATTCTGGAGTGTATGGGCGGGATGACTCGGGCCAATGGAGTCGGGTTGTGGCGGATCCGGCTGTGGCGAACGCGAGGGCGATCACAGTGTGGAATGGCGTGCTCTGGATCGGCACCGACAACGGCCTGTATGCGTGGGACGGCTCGACGCTGATAGCAGTGGATGCCGCCGCGGGTTACTCAGTCACCAGCCTTGGAGCCGGCCCCGGCCTGAAGTACGACGGCCAGGTCCTGTGGATGGGCGCGCAGGCACGCCCCGACGATGACAGGGGCACAGGATACACAATCGACATTCTTGAGATAGTCAAGATCGACGTGGCAGAACGACACAGTGGGTCCGATCTTGAGATCTCCGCGGAGGATCCCCGACGCTACCTAGATCTTTCCCCGGACGAGCATACAGTCACCGGATACGCGGCGCGCGCCAGTGCTCGATACGCGATCGGGGCAGGGAGCATATACGGAAGCTACGAGGCGATGACCCCCACGTTCACCAAGCTTGGGCAGACGTCGCGTCAAGGGCTAGATGCATGGCGCATCGGAGCGCTGTGGCCTCTGGGGTCAAAAGTGAGCCTCTCGGCGGAGCACTCACAGGCGCACACCCAAAGCTACTCGGGCAAGCCCGACCAGGCCGAGCCCAAGGAGCTATTCACGGTATCTAGCAGGCTGGCCGGCTCTCTTGACATCGGCCCGAAGATTGACGTGTCGTACACTACGTCCAAGGTCGACGACGGCCCGGCTGAGGGCTTCGAGAGAGAAGAGCGCACGATATCGGTGGGCGGACGCCAGACGTTCTTCAACGGCGCGCTCTCGCTGGGTGCGGGCTATGATAACACGGAGAGCGTGAGTATCGCCGTTCCCGGCAGTTCGTACACTCAGATCTCCATGAGAGGCGACGCTACTCTGAAGCTGGACGCGTTGTCGGTAACCGCTAGATACCGCAAGCCGATCAAGACTATCGCGCCAGGCAAGCCGGAAGAGCGGAAGAGCGGAACCGAGGAGATAAGCGTCAACGCCCAGTGGGCCAAGCAGTTGGGTTCGGTGAGCGTCAGGGCTACCTACAGGCAGCTAAACAGGAGCGATCTTGCCACTGAGCGGAAGCTAGACGACAAGAGGGCCGATGTGAGAGCCACACTGCCCGCGCTGAAGCTGGGGGCCGGAACGCTCACCCCTTCTGCCGTGCTGCGGTGGGAGCAAGTAGTCCCCTTCTCCGGGCAGACGCGGCGGGTCGCCGGGGCGCAGGCCAGCTTATCAGGACTGCTAGGCGCTTTCCGAACTACGTCCGGGGCGGGATTGACTCGGACCGAATACCCTGAGATAAGCAAGGTCACCCTGGATTCCGAGGTCTTCTTAACCCTGGGAGGCGGTACTGCCGCCAAGTTTGCGCCGCAGGTCGACATCAGATGGAAGCGCTCTACCTCCCAGCGTCCGGACTTAGGAGACATCAGTACCGACTCGCTGACAGGCACACTAAGGGGCGCATGGACCCCCAAGCAGGGTCTGAGCAATGTGACGTCTGCCTCCTACACCCTGTCGGCATCGGCAGGCGGTCAGAAGCACACGCTCAGCTTGTCTGATAGCCTCAGCGCAGCCATAGGCAGCAGGGCCACGGCTACGGTGGACGTGTCGGCGACGTCAACGGCGGTAGCAGTTGGTCAGCTACTGGGCGGCGAAGGGGCCGAGGTGAGGGGCGATATCAAGGGAGGAGTCAGGTACAAGATCACCGATGTGTGGTCCCTCGGGGCGACGGCGGGCTATTCTCTCAGGCTACTATCTGCCGGCGGGGCCGAGCGGCTCAAGTCTGCGGTGACCTTGGAGGCCGGGCTCAGGGCGATCTTCTGATGCCTCGCTTCGCGTCTGGCCTGATGACGCGCGACGACGGATGAATGACAGACGAATCAGAGTGGACTGGGCCGAAAGCCCAGTCCACTCCGGCGGATCACTAGCAGATTCGGAAGAACAAGCAAAGCACAAACCAGATCAGGAACGAGATGGCGGTAAGGACTAGTAGCCACCATAGCCACCATGGGAGAAACAGGCACTCGGTTTTCAACTCTGCCATAGGGGGCTCACCTCCGCTAAATGACTAATCTCTGCGGCTGATCAGCACCAGCCGAAGATCCTGAGGATGAACCAGATCACGATTGCGATGGTAAGGAGCCAGAGCAGAATCCGGATTATCCAGTTTATCCACCAGAAGAACCCGAACTGTTCGGTCTTGACGTCTGCCACGGGTCATCACCTCCGCGTTTGCTGTGTTCCATGTTATGCGTCTGCCCACGATTGCGCATATCACGGATGTCCTGACCTTGGGCATTGCAGCCATCCGACACCTCTGCAGTTGATATAGCAAAGAGACGCCCGGGCCATCGCCCGGGCGTCATCATCTCTATTGCCCTATGAAACATGGTGGCCCTGGCAGGAATCGAACCTGCGGCCAATGGTTTAGGAAACCACTGCTCTATCCCCTGAGCTACAGGGCCACGCGAAATGTCGAAATTGGCGCGCCCGGCAGGATTCGAACCTGCGGCCTGCGGATTCGTAGTCCGTCACTCTATCCACTGAGCTACGGGCGCGTTTACGTTGGCGTGGCACATCATGCCACGAACCTTGCCTCGTCATTATAGCACGGGCGATTCGCAGGCGTCAAATCAACCCGAACTCGGGAACTCGGGGACATGGGCGTGTGGTCTCACCGGGGCCACAGCGTATGCAGTTGGAATCGCGCCGGGTCGAGGGATACACCCGCGGGTAAGTCAGGACCTCTGCAGTTCGTCTGGCAAACGTGGGCCGTACCTGCCATTCCCACGGGTTTTGCCAGCCTGTCCCATCGCCTGTGGGTTTTCCGTACGCCTTTTGGCGAGGCCTTACTGAAAACCCCACGGTTCTGAACACACAGGCTTCTACGAACGCAACCGGCGGTGGGGTTCCCATTCTCCAGACGATCGGTTATTGGCGAACGTGCAGCTAGAACCGCTATAGCGGCACAGTGCTTCGATAGCGGTCGCGGCGAACCGCCACCCTAGGGCTCTGCGATCTCCAAAACGCGATCCGATTTCGCCAGACCGTGCCGAACCGTGCGGTTTTCCATCAGGCCGGCGAAAAGGCCGTACGGTTTTCCATGCGGTCACGTAAAGCCCTGCTCATCCCGGTTGTGCGACTTGTACGCTGTGCGTGGCCCTTTTGGACGGAGTGCTACCGCTGCGCATCATATCGCGCCGAGAGCCGTGAAACCAGGCGCTTTACAGGACCCTGTCCTGCTCGGAAGCCATGGGATACTATGGAATGGACAGGTCTGGTCAGTTTGGTATCTCAGCTGCAGAGGTCTTGGGTAAGTCCAAGAATAGACCTGCGGGTAGGTTCAGGAATGGGCCCAGTGACAAGTCTGGCGATAGATCCGGGGTCGTGCTGAGGGAGGGAATGATGACTGCTGTGGCTCAGTGATATACCCCCGGGGGTATCCGCCCGGAGAAACGGTCAGATTCTGATAACACTTTCGGAGAAAAACGCAGCTTCTGAGTACATCGATTTGGGCCGGGGTCCCCGGGGGGCGAATCGACCCCGCAAAACGAGCCCTCGGGGCCGGACACCGCCGATTTATTGGCAAAGTGATAGCACTACGTGCCATCATTCACGCGTCGTTACCAAATGAACCCATGATGCGGGATATTATGTCGGCCCGTCCGCCTGCTTCACTGCCCAAACCCGTCGGATACCCCGCGATTTTCGTGATTTGGAGGCGGTCGGGTGGCCCTTCGAAATCGATGTACTCAAAAGTTGCGGGGATCTCCGAAACTAATGGTGAAGACTGACGATATCCTAGCTAAAGCCGTTTGGCCCGACGGCCATGATGTCAAGACCGGCCCAATAACCATTTGAGCGAAGTGGGCATGACACTCTCAGCCAATAACCCACCGTAATGATCGTGGAGGACGTCGCTAGACGAGGCCACGCGGCAGGATCGCCCGACCGCTGTGCTGATCGCTTCGGAGGCGGCATGCGGTGAGGACGCGCTGAGGATGCGGTGGTGATGCGGTGAGGATGTTGTGAGATCGTGCATGTTAGGCTATCATCATGATGGTGCGGATGATGATTTGGCGAGTGACGCACGTTCTGGGGAGGGTAACCGCATGGATTACATGTCCGTTTTCGAACGATGGCGCAATGCAGCGGCAATGCTGGACGAATCCAGCCGGCAGGAACTTGACCGCGTATCCTTGGATGCACGCGAAATCGAGGAGAGATTCGGCAGCGAGCTCGCATTCGGCACCGGGGGAATGCGGGGGAAACTCGGTGTAGGCACGGGTAGGATGAACCGGTACACGGTGCGTCGCGCTACTCATGGTTACGCTGCCTATCTGCTGGCCCGCATACCTGGGGCCCGCGAGGCGGGCGTAGTGATAGCTCGCGATCCGCGCCGGTGTTCGAGCGAATTCGCCGACGAAACAGCGCGAGTGCTTGCGTCGTATGGGATTCGTGTGTGGCTGTTCGACGACATCCGCCCGACTCCGGTGCTTTCGTACGCCGTGCGCGAACTCGCCGCGGCCGGGGGCATTGTCATAACCGCGAGCCACAACCCTCCCGAGTACAATGGCTACAAGGCTTACGACTCTCACGGGGTGCAGTTGCTGCCGGACGCAGCGGGAGAGGTGGCGGACCGGGCGCGAGCTGTGGACGATTACCTTTCGGCTCCGGGCGCGGCAGTCGCGCCTGTGGAACACGTGGGCGCCGCCATCGACGAATCGTACGTTCTTCGGGTGCTCGATCTGGTGAATGGGTTTGCCGGCGCCCTGGCGCATCGCGAGGCGCGCGCGTCTTTCGGCTTGATCTACACACCTCTACATGGTACAGGGCACGTGTTTGTCCCGCGAGTCCTGCGCGAGCTGGGGTTTGCTTCAGCCCAGGTGGTTGCGGAGCAGTCTGTGCCGGACGGCGCTTTCCCGACGGTGACGTACCCCAACCCCGAAGACGCCGGCGCTTTCGAGATGGCTATTGCCCAGGCACGCTCCGTGGCAGGGGAGCGACCTGAGATCATCCTGGCGACTGACCCAGACTGCGACCGAGTTGGCGTAGCTGTGTGGGATGGGTCTGAGGAGCGCTACCGCGTGCTCACCGGAAGTCAGGTAGGCGTGCTGCTTACCGACTTCCTGATCGAAGGCGCCCGCACGTCGGGCCAGGACCTTGCCGGCTGTGCCATCATCAAGACCATAGTCAGCACCGAGATGGCGACTGCAGTGGCTGCTGCCGCCGGAGTCACAGTAATCGACACGCTGACCGGGTTCAAGTACATTGGAGAGAAGATAGGCGAGATAGAGCAGTCCGATGGATGCTTCCTGCTCGGGTTCGAGGAGAGCTGCGGGTACCTTGCGGGCACGTTCGTACGCGACAAGGATGCAGTCATAGCGTCCGCCTTGATAGCATGCGCTGCCGTGCGCCAACGCCTGCGAGGCAGGAGCCTGCTCGAACGCCTGGACGAGCTGTTTCGCGAGTATGGCTACTTCCATGAGCGCCTCATATCTGTGCCGATAGCTGCGTCCGTAGGAGCCGGCGAGGCGATGGAGTCTCTGCGGCGCGATACTCCGGACTCAGTGGGCGGTTTTCCAGTTGTAGAGGTACACGACTACCTCACGGGATGGACCAAGCGACGCGGCACGGGGGTTCGAGTGCCCATTGACCTGCCGCGCGAGAACTGCATACAGCTCAAACTGACCGATGTCGGTAAGGTGACGCTGAGGCCTTCCGGGACAGAGCCCAAGCTCAAACTGTATATCGCCATTCGGGCAGGCTCCGCCGACGAGGCCTCGATACGGGCCGACGCAATCGAATCCGCTGCGCGGCGTCTGCTGCCTGTTGCTCCCTAGTCGCAAGGATGCCTCGGCCTGTGTAGACGTGTCTGATCCTGCGTGGTAGGGCCCGGGCCTGCGTAGGAGTGTGTGGGCCCGCATGTGGGCCTGGGTGACGAACCCCTGGCCGCGCCTCGGCGCCGCCAGGGGTTGTTTTGATTACTCCGCAGCCGACCTCAGCGGCCGTGCGCAGGCGCTAATTGCCCATCAGGCTGTACACGAACTCGGACCCGTCCGGCCCTGTGGCCGTGAACTCCACCATGCCCAGGCCTTTCTTGAACAGCCTTGTCTCGACGTATGAACCGCCGTCCACTTCCGCTTCGTACTTGACCCTGACGTAGTCGGCCTTGTCAGCGTCTTTGCCGGTCTCGACGATCTCAGCCTTCACGTCGGTCCAGTCGGGCGTCTGGAAACTCCATGTCTTTCCTTTCTTGATCGGCGCGCGCAACACCTCAAGCTGTGAGAACTTGTGAGGCAGACCATTCGCGTCCACGATCTTTTCGATCACGGAGTCCTTGGAGAACTCGTACTCGATCTCAAGAGCCTTGTGCTTCATCGCAGGCTCCTCGATTTCGGACTCTTCAGATTGATCCCCGAAGTCCAGATCCAGACCAGTGGAGAATACCGGTTCCGGTGCCTCTGCCGGCTCCTCGTAGAAGCCGCCCAACTCCAATGCGAACTCGTCTTCGGCCTCTTCTTCCTCGTCATCTGCCACCATCACAATGGTTTCGCCGGTGATGCTGTAAGTGACCTCGCCGGATGACGCCTTGTAGATCGAATCAATGCCCATTGTCTGGACATAGTCGTCCGTTCCTGTGTACTCCCATGCGAAACCTTCCTCTGATGGGAAGTACGACAACAATTTCTTCTGGTTTCCTCCCACCCCGCAGCCGGCCAGCGCGACACAGAATACCAGGGCTATCGCGGCCAAAGCTGCATACCTCCCGAGCCTCATAGACGTATCAACTCCTTCACGTGTGATGCGGACACGCTCTCAGCCGACGCTGGCTCCTGCGCCGGCCCAGCGTGATCAGCCCCTCTTCCGTAGCGAGGACTCTACAGCCGACATGGCCTCCCGGTCGAGCGCCAAGCTTTCGACACGTTCCCACACATCACGGCCGATCCATGGCCAGAGCAGGGTGGCGGCGATTCTGGCCCGTATCGGCTGCGACGGCCATATCGACGCCTGGGCGCAGGCCGAGGTGCCGATAGGGCTTTGCCGGAGCGATATGCCCAGGGCGCAGCGCGCTCCGGACGGAACAGGCTGCGAAAACACGTCGGCCCTGGTTATTCTCAATTGCCACCGGCCTCTCCTTGCCGGCAGGGCGCACACGCCGTAGCCCTGGAGCATGAAATGTCGGGCCACATCGCACACTATTGGCCCCAGGTCCGCCGCAGAACCCGGGAAGAAGCGGTTGATTCCGCGCGGCCTGCCATTTGCCCTCATCGACATGATACCACCCCGACTACACTAACCGTATGAACGCTGAGTACAATAACATACCTTCCTTGTCCGCGTCCGTTTTCCTCCCAGCACTGATTGGGTTCGCGAAATCGCGCGGATACCCAACACCGAGCGGGCGTGATTTTGCGAGCTCGGACTAGGCGCAGCGACACCGTTCGTGGCGATTGTGCGCGCGTCTCGAAGTGTTCTGCGCGGATGGCCTCATCAAACAACGGAATCTGGCGGACTGACTCGTTTCTCCCAACAGAGCCCTGTCCATGGGAGGATTTTCTGGGCAAGTGCACCGGGATGATTCTACATGGTTCACCCGTCCGCCACGTTATTATCGGGCTGGAGTCCGGGTTCTGTCGACTGGCAGCGCAATCCGGCTTGTTGGCGTCTTGGGGCAGGAGGTGCTGGGGTGTCACGAAGAGCGCGAGTGTCGCAGTTTGGTGCGACCATCCTGTTCCTGGCCCTGTGCGCAGCTGTTCTTGCGGAAGGCGCCCCAAGGCGCGGCTTTGAGACGTATGTGGGATACCGGGACATGCTCGAGGTGACCTCAGGCGTCGAGTGGGCCGACGAAGCCGATGGCTCGCTAGAGATCGCCGGCTGCAGCCGATACTCGGACGTGATCGTAATCGCATCACTCGAAGGATTCAGCGCCGAGAGGCACACGAAGATGACGGTGGATCCGGAGGGCAATTTCCGAGGAACGGTATGGCTGCTGGACGGGCCAGGGTGGTATCGGATGAGCGTCGCAACGCGCCCGCCGGGACGCCAGACATACGCTATCGTCTGCAGCTTCACTGTACGCAACACTGCGCTCGATACTCCACTGGCCCCTATTGAGTACGCGGGCTACGGCGCTGACCTCACAATCGAGTCTCCCAGAGGAGGGGCGAACGTCCTCAAGGAGACGCTGACTGTACGAGGATGGTCTCGCTACGCGCGGGTCCGAGCTGCTGTCGAACACCTGGAGACGGGCGAGGTTCGCACGTATTCGGTGCGAGCAAACGCGGACGGGACGTTCGTCTTTCAGATACCGCTGGAGGTCGGATTCGGGCCGTGCGAGGTGAAGCTGTCTTCACTCCAAGTAGATGCCGAAACTTGGCGCGGCGCCGCCGTCTACAACGTGGTATCGGCGATGCCCTCGGTCTACATGACCGAGCCGGCTTATCAGTATGGGACCATCCTGGCCACAGGCAGGTTTCGAATACGTGGGATGGCCCCCGATAGCCCTACGGTTATCGTGGAGACGACTTCAGAGGACGGGGCGAAAACCTATTGGGGGGCTGATGTAGCTGTGATGAACGGGACCTTCGAGGCTTGGGTGGACATGCCCCCCGGGGCCACGGCAGGAGACGTGTTCCAGCTTCGGGTGAGCATGCCCGGGGCCGGCGTGGACGCCCCGGGAGCCCGCCGCACATACACGGTAGCCGTCACGCCGCGAAGGCCCGATCCGAAATCCACTGAGTCCTGGGTCGCGCATTCCACGAATGAGGCCATACGGGATCTAGCAACCGCTATTGTGGGCGACCAGACTGACCATTACGAGATCGTGCAGGCGATTCATGATTGGGTCGCGAGGAACATAGCATACGACGTCCGGGGAGCAAAGACGCTGAAGCCCGGGCCGGTGGACGCTTTATCTACCCTCGCGCGCCGCGAGTCTGTGTGCGCAGGCTACGCCAACCTCATGGCCGCGCTGCTTCGCGCCGCAGGACTGCGAGTATGGGTGCTCATAGGCAACGCCGATAACGGGATCACCGTAGTGAAGCATGCGTGGAATGAGGTTGAGGTCAACGGACGGATCGTGGCCATTGACGCCACGTGGGACTCAGGCGGCGTGGAGGGGTGGAGTTTCGTCCGGCGCTACAGCCGAGCCTTCTTCGACCCTCGCCCGGATCAACTGGCCTTCACGCATTTCGAGGACAGATAATCAAGATTCGATGTAAGAAAGTTACGAAATCTGTGGGAAGGAATCCCATTAGTCGCGGAGAATCAGTCAAAGGAACGATGCCTGGCGTGGTCGGTTCCGACCCGCCAGGCGTCGGACGCAAAAGGGGAGTTCGAGGAATCCTGGCTATAGACGCAGCAAACCGGTGAGGTACGCGGGAATCGGGGCTCTGTGAATAACAGGGATCGGAATATGCGAAACATTCGGCAAATACTGACCAGACAGGTTGACCGGGAGGGTTCGGCATGACTGGGACCGCGAGAACGAGATTGGCGAGAGGCGCGAGGCTATCGGGCCGAGGGAGCCTCGCAGTGGCAACCGCGATAGTCTTGGCAATCGTCGCTATGGGACTGCCGGTGATCGCTCAGGAACACCCCCTATCGGCCTGGAGGCTGGATGAGTGGGGCACGTGGACAGGCCTTCCCGAAGTCAATCCCTATGCCACCATAACCGGGCTCGGATCTAGCGAGGGCTGGGGCAACTCGGGCGCCTCCATCGGAGTCGCAGCCAGGGCTGTGTTCGAGCCCGACCTGAGCCGAGCTGAGATCAGCGCCGAGTTTGTGCCGGTGTCAAGGGCCATTATCACCTCGGATTCGAGGCTGTTCATAGCCCCGCTCGGCCAGCGACTTGAGTGGAAGGTCATCGTAACAGTGAGGAACCCAAACGATGTGTCGATGACCAACGTTCGCGTCCACAACCAGTTCGGAAAGGCGTTCAGAGCCGCCCTGACTGGCCAGTCGGTCGGCGACGCGCGCATGGCCGACGCGGACGTCAAGGGGCTGCTCCCATCCAGCTCCGGCTTTACATGGGACATCGGCTATCTGGGGCCCGGCGATGCGGCCAAGGCTGAGCTGACAGCGACTACTAACCAATCTGGAGGCCGTGCCGAGTTCGCCGAAGAGGGCGTGTACTCGCTCGACACCGGGTTCCAGCTCACCTACCGCCTGCTCGGAAAGGACGAAGTGAGAAACACCGCCCCATGTTCGGTTATTGCCCGAAGGAACCCGTCAGCCCTCAGGAGTGATGGTGAGCCATACGGGGTTTCACAGAAGCCGATCGAGCGAGACCTGGTGTTGCCGGAAAGGCCTGTGCCCGCAAGACCAGGGGTTGGGGGAAGTGTGCCTATCGGCGGAGGGCAGGGCGGCATTGTTCCCTCGGTCAGGGCGAAGCAGGTTGAGGGGTCCGCCCAGATCACTAGGGTCCATGGAACGGGAATGTTCAAGGTGATTGCCACAGGAGTTTCAGGCAACGTAGGAGTCAAGGATGACAAGTTCACTGTGCCCGCGGGCGAGCAAGCCGAGTGGAAAGTGGAAATCTGGGTAAAGAATCCGGCCTCCCAGTCGTCGTCAAGGGTGCTGCCACAGGATCAGCCTGAAGGGTGGAACGGTTGGATAGTCACACTACTCTTCGGCCAGCACCTCACTGCAGAAGAGATAGAGCGGTCTGTGTTTGTGACCGGATATCCCGAGATAGGCAATGGGACTCTGACGATACAAGAGGATTACCCCGAGCCCGGCATCACGCGCGTGACGATAATCTGGAACTGGCA
>Ga0116174_10004568_pt1 | contig 10875 bp, 6 predicted proteins | sample AD_UKC087_MetaG_FD_89801 | JGI IMG/M metagenome (GOLD analysis project Ga0116174, IMG submission 89801) | Active sludge microbial communities of municipal wastewater-treating anaerobic digesters from USA - AD_UKC087_MetaG | ecosystem: Engineered > Bioreactor > Anaerobic > Digestate | place: USA...
AGCAACAGGTCATGCAGCCGTCCGACACTGAAGTCCGGGCCTGACGCGATACCGCGCGCCAGCACGTTGCCGGCGGGCGACAGTTCGGGAAACCAGAGCGGTCCCGAAAGCGTCTCGCCGGCGGACAGTTCCCAGTCGTCGGTGAACGTCTCCATCAGGTGACCGACAACCGGCCCCCGCAGCTTGAAATGGACGTCGAACGAACGCGGATAGTCCTCGCCGGGGGCGGTGACGTGCCGCGCGCTGATGTTGATTCCCCCGGTGAATCCCGTCTCTCCGTCCACGATCAGTATTTTGCGATGGTTCCGCAGGTTCAGCCCCGGGTGTCTCAACCAGCGTCCGCGCCTCCAGAAGCTGGCCATCCGGCCGCCGGCCTCGGTCAGTCTGCGACGGAGCACCGGGCCATAACCCCTGGCCCCGATTCCGTCCACCAGCAGGCGGACCTCGACGCCCCGCCGTGCCGCCTCGCACAACGCGTCCGTGAAGTGGCGGCAGATCTCATCCCCATCGAAGATGTAGGACAACAGGGCCACGCTCTTTCTGGAGCTGGCTATGGCGGCCAGCATTGCCGGATAGACCTCGTCGCCGTTCTCGAGCATCTCGATTGAGTTTCCAGGCATCAACGGATTATGAGCAATCCGATCTCCCGCGACCTGAAGCGGAATGAGCGCGGGGGGGACCCTGCCCGAACTGTCGGGTCTGCCGTCCGGACGTCGGGCCTTCAGTCTGCGTTTGGCCCGCCTCGCGATACGGTTGTCGCCGAATGCCCAGTAAAGCAGGAAACCGCCGACCGGAATGAACCACACCAGCAGCAGCCATATGGCCGATCTGATTGGATTTTTCTTGTTCAGCAGGATGTGGACGGAAACGCCGATCATCCCTGCTGTCCAGGCCGCCAACGCGATGATGATCTGGAGTCTGTCCAATTCGATTCAGCCAATGCCGGATCTAGCCGGCGGTGCTAGGGTGGTCCAAGACTGACGCAGATGTCGTCGGAATTAGGTCCGGAGGCACAGTCGTCCTTTTCACCGTCCGGGCCTGTGGAAAACAGGACGTACGCCTTCGGATTCTGGAGCGAGTATTTCACCCGGTAGGGGTTGCCCCAGGGGTCGAGGGCCGGCTGGCCGTCCCTGAGCGCGTCCGATACATAATGGTCGCTCTGGTTGCCCGGCAGCAGGAACTTGCTGTCCACACCGACGAACCTGCCGTTGTTCGAAAGCGGAACACTCAGGATTTTCAGATCCTCGCCGACCCTGTCGAACCTTTTGGATTCCTGGATTCGGGGAACCAGCACGAGCGCGGTTATGCCGAGCAGTAGCGCGACCAGCACCAGCCCGATGACTGACAGCTTCCTGCCTTCGCCGCGACCCCTTGATGATTCCATGGCGTCGCCAGCCTCGGAGAGTCTGGCGGCTGACATGTTTCTTCCGGTTGTCCTGCGTCGACGGTTCTTGAGGCGTTCGGCCCTCTCCTCGGGGGTCATCGTCCTGTACTGGCCCGTTATCGGGCGCGTGCCCATGTCAACTTCGAGGCCTGGAGTGCCAAGTTGAGCGATCGGTCCGGTGACGCGCCGGGACTGCCCGGTGACGGGGCGGCTACCACCCGCCTGCATTCCGCCAGGTGGCGTCACAGAAAATGCCGCGGGTCGCGGCGGAGGAGTCAAAATCGGCGAAGTGGTCGGAGTCGGAGTCGGAGTCGGAGTCGAGTAACCCGCGTCGCCAGAACCCTGGTTCCTGGGCCTGGACATCAATCCGCCGAAGAGCTTGAACAGTCCGATGCCCGAGCCGCTGCCAGCCTCGGCCATGGCTTCCTTTAATGCGGCAGTCATGTCGCCGGCGCTGTCGAAACGGTCGTCCGGGTCGAATGCGATTGCCTTTTCCAGGAAGGCGCGCTGTGTTCTGGTCAATCGCTGGACAGCGGGAGTGTCGAACGGGTTGAACGTCTCGCTGGCCTTGGCGGTCAGGACGGCCAGGGCGGTCTCCCCGGGGAACGGCCTTGAACCGGTCAACGCCTCGAACGCCATCACGCCGACAGCGTAGAGATCAGCCCTGTGGTCGAGTGGCATCCTTCTGGCGCCGGGAATCTGTTCGGGCGCCATGTAGTTGGGGGTACCGAGCAGTTGGTTGGCCCCCGTCTTGTCCGCTTCGTCGCCCCTCATGCCAGAGGCCAGACCGAAGTCGAGTACCTTCACGAAATTCGGGTTCCCGTGGATCTGCGTCAGCATCACGTTTTCGGGCTTGACATCCCGGTGCGTGATTCCAACGGAGTGGGCCGCGGCAAGACCAGCCAGAATCTGTTCGAAAACCGGCAGTCTGGTGTCATCCCGCATGGCGCCGAAAGCCTCGATGTCCTGCTGAAAGACCTTCTTCAGTGTCCGGCCATGCTTGATGAATTCGAGGACCATGTACGGAACCGTCTGTCCGTCCATGTTTCCGAATCCAAAGTCGAACAGCTTCAGAACGTTCGGATGATCCAGGGTCGAGAGAGCCTTGGCTTCGGACTCGAATCTGGCGAGCGCCTCGCGGGAGACCGAGATGGAAGTCATCACCTTCAGGGCCACCTCGCGGTTCAGAGGCGCCTGAAGCGCGATGTAGACAGTGCCCATGCCGCCTTCCCCGGCCTTGCCGCAGAGAAGGTAGCGATCGAATCTTCGGCCCAGCCACGGGTCAATCCTGCCGCCACGCTTTTCTGCCTGGGCGATGGCCGCGTCATAGGCCAGGATAGGAATATAGTTGTACTGATGGGTGAGACAATCGGGATTTGGGCAGGCCTGTCCAACCGAGCCGGTGTTGATCCGACAACGTGGACAGATTCCCTGATACTCTCTCAACATCACGGGCCGAAATTTTTTCCCAGTGGAATATACATTCACTGCGTCACATGGTCAATGTCATAGAGTGGTTATCCTCGAATTGACAGGGACCTGTCGGCGCGCCGAAGGGCGAATGTAATTCGCCCCTACAAGCCAGAAGACTGCAACCCTTCGACTACGAGGGGATGACTTGACTGAGGACCCAGTTGACGAATTGTGCGAATGCCCTTAAGATACGGCGCCCCGATCAGGAATTGATCGAGTAACCTGTTGGAGGAAAACATGAAAAAGGGCATCCATCCGAAGTACCCCGAAGCGAAGATCACCTGCGCCTGCGGTAACGTTATCGAGACCCATTCAACCCGCGGATCGTACGCCGTTGAAATCTGCTCCAGCTGCCATCCGTTCTTCACCGGCAAGCAGAAGATCGTCGACACCGAAGGCCGCGTCGATCGATTCAACAGAAAGTACGCCGGTCTGAATCCGCTCAGCCAGATCGGTAAATGAAGACTGCATCCGGAACGCCGTCCGTCGGCGGCCAGGCCGTCGTGGAAGGCGTCATGATGAGGGCTCCTTCCGCCGTCACCGTTGCCGTCAGGCGCCCGGATGGCTCAATCATCGTAAGGATTCGTTCTTCCCTGCCGCTGTCAAAACGTTTTCCAGTTCTTGGCAAGCCGGGTCTCAGGGGAGGACTGATTCTGCTCGAGACCATGCTGGACGGCATCTCGGCGCTCAACTTCTCTGCTGAAAACGCCATTGAGGAAGCACCGGAAAGCCCGGAAAAGGCTCCATCGACCATGTCGAAGGCAGCCATCGGGGCAACGCTTGTGTTTTCGCTGGCCGTCGGGTTCGCGCTGTTCGCGGCCCTGCCTCATTTTCTTACATGGGGTCTCGGCGAGTTGACGGGCAATGAGGCTCTGAAGAGCGGAACCGCCGCCTTGTTCCATCTGGTCGACGGTGTGATCAAGCTCGGCATATTCCTTCTGTATATCTGGCTGGTGTCCCTGATGAAAGAGATGCGCCGCGTGTTTGAGTATCACGGCGCCGAGCACCAGGCGATATTCGTTCACGAGTCCGGGCAGGCGCTGACCACGGACAATATGTCCGGGTTCAAGACGCAGCACCCTCGTTGCGGGACCGCTTTTCTGGTCACCGTGATAGCGGTCAGCATCTTCGTGTTCGTCGGTGTGTTTCCGCTGCTGGGCGAGATATCCTCGAACAAGATCTTGAACCAGGTCGCCTATCTGGGGATCAAACTGCCCCTGATACTGCCGATCGGCGCGATCTCATACGAGATCATCAAGCTGGCCAACAGATTTTCGGACAGATGGTTCGGTCGCGTGATTTCCGCGCCAGGCCTTCTGATGCAGCACATCACGACCAGGCGACCCGACCAGAGTCAGCAGCAGATCGCGGTAGTCGCGCTGGCGACGGCGCTTGATCCGACCAGGGCCGGCATCGTGGGCACGGTTCAGGAGAATGTGCTGGAGTTTGTCGATTTCGATGCTTTCAATGCATGGCTGACACAGCGCGGTGATACGGCGACGTTACCGGGCGGGGGCGAATGATGGATCTGGACGTTGCCCTGGGAAAGCTCGACGAGGTGGAGAGCCGTTTCGAGAGGCTGAACGACGAACTCGGCTCACCCGAGGTTTACACGAACGTCGAGCGGATGCGGGAACTGAGTCTCGAGCGCGCCGAGATCGAGGAAACCGTGCTGATGTACCGTGAGTACAGGCAGGTCGTCACGTCGATCGCGGAGAACGAGGAGCTTCGGTTCGACGCCGATCTGGGTGCGCTCGCGGCCGACGAACTGGCAAGACTTCTGCCACGCCGCGAGGAATTGATTTCGTCGTTGATGGCGGTTCTGGTCCCGGTCGACCCTCTTGACCGCAAGAACATATACCTTGAAATCCGCGCGGGAACCGGTGGCGAGGAGGCCGCTCTGTTCGCCGCGGATCTCTTCCGGATGTATTCGCGGTATGCCGAGCGGCGACGCTGGTCCGTCGAGATAATGGACATCTCCGAGACGGAAATAGGCGGTCTGAAGGAAGTCATCGCCCTGGTGAGCGGTTCACGGGTGTACAGCTTCCTGAAGTTCGAGGGTGGAGTGCATCGCGTTCAGCGGGTGCCGGAAACCGAGGCCCAGGGTCGGATCCATACGTCCGCTGTCACCGTCGCGATAATGCCCGAGGCGGACGACGAGGATGAACTGCAGATCGACAAAAGCGAGGTTCGCGAGGACATCTTTCGCGCCACTGGCGCCGGTGGGCAGCACATCAACAAGACCGACTCGGCGATTCGCCTTACCCACCTGCCCACGGGCATCGTCGTCACTTGTCAGGATGAGCGTTCCCAGCACAAGAACCGCGCAAGGGCGTACAAGGTGCTCGCCGCCCGGCTGGCCGATATGCGCCGCATCGAACTGGACAACGAGGAGCAGGCCGCCAGGCGCGCGATGGTCGGCACCGGCGATCGTTCCGAAAGGATCAGGACATACAACTTCCCCCAGAATCGGCTTACGGATCACCGTATCAACCTGACTCTTTACAAACTGGATCAGATAATGGAAGGCGACCTGGACGAGATGATCAGCGTCCTCCAGGCCGAATTCGCGGCCCGCGAGCTTTCGGAAAGATAACCTTCATCAACCCCGTTTCCTGGAATACAATTCCCGGCGGAGCCGAATATAGTGCGTTGTTGAACGCGGGGGCGCTGCCTTGCTCAGGACCCTTCATGTAAAAAACATCGGCGTTCTTGGAGACGTCGAGGTCGATTTTCCCGATGGACTCTCGGTGTTGACCGGCGAGACCGGTGCCGGCAAGTCCCTTCTTGTGGGAGCCATCAAGCTGCTGCTTGGGGCGCGCGCCGACGCGTCGGACATCCGGGCTGGCGAAAGCATGGCGCTGGTCGAGGCCGTCTTCGAGTTTTCAGAAGATTTTCCAGTGGCCCGGCTTCTGTCAGGGGCCGGGTATCCGGAGTCGGATTCCGGTCCCGGAGTCGTGCATGTCCGACGAACCATGTCGGTGGACGGAAAATCGCGTTCCTATATCAACGGAACGATGGCCTCGGCCAGGGATTTGCGCGAGCTGATCGGAGCGCTCGTCTCCGTGGCCGGCCAGCATGCCTTCATCGGTCTCGGCGTGCCGCATGAGCGGCTCGAGATGCTCGATGCGTTCGCCGGGATTTCGTGTGACCAGAACGGATGTCGCGGGGCCTTCGAGGAGTGGCATGCCGCCCGGACCCGACTTGATGAGCTCGAGCGCGCCCGTCAGGCTGGTGAAGCCAGGAAGGATTACCTTCAGCACGTCATTTCCCAGATTGAGTCGGTCAATCCCGTTCCGGGCGACCTGTCAAGGACGCAGGCCGAGGTCGAGGTGCTTCGTGGCGCCGGCAGGCTGGTCGAGTTGTCCGTGTCTGCGGCGGACAGTCTTTACGAGGGTCAGCCGGCGGCCTGGGAGTTGTTGAGCCAGGCCGAGACGGCCCTGCGCGAGATGTCCGGGATTGATCGATCGCTTGAGCCGATGCTCTCGCGTCTCGACTCGGTCAGGATAGAGGCCCGCGAACTGGCCCGCGAGCTTACTTCATACGGAGAGGCCGTGAATCTCGATCCTGCCCGTCTCGCGGCGGTCGAGGCCAGACTCGAGGCACTGCGCGACCTGGGCAGGAAGTACGGTCCGTCCGAAGAGGATGTGCTTGCAACGCTGGCCGCCTCGCGTGAGGAACTGTCCAGGCTTTTCGGCGAACACGGCGAACTGGAGCGGCTTGTCGTGTCCGTGGCCCGGCTGCGCGATGAATGGAACGTGATCGCGGATGGCCTGACCACGGCCCGGGCCGAGGCCGCGCGGATGCTTGGTCTTGAGGTCACGCGGGTCATTCGCGGCCTTGCGATGGAAGGGGCGACATTCAGGATCGACCTGGTTCCCGCCGAACCTTCGGAAACCGGAAAGGACAGGGTGGAGTTTCTTATCGAGACCAATCCGGGCGAGGGATTCGGGCCGGTGGCCGATGTCGCGTCCGGCGGTGAACTGTCGCGCATCACGCTTGGTCTCTATTCGGTCATGTCGGCATCGGTCGGCACGCCTGTAATGGTTTACGACGAAATAGATGCCGGTGTGTCCGGTGGAGTCGCCCAGCAGATGGGAAACGTCCTGAAACTGGCCGCCCGCGGTCGCCAGGTTCTTGTCGTGACGCATCACGGACAGGTCGCGGCATGCGGCGATGCGCATTTCAAGGTCGATAAGAAGGTCGTGGACGGGCGCACCGTGGCGTCGGTTCATCGCCTTGACGACGCGGGGCGTGTTGACGAGATCGCACGGATTATCGGCGGGATGGTGGTGACCGACAAAGCCCGTGAGCATGCCGGCGAGATGCTCGGCGCGCGGGACGACGGCCTGCTGCTTTGAATCGCGGGCGTTTGTCCCGTCAGGTTGCCAGACCGGTGTCGATCTTCAATAATTGGTGTTTGCCGTTCGTTGTTATCCCGGGGGTTTTCATGAGAATACTCGCATCACTCGTTCTGCCTGCCGTTCTTCTGCTTTGCGCATGTGGTCCCTCCGGGGGTGAAACGGACAACGGCCCCGCCGACGCCATTCAGGACGCCGACCCGTGTGGCGGACGGTGCAAGTCGGACCAGGTTTGTTACGACGGCCAGTGCTGTACGCCGTTCTGCGAGGGGCGACAGTGTGGCGATGACAGCTGCGGCGGATCGTGCGGCGATTGTCCTGGTCTCGAGACGTGCTGGCAGGGCGTTTGCTGCCTTCCGAACTGTGATGGCAAGGAATGCGGCGACGACGGTTGCGGCGGTCAGTGCGGTCAGTGCGGCACGGATCTTCCATGCAACGCGGGCAAATGCTGCGTTCCCGTCTGTGGCGACGCCGTGTGTGGCGAGGACAGCTGCGGCCGGCCGACAGGTTGCGGCACCTGCGGGGACGGATTCCGCTGTCAGGAAGGGCAGTGCTGCAAGCAGGCCTGCAATGGCAAGGATTGCGGTGACGACGGGTGCGGCGGAACCTGCGGCGAGTGCGCCGATAACCAGTTCTGCGAGGTCGGCGCCTGCCGTCCCAGGGGATGCGAGGGCAGATGGTGCGGCGATGGCGCCGGTGGTGTCGATTGCGGCGAATGCGGACTGGACGATGTCTGCTTCCAGGGCATGTGCTGTACCCCGGATTGCAGTGGAAAGATCTGCGGCACCGATGGTTGTGGCGGACCTTGCGGCGCGGGCTGCACGGGCGACGAAGTGTGCTGCTTCAACGGAACGGCATGTTGTCCCGCGTCATGCGCCGGTCGTGAATGCGGACCGGATGGTCTTGGAGGTTACTGCGGACCAACCTGTCCCGGTGAACTCTCCGGCGTGTCGGTCTGTACTTCGGCCGGTTTGTGCTGCACGCCTGATTGTGGTCCCGGCAATATGTACACCTGTGGTTCGGACGGGTGCGGTGGAGAATGCGGCAAGTGTGGTCCAGGCGTGGACTGCCGGAATCACTTCTGCCCGATCACGACCGGCGAGTGCGTGAACGGATTCTGCGAGACGTGCAATCCTAAGGTGGATGACTGCACTGACGTCGTGGACGAGGGATGTGCCACATGTCCCGGTGATTGCGGCGAATGCGTATTCCCCGAGCAGTGTATAAACAACAAGTGCTGTGAACCGAAGTGCGGCGAACGTGAATGTGGCCTCGACCCCAATGGATGCGGGTCGTCATGCGGCAGCTGCGGACATGGAAGCCTATGTAATGAACAGGGATTCTGTGAACCATGCGATGACACATGCACGCCCGGACAGTACTGCACAAATGACTTGACTGGAACCTGGGATTGTGTTTATGCGACCGAGGGATGTAACACTAAAACGTCCCCGACCGCGTGCGAGAACGGCTGCTCGGCGGCCATCAATGACTGCATGAATTCGTGTCCACCCACACACGGAAAGTGTTCCGCGCCCGGCGCCTACAAGTGTTTCACCGACGCGCCCCAGTGTCTTTTCATGTGTCCCGCGGATGAATCGATTCCTGCGGCCTCCCGCTACTGGACTGTGCTCGCGAACTGCTCCGCCTCCGGTGATACCTGCGAATGCGGCGAGTTAGGCGACCTTGCGACCTGTATTGAACAGGACGGACTTGGTCGTCCCTGCTATGGCCAACGATACGACTGAACCTTGATTTGACTGCGTTTGAAGCTGTTTTCTATTGCGCGCGATCCCCGTACGTGTTAAAATCCCCGTTATTGTCGCGGAAATTCCGTTGTCCAATTGGCAGTGGAATAGCGAAACTTTCTGAGGGGGTACCATGATGGCCGCCTCAAGACTCAGCCCGCCGGGGGAAATTATGAAATATGAACAATTGCTCACTCCAGTCGCCCTTGTACTCGTTCTTATCGGGCTCTCATGTTCGGATGGCCCGGTGATTCAACAAGACGTCCAGGGCGACGCGGCAGACGCGCTGTCCCAGGACCTGGTTGTGGATCGGATCGAGCCGGAACCCGAAGTCATAGTGCTCGATTCCGGTCGCGACACATCCGCGGAACTGCCCGACGACACGTTGACGGCCGATATCACCGATGTCGACACAGCGATTCAGCCCGGCGAGTTCGGTTCGCCCTGCCTGCAGAACACCGACTGCGAGGGCGGCTTCTGCGTCGAGGGTGTGGATGGCCTGGTCTGTACCAGACCGTGTACCACCGATTGTCCTGACGACTGGCTTTGCCGCGCGATTCTGCTGGGCGGCGATCTGGTTTCAGTCTGCGTGCCGAGCGGTGCGTACATTTGTCGCGCCTGCACCAGGAATGCCCAGTGCGCCAACGGCTTGTGCATTCCGATCGGTGAGGATGGCACCTACTGCACGCGCTCCTGTTCGGATCTGTCTCCCTGCCCGGAAAACTACAACTGCGAGCTGGTTACCAACCAGGAAAACCAGACGCAGTCAAGGCAGTGCGTGCCGAAGAACGGCACATGTTCATGCAAGGCGGTCAACGACAAGGAAGAGCGGACCTGCGCTGTTGAGAACACGTTCGGCACCTGCCTGGGCTTCCAGACCTGTGACGTCGCCACCGGATGGAGTACCTGCACCGCCAACCAGCCTTCGGCCGAAGCCTGTGACGGGGTCGACAACGACTGCAACCGCATCGCGGACGACAATCCCGAACTGCCCGAAGGTGTCTGCCAGAATTCCGTTGAGGGCGTCGGATCATGCCCCGGGTCGTGGGTGTGCCGTGGCGAGTCAGGCTGGGATTGTGTCGGCCCGCTGCCAGCTGTCGAGACGTGCAACTATCTCGATGACGACTGCGATGGCGATACCGACGAAGAATTCAAGACGGACGGCGTGCTGGCCGATTTCCATAACTGCGGACAGTGCGGTGTCGATTGCGAGGGCCTGATCCCGTTCGCCCAGGAAACCGCGTGCGACGGAACCAAGGCTGTTCCCGAATGTATCGTGACCAAGTGCGTGCTTGGTTACGTCCTGGTCGACGAGCATACCTGTCGCCCGGCGATTTCCAGCCTGTGTGTTCAGTGCGATGAGGATTCCGACTGTGGTGCCGGTGGCGTGGACAAGTGTCTTCCCCTGCTCACTGGCAACTACTGCGGGCGTGATTGTTCGGCCACCGGTCCGTACGGCCCGGATTGTCCGCTGGGTTACTCGTGCAACGATTTCGGCGCGGGTGTGTTCCAGTGCGTGCCCCAGTCGGGTACGTGTGAATGCACCATGGCCAGTGACGGGATCAAGCGTCTGTGCGAGAACTCCAACGAATTCGGAACGTGCCAGGGCAACGAAGTCTGCGACGGCAGCATCGGCTGGGTGAATTGCTCGGCCAGGACGCCGGCTCCCGAACTGTGTGACGGGATCGACAACGACTGTGATGGTCTGGCGGACAATAACCCTGAGCAGCCTGACGAGGAATGCGAGAAATTCTGGACCGACCCGGACACATCGATGGAATACCGTTGCACGGCCAGTTGGACCTGTTCCGCCACCCAGGCCGGCAAGGAATGGGTCTGTCCCGCCAGGGAACCTTCGGCGGAAGTGTGCAACAACCTGGACGACAACTGTGACGGTTTGATCGACGAG
>Ga0116174_10004571_pt1 | contig 10868 bp, 7 predicted proteins | sample AD_UKC087_MetaG_FD_89801 | JGI IMG/M metagenome (GOLD analysis project Ga0116174, IMG submission 89801) | Active sludge microbial communities of municipal wastewater-treating anaerobic digesters from USA - AD_UKC087_MetaG | ecosystem: Engineered > Bioreactor > Anaerobic > Digestate | place: USA...
CGAAAGCTGGAAGGACAACCCGAGCGTACCGTTCAACATCGTTTCCTACATGGGAGTTCCCATCCTGTGGCCCGACGGCGAGGTGTTTGGCACCTTCTGCATGCTCGACAACGGCGAGAACCGGTACACCGATTTACAGGGTGAGCTTCTGGAGTCACTGCGCGAGATCATCCAGAACGACCTCAAGATGACACTGCTCTACCAGCAGGCCAGGGAGTGCATAGAGGGAAAAGACCTGCAGTTGAGGGAAGTACATCACAGCATCAAGAACCATTTCAATCTGCTCATCAGCACGCTCGCCCTCCAGTCGCACATGGGTCTTGACGACGCGGGACTGGACTCGGTGCTGCGCGACATCCATTCGAGAATAGCCGCGATCTCACTCATACACGACAGGCTGTACCGAACCTCCGATATCGACCACATCTCCCTGAAAAGCTATATTTCCGATCTCGCCGGTTACATTATGAAGACTTTCAGAAAGGGAACCATCGCCCTCTCCTGCACCGGAGGGGACTTTTCAGTACGATCAAGGGTCTCGGTTCCGTGCGGGCTGATCGTAAACGAACTGCTGACCAATTCACTCAAATACGCGTTTGCGGACGTCGCCGAGCCCGCGATAGATATTTCCATCGAGAGAAAGGGCGATGAAATCACTTTACACTACAGGGACAACGGCCCCGGCCTTCCGGATGGCTATGATCCGTCGAGGGCCAGAACGCTCGGCATTTTGATAATCAACAGACTTGCCGCCCAGCTCAAGGGAAAGCATTCCATCGGCGACGGAAACGGGTACAGCTTCACCCTGAGATTCACGCCGCCGGGCGGCTTTTCGTCGGATTTCGACGACGGTCGATTACGTCCTCCCGCGGATGCCGGATAAAACGACCCGCGTGTCGATTCCCGAATATTCACCGGTCCCGACGATCGAGCCCGCCACAGGCCCGCGGGCGCCCTGGTGTCCGGCGTTACATGAAAAACGCCATCCGCCGAATGGCATCACCCGTCCGAGCACGATCATTACTTACCGCCGTGTCCTTGTCATTTTATTGACGGCGGCGGTGCGACAAATTCCAGAATGAATATTTCCCATACCGCCACGAACAGCGACGCAACGGCCGGTCCGAGAACGAAGCCGCTCATTCCGAACATCGCGAATCCGCCGATCGTGGAAAGCAGCACCAGGTAGTCGGGCAGTTTCGTGTCGCGGCCGACGAGGACGGGACGCAGGAGATTGTCGACAAGCCCGATCACCCCCACACCGAACACCGTCAGGATCACCCCGGCCGCCCAGGCGCCGCTCGCGAACAGGTAAACCGCGACCGGCCCCCAGATGAGTCCGGCTCCAACGACGGGAATGAGCGAAAGGACGGTCATAACCACGCCCCAGAACAGCGCTCCCCGGATGTCGAGCAGCCAGAAGATGGCGGCTCCAAGCACTCCCTGAATCACGGCCACCACGAGGTTGCCCCTTACCGTCGCCCTGGTCACCTCCGCGAACCTGGAAAACAACAGGCGCTCGCGCTTGTCCCCGAACGGCAGGGCGCGCCCCAGAAGCGCGACCAGCCGCCGGCCGTCGCGGAGGGTGAAAAACGACAGGTAGAGCATGAGGGCGAGGCTTATGAAGAATCGCAGCGTACCCTGCCCTATCAGCATGGTGTTCTGCGCGATATACCGGGTAACGGTCACCGCGGCCCTCGCCACTCCCTCCTTCATGCCGTCGACGCTCACCCCCAGCGACTCGAGAGCGCCCTGAATGGCCGGGAAGGCCCCGCGAACGCCGTCCACATACGCGCCGATATCCTCATGGCCGGACTGCAGGCGCCCATAGAGAGCGGCGCCCTCGCGGAAGAAGGACCCCAGGATAAGAAGCGCGGGAACGACCGCGAGGGTCACGCAGGCCAGAAGTGTCACAAGGGCGGCGAGATTCGCTCGTCCGCCGGATCGCCTGAGCGCAAACCTGTAAGGCCCCTGGAAGATGATCCCGATAACGCACGCCCAGAAGACCGGCTCGAGAAACGGTCGGAGCATGTACGTAAAGAGCAGGCTCACCGCGACGAGGAGCAGCGCGAAAGAGCGCCTCTCGAGGGCTCTGGCCCCGGCCCCCGCCGCGTCACCGGGGGGGGCCGGCGCGCTGCCGTTCTTCGTTTGAGAGCCCGCCCGGCTGGATCCGTCGTCGGGGCGCGGCGGTCGTTTTCGATTTTTCACCCTCGCTTTCCTCCGGTCGCTGGTCATCAATCGGAGCGCCCGATCGACTCCGGGCGCGGGTACGAGTTTCGCGCGGACGGCGGCCTTCTGCCCGCGCCGTCCATGCGCATACATGTCATATACCATCATACTATGGGAAACAAGCGATTAATCCCGGCAGGACGGGGCCTTAACGGGCGGCCTTCGCTCTTCCCTCATTCTTGTATTTGACATTTTTTCCCGCCTGTGCGTTCAATAAATGACCGGCCCATCTTCAGTCCGGGCCAGACTGACCGTGGAGCGTGCCATGCCTCGCGGAAGCGTCCTTATCGTCAGATCCCCGTCCCCCGGAGGCAATCAGCTGGCCCTCCTGCTTCGGGAGCACGATTTTACCGTAACTGAAAGACCGTTCGGAAACCCGGCCGAAAACGACGGCGAAGCGGGCTGGGACCTCGTGATCTACCAGCTTGATGAATCCATTGCCGGGCGTTGCACCCCTGGGGATCTGCGCACCGCCGGCAACATTCCGTCGCTCGCCATTATCCCCGCAAGCGCGAATTACGAATACCTTCTCACCTGCCTTAAGTGCGGCATGGGGCATTTCCTTAATTTTCCCTACGGCCGGCGCTCTCTCATCAGGCGCATCAGAGACATAATCGACTCCGGAAAGCAAACCCTTCCCGGGGAAGGAGCCGGATTCCGGCTTCTCCTGCGCCGCGGCGAAGGCGCGGAAGCCATAGAGATGGGAATGGGTCAGCTCATCGATTTCATAGTTTCATCGCTCGAAAATTCGATCCACCGCAGCACGATGCTTCGCAGGTCCTACGGAACGCACAGGCTGGTCGGGGAAGCCGGAGCGCGTGTGGAAAACGAGCGCAGGCCGTCGCCCCACGCGCTGGCCAAGATCGAGCTGGAGCGGGACCTCATCCGCGCGATAGAACGGGACGAATTCGAAATGTTTTACCAGCCCATCGTCGATCTGACGGTCGGGGGGATAACCGGCTTCGAATCGCTCATCCGCTGGAAGCACCCCGAGCGCGGGTATGTTCCTCCCGCGGAGTTCATCCCCTTCGCCGAGGAATCCGCCCTCATCCTCTCACTGGGATTCATCGCAATCGAGAAGACCTGCGGACAGCTGAAGGAGTGGAGTGACACCCGCGCGGAGGCCGGTCCGCTCACCGTATCCATCAACCTCTCCACCGTGCAGTTCATCCACCCGGAGCTCGCCGAGCAGATCGACGTTATCGTCCGCCGGAGCGGCATACCACACGAGAATATCCGCTTCGAGATCACCGAGAGCGCCCTGATGGCCGACATGGAGTCGGCGAACATGACGCTTTTAAAGCTCAAGTCGATGAACTTCCGGCTTTACATGGACGACTTCGGAACCGGCTATTCGTCGTTGAGCTACCTGCGCCATTTCCCCATGGACGTCATCAAGATCGACCAGTCGTTTATCAGGTGGATGGGGGTGGACGACGAAAGCCATGTCATTACGAAGACGATCATCGACCTCGGGCACAACCTCGGCAAGCTCGTTGTGGCCGAAGGCGTCGAGACGGACGAGCATCTGGCGATGCTGCGTGAGATGGGCTGCGACTACGGGCAGGGGTATCTGTTCTCGCCGCCATTGTGCGCCGCGGACGTTCGCGCGTTGTTCGAAAAACGGCCGCGGTGGTGAGGGGGGTTGGGAATCAAGATTCAAGATTCATACTTGTGGCCGCATCGCGCCGGTTCCTCCGGCGCCGTGAAGGATTCCAGGCGACAATCATGATCGTCGTCTGAATTCAATCGACCGGCGGCATGTATAAGGCTCGCCTTTATCAAAGGGGAGCCCCCGGAGGCTCTGGGGATTTATGCCGGGGCTCCGCCGGCGGGCGGCTGCTGGTGCTGGGGGTGACGCTTGCGCGGCCTGCGGGGCCGTCGGCGTTTCTTCGGCTTCGGGGCTCCACCGGCATCCGCCGTTTCGGCGCCGCGGTGATCGTCCGCCTCCGCTCCTTTACGCCCGGACGCGGGCCCTGCCACCCTGACTGCCGCGGGTTCCCCCTCCGGCCGTGCGAACCTTTTCCAGTACGCGAGCTGTTCGCCGTGACAGCCCGTGGCCTCCACCAGTATTTCGAAAAAGAGCATGGCGTGAGGAAAGTAGGCGTTCCCGGCGAATTTCTTCTCGAATTTCTTCCAGTTCCTGCCACCGCCCGGCTGCATGAGGATCATCTGGCGCGCGGCGGTGTTGCAGATATTGTCCCACTCCTGCCGGGGCAGCCGCATCTTCATCGCCATTTCGCCGAACTTTTCTTTGAGCAGAATATACGAATCCTGGAACGACTGCCTGCCTCCCGCCGTGCCCGTGGCCTCGACGAAGAGATCGTAGAGAAGCGCCGTGACGAGCACGCCTACGGGCAGATCCTCGCCTTTCGCGCGGCGGCGGTCCACCGCCGCGAGGCGGGCGAAGAGGGCGCCGTGGTAACGCTCCGGCGCGAGCTCCGGCAGCCATTCGCCGAGCAGGCCGAAGCGGATGAGGTTGCGCATCGTTCCTTCCGACGCGCCGCAGCGCAGTATCTTGAAGAGCTCCTCGCGCAGCCGCTGGTCGTTGGCCTCCCTGATGTGGTGCGCGCACGAGCGCGCCGCCCTGAGGTCGCGGGCCGAGGGCTGGAAATCGAGCTGGGCGCAGAAGCGCGCCGCGCGGATGATGCGCACCGGGTCCTCGGCGAAGCGCTTCTCCGGATCGCCGATGGAGCGAAGGAGCTTTTTATCCAGATCGCGGAGACCCCCGGTGTAATCGACAACCGACGAGTCGGCGCTGTTGAAATACAGCGAATTCACCGTGAAGTCGCGCCGCTGCGCGTCCTCCTCGATCGATCCGAACACGTTGTTCGCGGCGTAGCGCCCCCCGTCCTTCACCTCGTCCGGGTCGACCGCGGCGCGGAAAGTCGCCACCTCGACGAATCGGTCGCGGCCGATATAGACATGCGCGAGGCGGAATCGCCGCCCTATGAGAAAACAGCGCCGGAAAAGCTGCTTGACCTGCCGCGGGCGGGCGTCGGTGGCGATGTCGAAATCCTTGGGCTTTTTGCCGAGCAGGAGGTCCCGAACGCACCCGCCGACGAGGTAGGCCTTGAAGCCGCCGCGGCGCAGCCGCGCCATGATCTCGAGGACCTCGGGGTCGATCGAGCCCCTCGACATGGCATGCCGATCGGCGGGAAGGGTTACGGGATACTTTTTTCGAAAAATGGACAGAACGGAGATCATAGGGCGTGCCGGAGTTATTTATAGTGTTCGGGCGACATTGTGGAGCGGCCGTTTGAATTTGTCAATCCCAGCGCGGATTATTGTCAATAATTTGGAACATAGCACAGAACCGCCCGATCGCCATTAATCCGAAAACCAGCGCTCCAGCATGGGACGGTACCACGAGCCGAGACGGGGCCCGTCTATATAGCCACAGTGCCCGCCGTACGGCTGCATGATGACACGGCTGAACCCGTTGGCGCGGACCGGCCGAAAGTCCGCCGCCGGCACGACCGGGTCGTCCTCCGACATCAAAACGGTGAGCGGAACGCCGGCGCGCTCGATGTACCCCTCGGTGAGTGTGTAGCGGCCGAAGTAGTCGGCGGCATCGGCGTAGTCCGTATGGCGTCGGACCAGCGCCTCGGTGATATCCATACAGCTCTTCATGCCCAGCATATCGGAAAAATCATAGAGTTTCGGAAACAGCTCCTGTTTTCTGCGAAGCGACCGCTTCCATTTCCTCAGAAAATAGGCGCGCACCAGGAGCGTGCGGTCTATGGAAAGGGTGCTGGCCAGCGGATCGAGCGGGGGGTTGATTGCCACGATATGGCGAAGGCCCGCGACCGGCTCGCCGGCACAGCGCGCGGCGATGCGGACGGCGAAACTTCCGCCCAGTGAAAAGCCGACCAGGAAGGAGCGCGCGGCAAGGCCCGCGGCGTACCGCACGGCGGCGAAGTTTTCGTCGATGAGGGTGCCGAGAAAAAGGCCCTCATTGAGATGATGGCTGTCGCCGTGGTCGCGGTAATTGAGCCGGAACACGTCGTAGCCGCGCGCGTAAAGGTATTCCGCCGTACCGATAACGTATGCCGAGCGGGCGCTCCCCTCCCAGCCGTGCAGGATGATGACAAGGCCCCTCTCGGCCCCGCCGCGCCGCCGCGACAGAAAGCCCTGCAGGCGGACTCCCCCTCCCGCGTCCACGATCACCTCCTCCTCCACCGCCTCGACGGCGGTGAAGCGGGGATTCCGGAACGCGCTCGAGTTGAGAACCGTCTGCAGGAAGGCCGGCCTGAGATACCACGGCGGCCTGAAGTCCCCCTCAATCATCGAAATGCTCCGTTCCGATCTCGATGGTTACGGCGTCCGCGCTCGAAAGTCTCCGCGCGAGCCCGTCGACGGCGGGAAGTTCGTACTCGAAGAAATAGCGCATGGTGAAGAGCTTGCCCTCCAGAAAGGTACGTCCGTCGCCCGGCGCGCCCGCGTCCAGTGAGCGTTGTGCGACGACCCCCTGCATGAGCCACTGCCAGGCGATGCAGACCGTGCCCGCCATTTCCAGGTACAGCGTCGCGTCGGATAGGAAACGGTCGACCTCTCCCTTCAGCGCGTACCCCACGAGCGAACCGGTAACCGTCTTCTGAAGCTCCACGGCCTCCTCGAGCCGCGCCGCGCATCCCGCCAGGGCGGGGAGCGTCTTCGCCTCCGCGACGGTCCGCGCGACCTCCTCCAGATACAGGCCGAAGGCCTTTCCGTTCTTCATGGTCACCTTGCGGCCCAGAAGGTCCATGCCCTGTATGCCCGTCGTGCCCTCGTGGATGGGATGAATGCGCGCGTCGCGCATGTACTGCTCCACCGGAAACTCGTCGCTGTAACCGTAGCCGCCCAGACACTGTATGGCCTGGCTCGTCGCCACGATGCCCATCTCGGAAGGGTAGCTCTTCACGATCGGCGTGAGGAAGTCGAGGAGGAGCTCGCCGCGTTCACGCACCTCCCCCTCGCCCGAAAGGTGCAGGTCGACGAGCTTCCCGGCGTAGATCATCAGTGAGAGCGAGCCTTCCGAGATGGCGCGCTGTTTGAGGAGCATGCGCCGGACGTCGGCGTGCTCGATGATGGGTATCTGCGGCCCGGTGGCGTCCTTCTCGGTTATCTTCCGCCCCTGAGGGCGCTCACGCGCGTAGTCGAGCGCAGCGTAGTAGGCCGCGGTGGCGATGGCGGTCGCTCCCATGCCGACCCCGATGCGCGCCTCGTTCATCATCTGGAACATGTACGAAAGCCCCTTCCCTTCCTCGCCCACCAGGTACCCCCGGCAGTCGTTCTCCTCGCCCATGCTGAGCTGGGCGATCGGCGCGCCGCGATAGCCCATCTTGTGGTAGCAGCCCGTACAGTTGACGTCGTTGAACCGGAGGGATCCGTCGGCCTCAACGCGCATCTTCGGCACGACGAAGAGTGAAAGGCCCTTGACGCCCGCCGGGGCCCCCTTGACGCGCGCGAGCATCAGGTGCACGATGTTTCCTGCGCGGTCGTGGTCGCCGGCCGAGATGAAGGTCTTCTGCCCGCGAACCAGGTAATGGCCCAGCGGCGTCGGCTCGGCCGAGGTGGCGACATCGCCGAGCGAGCTCCCGGCCTCCGGCTCGGTGAGCGCCATTGTGCCCTGCCACTGGCCGGTCACCATTCTGTCGGCGTAGGTGGCCTGCAACTCCTTCGAGCCGAACGAATATACAAGCCGCGCCGCCCCCGCGGTGAGCTCCGGGTAGACGCTCAGGGAGTAGTTCGCCGCGGCCATAATGAACTGGCAGGCGAAGAATACGGACGCGGGTATCTGCTGGCCTCCCATATCGTACGGAAAGACCGCGTTGATCCATCCCCCCTCGCCCGCGACGCGCAGGTACTCCCCGACCGAGGGATGGACGAGAATACGGCCGTCCTCGAAGCGCGGCGGGTTTCGGTCCATTTCCGTATAATACGGGTACAGGTGCTCGGTCGCGATCCTCTTCGCCGTGTCGAGCAGTATCTCGAAGGTTTCCTTCCCGTGGTCCGCGTAGTACGCGGTACCGCACAGGGAGGCGACGTCGTGGACGTCGTACAGGGTGAAACGAAGGTTCCGTTCGCTGAAAAATTTCTCCGCCATGGCAATGGTCTCCTTTCCGTTCGGCTTCGGGCCTCAAGGGGCGCCGCGCGGCGCCGGGATTGGGGTCCCTATTTCGGCTTCATCATCTCCGACATCTTCTCAACCCACTTCCGGAACTCGTCGCGCTCGTTGGCGTAGGCCCGCTCCAGCGTGGTCGTGTTGCGGTACTCGATGACCCCCTTTATGGTCATCATCATGTCGCGGTTCACCGCGCAGATCTGCGCGGCGACCTCCCTGGCGCGCGGCATGAGTTTCTCGGCCGGGACGACCTCGTTGACCAGCCCGCAGCGGAGCGCCTGTTCGGCGTTGATGTACTGGCAGGTAAGCGACATCTGCTTGGCCATGCGCTGGCCCACGGCCTGCTGGAGGAGCTGGGTCATGCCCCAGCCCGGGTGTATGCCGACCTTCGCGTGCGTGTCGCCGAAGACGGCGTTCTCGGAGGCGATCAGGAAATCACAGTTAAGCGCGATCTCGAATCCGCCCGTTATGGCGTGACCGTTGATCGCGCCGATGACCGGCTTGCGGCAGGCGCCGATGACGTCCGGGTACTCCTTGCCGTCGCCCCGCGGATTGAACAGGTCCTCCTTTCCGAGGACCGAAAGGTCGATCCCCGTGCAGAAGGACTTTCCGTTTCCGGTGATGATCGCCGCCGTGATAGCGTCGTTACGCGAAACCTCGTCGATGGCGTCGTACAGCATGGCGAGCAGCTGCTGATTGAAGCAGTTGCGTTTTTCGGGACGGTTGAACGTGATGACGGCTACGCCGTTTTCGACCTCGAACAGTAATGGCTTTTCCATGGTCTCCTCCTATATTGTACGCGGACGGTGCGCGCCCGAAACCGGGCCCTCACCGTATTCCGTCAGAATCCCCCACCTATAGTTCCCTTCCGGCCTTCGCGCCCTCGTGGACCGCCTCGATCAACCGCCGCGGCTGGACCGCGTCGCCGGCGACGACGCAGTGAACCCCGGCGCGCGCACACGCCTCCTCGAGCCCGCGCTCGGAACGCGCCCCGAGTGCCGTTACCACCATGGCCGCGGGCTCGCCCAGCTCCTTCCCTTCAAGCTCATAGCGCACGCCATCGGCGCCGACCGACGTGACCCGCGCCCCGAGTACAAGCCTGCCGCCCTTCCTGAGCCTGCGATGCAGCCAGTAGCCGTGCGCCGTATACGGCGGTACGGGCGGAGCGGGGCTCATCTCGAGCACGGTCACGGCGATCCCCCGCTCCATCAGGAAGTCCGCGGTCTCCATTCCCACATAGCCCGCGCCGAGCACCACGGCGGGGCCTTTAAGCGCGGCCTTCCCGGTAAGCACGTCCCGCGCGTCGCGCACGATCGGGCCGTCGATGCCGGGGATGGCGGGGACCGCGGGAAGCGCGCCCGAAGTCAGCACCACCATGTCCGGTTTTCCCGAGACGATCGTCTCCCCCGTAACCGCCTCCCCGAAGCGAAGCTCCACACCGGTCCTTTCGGCCGTGCGGTGCGCCCAGCGCGTCCATCTGGCAAGGCCCTCCTTGTGCGGCGGACGGCTGGCCGATACCAGCTGTCCGCCCGGCTCCCCGTCGCGCTCGAACACCGTAACACCGTGACCCCGCGCCGCGGCCTCGAGCGCCGCCGACAGGCCCGCCGGTCCGGCGCCGATGACCCACACTCTTTTCGGCGCGGGTGCTTTTTCGCCGGTACGCCGGTATTCGAAACCGCAGTCGGGATTGATCGAACAGGTCGCCGAGCGCATCTCGAAATTGAGCCGGTCGATGCACCCCTGGTTGCAGGACAGGCACCAGCGAATGTCGTCGTACCGGTCCTCGCGCGCCTTGACCAGCGTGTCCGGATCGGCCAGAAGCTGGCGGCCGAAACTTATTAGATCGGCGTCGCCGCGTTCGATCGCGGCATCGGCCGTGCGCGGGTCGGTGATCCTTCCCACACCGATGACGGGCACCGTCACGAGTTCCCTGATCTCCCGCGCCCGGAAGAGGTTGAATCCCTCTTCCATGTCCGAGGACGCGATGGTCAGATTGCCCGGCGTGGAGTACACCCCGAGCGATACGTGCAGCGCGTCCGCGCCGGCCTCGACAAGGCGCGGGGCGAGCCATTTCATGTAGGACAGGTCATAGCCTTCACGGATGAGCTCGTCGGAGGAGACGCGGATGATGACCGGGTAGTCCGGTCCGACCTTCGCCCGCAGGGCGCGGAGAAGCTCGACAGCGAAGCGCGCCCGGTTTTCGTCGCTGCCCCCGTATTCGTCGGTGCGCCTGTTTGAAAACGGCGAAAGGAACTGGCATACCAGATATCCGTGCGCGCCGTGCACTTCCACGGCGTCGAAGCCCGCGTCGCGCGCGCGGCGGGCCGCCTCCGCGTAGGCGGCGATCACCTCGCCGATGCGTTCCGCGGACATGGCCTCGCAGGGCTGGTTGAGAATGGCGCTCGGCACCTCGGAGGGAGCCTCCGGCATCGCGCCGATGAAGTCCTTCATGGTCTCCCTGCCGGCGTGGTGCAACTGAAGCGCCACCGCGGCCCCGGCGGCGTGAACGGCGCCGGCCAGCGCGGCGAGCCCG
>Ga0116174_10004572_pt1 | contig 10866 bp, 7 predicted proteins | sample AD_UKC087_MetaG_FD_89801 | JGI IMG/M metagenome (GOLD analysis project Ga0116174, IMG submission 89801) | Active sludge microbial communities of municipal wastewater-treating anaerobic digesters from USA - AD_UKC087_MetaG | ecosystem: Engineered > Bioreactor > Anaerobic > Digestate | place: USA...
CTTTACGTTCTTTTCAACCTTTCGGGTCATGGTTCTTTGCCTTTCGTTTCTGGGTCCTCTATTCACCCCAGTGGCTTACCATGACCCGCTGCTTTTTGCAGAACTTTTAGGACACTACCGGCTTTAAACGCCTGAGTTGGCCGGGGAGCGGACTGGAGGCAAAAGGAGAAACTCCGCAGGGCACAGGGGGAAATCTTCAGCGGGGAGCAGCGCTGAAATCACCCCCGAGCCGTCGAAAAGGCACCGGACAACAGATGCGTGCCTCTTTGCCGGGTGGGGTAGGGGAGCATCGGCGCCTTGGCTGACGAATACTCGCCTCCCTAACCCAAAACGATTCAATGGGGTGGTTCGCCTGCCCGCCTGCATACCATCCAAGCCAGGACAGCCCTGACCGCCCCGACCATAGCCCCGCCGTTCCCCTGTTTAGCGAAATCAGCGGCATCTCTGCTGAACCCTAAACGCCTTTCGCTTGTAAAATCAACGGCTTACGCAAGCGGAGAGGGGTAAAATGGAGGAGGAATCCGAATCCTGCCGACTTCGGCACTCCATAGACGCCCCCTGCCTTCAAGCCGTGTACAAGGGGTGTACAAGGGATGCTCATCGGATGTACCAGCTAAAAACCCATGGACCTCCGATGAGCATCCCTTGTACACCCCTTGTACACGACCTGGGGGCAGGGTATGTCCAAGGCATCTGGGTAATGGCAGCGGATGCCGGGATGGGCCGAAACGACGAGATGGCGCGGTGGGATGGGTTGTAAACTATTGGAAAACAGTTGGTTGTGAATATGAAGTTGGCGGGAGGCAGTTTTTCAAGGGAGAACGAGTATCCAGATGCCATCTGGCTTCATGAATGCCTTGTCTGAAACGTTGCAGTTGGGTAGTCCAACCGTGCGCTATCTATCGCTCCCTTGGAGGTTGAAACGTCGTCGGATAAGTCAGGCGCGAGAAAAGCCCTGGCCAGGCATCGGATGCGAATAGCCTTCTTCAGGGCTAAAGGTGCGACGGCGAGGCCGGAAACGGTTCGAGGGACTCATGATACGGGCGGCGGGATTGATAGAGTTCCAGGAGGGCCTGGTTCTTTTTCGCTAGGTCGCCCTGTCCTTTGGCCAAGGCGATGTTGCAGGCCTCTTGCGCGGTCGCGACCGCGTCGTCAAAGCGCCCGGCTTCGGCATAGGCAGCGGCCAGGGTGCCAAGCATGACGGGATTTTGCCGCCCGCTTAGCTCACAGGCACGCGAGGCGAGGCGAACGGCTTCTTCGCCGTTGCGGAAGGCGGCATTGGCGCTGGCGGCACGGATCCAGGCAAGGTTGTTGAGAGCCTCGGGGGCGTCCGGTTGCCTGCGCAGGCCCTGGTAGTATTCCTCAATCGCGGCGGCGGTGTCACCCTGCTGGGTAAAGAGGGCGGCGAGGCCGAAGTATGCCTCGGGGAAATCCGGCTTCAACGCCAGGGCTTGGCGGTAGCTGTTCATGGCCTGGGACGCAGCCCCTTGCTCGCCAAAGATAGCGCCCAGGTTGAAATGGGCTTCGGGGGCCACGGAACTGTGCCGCAAGAGCTGCGAGAGGACCGCGATAGCTTCCTCGAACTTGTTTCTGCGAGCCAGCACCCGGGCATACAGAATCTCTGTCTCCGCGCAATTCGGCATGAGCCGCCGGGCTTCGCGGCAATGGGTTTCGGCTTTCTCCAGTTCTCCGGCTTCCGCCAGGACGGATGCAAGCAGGGAATGCGCAAGCGGATTGACGTCGGTGACCGCCAGGGCGTGACGGAAGAGCGCTTCGCTGTTTTGCCAATAGCGCAACTGGTGGTGGGTGGCCAGCAGCAACGCCGCCAGCGCCAGAACGGAGGCCCCAATCATCGGAAGCCTCAACCGGGGGCGTCCGGCGATTTCGCCCAGGCCCCAGGCGGCCACGATGGAAAGCCCTATGGAAGGAAGGTAGGTATAACGGTCCGCGATGGTTTGCGCGCCAACGCCAACAAGCCCGATCACCGGGATTAGCATGCCCAGGAACCAAAACCAGCCGACCGGCGCATAGAGGCGCCGCCGTCCGTGCCAAATGGCTATAAAAGACAGGCTGATGACCGCGGCCGCCCCGGCCAGCGCCAATCCCAGGGACACTTCGGCCAGGCGCGGGTAGGGAAGCGCAAGGTCAACGGGCCAGATCGTTTTGGCGAGATACTGTTCGTAGCCGACAAAGATGCGGGCCAGGCGGTGCCCCCATCCAACGCCCGGCAGCTCCTGCGTGGCGCCCGCCTGCCGCAGCAGGAGAAACGCCACTCCGGTGAAGAGGGCTGTCAGCGCAAAGAAAGGGAGCTTCTCCAGGAGCAAGCGACGGAGAGTCGAAAGCCAGCAAGGGGATGAGAACTGGAGCCGCCGCAAGGGCCAATAATCGAGCAAAAGCAGGATAAACGGGAGCGTGACCACCATTGCCTTGCTCATGAGCGCAAGCGCGAAGAAGACCAGCGCGAGAACGTAGAAGCGGGTTGCGTAGAGTGGGGCGCGGGTTGTGGACTCCGGGGTCTGGCCCTCCGCATTCCGCACGTAGGCCCAAAGCGTCAACAGGAAGAAGAAAGCGCTGAGCACGTCTTTTCGCTCGGCAACCCACGCGACCGATTCCACGCGCAATGGGTGCAGGGCAAAGAGCCCGGCCACCATTGCGCAGAGCCAGAAAGGGTCGAGGGCCGGTGGGGGGCGAGATTCGAGGCGGGAGGTTGGAAGTTGGGGGTTGGAGGGTTGCGTGGCTCGTCGGAGCACTAAAAACAGCAGCACCGCGTTGGCGGCGTGCAGCAGCAGGCTGGTCAGATGATGGCCTGCCGGGTTCAGCCCGAAAAGTTGCACGTCCAGCATGTGGGAGAGCACGGTTAGCGGATGCCAGTTCCCGGCGCAGCTCGTTCGGAAGGCCAAGCCCGCCTGCCGCCACGTCAACCCGGCCAGCACCTGGGGATTCTCGGTCACGTAGGCGGCATCGTCGTAGATGATGAAATCGTTATGGATTACCGGCCAGAACGCGGCCAGCGTGATACCGCCCAGCATCACGCCGATTAAGATCGTGCGGAGCCTGTTTTTCGCGAGGTGCATGGCCGGCAATTAAGGTCACGGAAGGGCGCGCTTAATTCAATCCAGAAACCAGCAATTTTTAGCCTCGGGCCAAGCCGATTTCTTTACAGCCGGGACCAACATTTACGGCTGGCTCCAGAAGTCCGGTGTCGACGGGAAGGGGCGGGGGCATTTCCGTTCGCCCGTTCCGCCCATAATCGCTGAGGTGGACAGACATGCCTGCGCGCGATCCCGGATTTCATGCGTGCCAAGCCGGAGCCGCGTTCACTGGCCGGAGCGGATTGGGCAGAATGGACGCGGTTGGCCCGGTTATGAGTTCTGAGCTTAACCAGCTTATGTGGGTGAGTAAGCCGACCCTGGCAGGCGATTAATGTTTGGCCGCACGCCGGGCGCTGATACTGCTGTTTCAGGGCCGCGCCCAAGTCGCGCTCAATCGCGATGACGGTTCCTTCCTGATCTCCAACTTCACCCAGTGATACGATCCCTCACAACGGAGAGGAAATGGCTTTTCAGCGTCCGCCTGTAATATGCGCGGGGCAGGTGAGGGAAAAGTGATTTTCAGGGCCATCAAGCATGCCCCGCCCTGCCAGGAGCCAGTTGGGGGCATTAACACCGTTGTTTGCGGCAACTTTTGCCGCCCCGATGGGCTGCATGATCTTCGATTCAGGATTGAACTGGCGACGGTTGGGGGGAGGCCGTTTATTTGTCGCGAACCCTGACTTTTCCGGTAAGAAAAGCATCTTAACGCGGGTTTCGAAAAGGGTATTCTGGCTGGAGCAGAACGAGGAGTCCTGAGAGTAAATGCCGGGGCGTTTTATCTTTAAATAATTGATTTACAATATCTTACGGAATGTCGGAATCTTTTACAGTAGATGGTTTTAGAGAAGAAATCTGCTCAACTGCTTATTTTACAGCACTTTGCATACAATCTGGTCTGTATCGGCCATTTTTGGGTATCAAAACCGTCGGTAAGCTTTACTATTTCCGCCGAGATTTCTTAGGCTGTTTCAACTACATTGCGTTTTTATTTTGATGTAACATGCTGATAATGGATAATTTATATCATTCAATACTTTGCCTGTGTTTAGTTGGCCCGTTAGTTGCTATTTGCTGGGCGTAGTAGAGCAGATTAAACAACGACAACAATAGAAAGAACTAAGAGAATGAAGAGTAATATCGTGAAATACTTCGCAGTGGCGGTGGCGGCGTTCGGCTTGGCGATAAGCGCGCATGCGGTCAAGATCACTGGTGAGATTAACATGGCCGGTTCGGTTACTTTGGACAGCTCCTGGTTAGGGACTGCCAATGGGGTGACTGGGTTTGGGCCGGTAGTGGTGGGCGTTGCTCCGACAGGTGATTTTGCCGGAACCGCTGGTGCCAGTGTGAGCTGGAGCACATTCTCCTGGAATCCGCCGAGCACGCCGGTTATTCCGCTTTGGACGTTCACCTCTGGGCCGCTGACCTACAGCTTTGACCTGCTGAGCCTCAGTGTGGCGCAACAGGATAATTCCTTCCTGAACCTGATTGGCTGGGGGACGCTGAAGATAACCGGTTTTGAGGATACGGTGGGGACTTGGTCCTTCACCATTCCCAATGCCGGCGGCGGGCGGCACGCAAACTTTGACTTCACGTTTGCCAACTCTCAGAATGCGGTGGTGCCGGATGGTGGGATGACCGCCATGCTCCTCGGCGCGGCCCTCTCGGGGCTGGCGCTGCTCCGCCGGAAGCTTGCCTAAGCAGGCGGCGCCTTGTTGAAAGTTCTTCTGTTCTACGCAGGCAGGAACGCAGGTTCCTGCCTGTTTTTTATTTCTATCAAAGGTTGTTCCAGCTATTTTAACGGCGAATGACCACCGGAGCCGCACTGAATTTTGCCAGCGTGTTCTCCGCCGGATTACTGGCGCTCACGATCTTTACGCGGCAGTTCCGTTCTTTCCCGCGTTGGGCCTTTTCGGCTGGAATGCTGGCCTTTGCGGCCGAAAGCCTCTTTGCTGGCCTCGCCGCCCGAGCCGTCCCGCTCGAAGCGGTGGAGCGCTGGCAAAACCTGGCTTTCGTGGCGATGGCTTTTCTGCCGGGACTTTGGCTGCTCTTTAGCCTTACCTATGCCCGCGGCAACTCGGGCGAGTTCCTCTCCCGCTGGTCAGTCGTGGTCGCCTGCGCCTTCATCGTTCCGCTGATCCTGGTATTGCTTTGCCCGGACGAAATCATTAGCGCCATTCGACAACCCCCCGATCGCAGCCAGCGGGTGCTTCGTCTGGGCTTCGCCGGGTCGGCGCTGAATTTGATATTTTTGCTCGGCACTATTCTGGTGTTGATGAATCTTGAGCGCACCTTTCGTGCTGCCGTGGGGACTATGCGCTGGCGCATCAAGTTTGTCATCCTGGGCCTGGGCGTGCTCTTTACGGTCCGCGCCTACACCAGCAGCCAGGCACTATTGTATCGCGGCGGCGATCTTTCCCTGCCGGCAGTCAATGCCGGGGCGCTTCTGCTCGCCAGCCTCCTGATACTGCGGGGACTCCTCCGCGCCGGCCACTCCGACGTGAGCATTTATCCGTCTCATTCATTACTGCACCATTCCTTCACGGTTCTGCTAGCGGGGGTTTACTTGCTGGTGGTGGGTGTGTTTGCCAAGGTGGTCACTCATTTCGGCGGCGACGCTGCCTTTCCGATCAAGGCCTTTCTGGTTTTGCTGTTTCTGGTTCTTTTGGCCGTTTTGCTGCTTTCGGACCGGGTGCGGCTTTTTACCCGCCGATTCGTCAGCCGTCATTTCTCGCGACCGGTCTATGATTATCGCAGCGTTTGGCGGACCTTTACCGAAAGCACCGCCCGGCGGGTTGAGCAGAATGAACTGTGCAGTTCCGTCGTCAAACTGGTTTCTGATATCTTTCAGGCGCTCTCGGTTTCTATTTGGCTGGTGGACGAACGCAAGGATCAGTTGAGCTTTGCCGCTTCGACCTCCCTTTCCCAGCAAAAGGCCGGGCAACTGGCGTTGGACGCCGCCGATGCGGCCGAAGTCATCTCAGCCTTGAGTGCCCATCCCGACCCGGTGGATTTGGATTCTTCAAAGGCGCACTGGGCCGCGGCGCTGCGGCGTTCGCACCCGGATGAGTTCCGCAAAGGAGGCAGCCGCGTTTGCGTTCCGTTGATTGCCGGCGGTGAGATGCTCGGAGTGCTGGTCCTTGGCGACCGTGTGGGCGCGGTGCCGTTCTCGGTCCAGGATTTTGATCTGCTCAAGTCCATTGGCGAACAAAGCGCGGCCAATCTCCTCAACATCCAATTATCCCAGCGGCTTTCACAAGCCAAACAATTGGAGGCCTTTCAGGCGATGTCCGCTTTCTTCATTCATGACTTGAAGAACACCGCCTCCACCCTGTCGCTGATGCTGCAAAATCTGCCGGTACATTACCAGGATCCCCAGTTTCGCGAGGACGCGCTGCGGGGAATTTCCAAGACCGTTACCCGCATCAATGAAACCATCAGCCGGCTAAACGAGTTGCGCCACGAGTTGGCGCTCCAGCCCGTGGAATGCGATCTGAATGATTTGATTACGGAAACCCTTAAGGGGCAGGAGCAAGCGGCGGACATCTCCCTGCTTAAAGAGCTTGCCCCGCTTCCCAAAGTCCGGTTGGACCCCGCGCAAATCCAGAAGGTGATCACCAACCTCGTGCTTAACGCCCGGGATGCCGTTTCTTCCAGCGGCCAAATCCGCGTGGCAACCAGCCAGGAAAACGGCTGGGTGATTCTGGTCGTGGCGGATAATGGTTGCGGCATGACTCCCGAATTCATCCAACGCTCGCTCTTCCGCCCCTTTCACACCACCAAACAAAAAGGCATCGGCATCGGCATGTTCCATTGCAAGATGATTGTGGAAGCCCACCGCGGGCGCATTGAAGTCCAGAGCGAGCCGGGCAAGGGAACGCGATTCCGGGTGCTGTTGCCAATCTGACGAATACGCCATTTATAATTATGCTGCCGCGATTGCTGATTGTGGACGACGACGAGGAGATTCGCACCCAGATGAAATCGGCGCTGGGCAAGGAATACCAGATTTTCCTGGCGGAAGATCGCGTGCGGGCCATTGATGCATTTATGGAGCACCGCCCGCAGGTGGTGCTGCTGGACCTGGGGCTTCCTCCTCACCGTGGTACCCCCGAAGAAGGGTTGGCGGTGCTCTCCGAATTGATCGCCCGCGACCGCTTCGCCAAAATCATCATCGTTTCCGGCCAGGCGGAAAAGACCAATGCCTTGCAAGCAATTGGAGCGGGGGCCTACGATTTCCTGACCAAGCCCGTGGACGTCGAGGAGTTAAAGATTATTCTCCGTCGCACCTTTCACGTTGCCGGGTTGGAGCGCGACTATCGCAAGCTGCAAGCGCAGCTTCAGACGGAGACTTTTGAGGGGCTGCTCGGCACCAGCCCGCAAATCCAAAGGGTTTTCGCCTCCGTGCGCAAAGTCGCGGCTACTAATGCCCCGGTCCTGATTCTGGGCGAAAGCGGCACCGGTAAGGAAATGCTGGCGCAGGCTATCCACCGACTCAGTTCGAGGAAGGACGGCCCCTTCGTTGCCATTAACTGCAGTGCCATTCCCGAGACCCTGCTGGAGAGCGAGCTGTTTGGTCACGAAAAAGGCTCCTTCACCGGCGCGCATGTTCAGCGTAATGGGCGCATTGAGGTAGCCAGCGGCGGCACTCTGTTCCTGGACGAAATCGGCGAAATCCCCCAGCAAATTCAAGTCAAGCTGCTCCGGTTCCTCCAGGAGCAACGTATCGAGCGGGTCGGGGGGCGGCAGGAAATCCAGGTTGACACGCGCGTGGTCGCGGCCACCAACGTTGACCTGAAAAAAGCGATCAGCACCGAGCGGTTCCGGGAAGACCTGTATTACCGCCTGGCGGTTGTGGTTATTCACCTGCCCCCGTTGCGCGATCGGGAAGGCGATATCCGCCTGTTGGCGCAGGAATTCCTGCGACGCAGCACTGTGGCCAATGAGAAAGAGGGAATCAGCTTCAGCCAGGATGCGCTTCGGGCCATTCTGGCCCATTCCTGGCCGGGCAACGTGCGTGAACTCGAGAACCGTATCAAGCGCGCCGTCATTATGGCAGAAGGCAAACGAATATCCGCAGCGGACCTGGAATTGGAGAGCCCGGCCCGCACGGTTAACCTGAACCTCAAAGACGCGCGGGAAGCCGTCGAGCGTGAAGTCGTTCAACGGGCGCTGCGGAAGCATGGCGGCAGAATCGCGCCCGCCGCTGCCGAAATGGGAATCAGCCGGCCCACCCTCTACGAATTAATGGAGAAGCTGGGCATCGAGAAAGCGGAACGGGAGGAGGACAAAGAACCCGCTTAGGCAGGCTTTGGCCTCCGGCCAGCGCCGGTTAATTCAGATATGGCCCAAGTCAGGGCTGGCAGGCGGAAATGACCGTTCGAAAGCCAAAAGTATCAAATTTGCCGGATGGATCGAAGCCGTAGCGCTGCGCACATCGGGCATCCCGAGCGTCACTAAACCAACTGCCGCCGCGAAATGTGCGGCACGTTCCGGTCGCGGGACCCGTGGGATCGTTCTGAGAGCCAGCCGCGTAGTTTCCGTACCAATCCCAACACCATTCCCACACGTTTCCGGCCATGTCATGCAAGCCATACCCGTTTGCCGCAAAGCTGCCGACGGGACTGGTGTAGGGGGCAACCCCATCATTGAACGCAGGGGTATAGCCGGCTGTGGCGTTGATGTCGTAAACGTAGCCTCCCGCTGACAAGGGAAACGCGCGGTAGTTCGCCTGGCTCCACGAAATGGTATTGCCCCACAGAAATCGCTGCCCGCTTGCCCCTCCCCGCGCCGCCTTTTCCCACTCCGCCTCCGTCGGCAACCGGTAGCCGTTCGCATTCCATTTCACGAAGGGAGCATTTGTCCCGGACTTATATACGCTCGTCAATCCAGCGTCGTTGTAATAGCAAGGCGTCCGCCCTTCCCGCTGGCTCCGCGCATTACACCACTTCACGCAATCCCGCCAGTTGACCGAATGCACCGGGTGGTTCGCAGCTTTTCCCGCCCCGGCATTTTCATAGCTGTAGCCATTGCCCCCATTGTAGGCCTTCACCGTGTCCCACAGTGCTTTGGTCACCTCGTAGCGGTCCATGAAAAACTCACTCACATACACCGTATGGACAGGGAGGGATGGCGTATTTCCGTCCGAGCCATCCCCCATGGAAAAGCTGCCAGCGGGAATAAGCACCATCCCATCCGGTGAGAGTTTCGTCACCCGGTAAAACCTTCTGGATGCGGCCGGAGCGCTCATATCCACGAACCTGCAGGGGCTTTCCGACACCAACAGATTTGTCAGCACGATCCACTGGGGTTGGTTCAGGTTGGTACAGTATTGTATTTGATGGGTGGCACCGATGCTGCCCACAATAGTCAGGCGGGGCACCATACCAATATCCACAATTCCCTCCACTGCCCATCCCGTCCCTGCGCCAACCCCTACTAATGCAACAAACCAAACAAACAGGCGCCGCAAGGAATTTGAAAGTCTCGTCAACATAGCTTTAGTTTTCGTAACCGTATAGGTAGTAGTACGGATAGCATAGACCATGCCAGTATGCGGTCAATAGCGGGCCTCTGTGTTCGCGAGGAACAGTAAGATGCTGAATTGAGTTTATCTGCCAGATCGCAAGCCTGCCGTTGATCTTAATTTGCCAGGCAAACCGGTTAAATCCCGCTCGGAATGCTGTGTGAATTTCGCACGGGCTGAGCCGAAATCACTCACGGGTGAGGTCATGCCAACCGGAGAGCAAATCAGGGCCAGCCGGGCGCTGCGCAACAGGGCCAGATTCGCCAGCAGGCGGGGGTTGCGACTGCGTGAGGTGTCCTCGCCCATCAACGCATCCCGGCGCCAATGATTGCGGATTTCCACCCCCGCCCAGTGGTCCCGAGTCAGTTGGAGCCATTGAAGCGGGCGATAGTGCTCCGGCGGGACGCTGGAAAGATAGTCGTGTGATTCGATTGTCGTTTGGCCACTCTTTTTGATCGTGCGGTGATTGCGCTGCACGATCAAGGTGCGGGCAAAGGGGAAGTCGGCGTGCAGGGGTTCAATGGCGAAGGGATACAGGAATCGGGTTTCGACGCGTCCGTGCCCTCTTTCGAGTCATAAACCGTGACCAGCCTGGGGCGCTCCGTCCTCATGCTGAGCCAGGGTGAGCAGCCCGATCTGATCCCGAATCATTTTGCCGTCCAGCGCCAGGGCTTGCGGCAACTGGCCCGCTTGGCGGCAAGGCCAAGTGCTGAGCAACGTGGCAAAGGTCTCGGGGTTCATGCGCGTAAGCACCTGATAAAACACGTCATACCCCGGCACCTTATGGAAGTTGCGGGTCCCCTTTTTCAACGGCAAGCCCAACCGGTGACGCTGGCGTTGCGTCAGGGTGGTGGCAAAGCGGGCGATGGCGGCAATCTCGCGCCGGCCCGCCAACCGCGCCATCGCAATCAGGGTCAATACCGGGCCAATCCGATAGTGGGTATTGGTATCCCGGGGGGCTGGGGCATGGCTCAAGAGCTGGAGGAGCGAGATCATTTGCGGCGCTTTGATGGGCAACTGGCCCGAGGGGGCCGCCACTAACGCGGCCCGATACGGCGCGGGCAGTTCCCGGGCTCGCAACCGCGGACGGGCTTCCGGCTCCAGAGACCGCAGCCACAGGCGCTTGGGCCGTTCATTAGGGAGATAAAAATCCGCCCGGTGCCGGCGGTAGCCCTTGCTCCAGCCCACCGCCTCCCAGTTGCTGGCCTTGTAGCAGGTGCCGGCGTATCCCTCCGGGTCGGTAAAGCTCTC
>Ga0116174_10004575_pt1 | contig 10866 bp, 9 predicted proteins | sample AD_UKC087_MetaG_FD_89801 | JGI IMG/M metagenome (GOLD analysis project Ga0116174, IMG submission 89801) | Active sludge microbial communities of municipal wastewater-treating anaerobic digesters from USA - AD_UKC087_MetaG | ecosystem: Engineered > Bioreactor > Anaerobic > Digestate | place: USA...
ACAACCGATATTGACTACTTTATCAAGCTAATAGGACATTTCTATCTTGCTGGCAATAGGACATTTCTATTTTGCCTTGACACGAGCAGAAAACCACAGTCAGCCTGCCCACATATTTAGGCGAATAGTTAATATAGCTATTCGCTTGTCGATTGTTTTGCTAAGATTCCGGCTTGATAAAGCGCACTTCATGCGACATGACGGTGACTTTACTGATTGTCTCGTGAATCGAGCAGTATTTTGAAGCTAACTCAACTGACTTGATTACCTGATTCTCATTCACGTCGCTGGTCACCGCGATGGCCAGGTGCACCCATTTGAGGGTCGGTGGGATCTCAATACGCTTCTCGCCAGTGACCACGATCTCAATTTTATCGACTGAGATTTTTTTCAGAATATTATTTAAGGTCGAATAGAAAGTAGATCATAGGGGTAAAACTCACCCTGTTCAGAACCCAGCTTAATGACGGTGCGGTCATTGGTGATAATCAATACCCGTTCAGATCTGTTACATCTGGCAGGGTAATCGTATCTGAACGAGCGGCTTTGGCTAAACGAAAAGGGCTCAATAAGGTTTCTCTCTGGGAGAAGCTGGCGAGCGCAGCGAGACTGAAAAGGATGTTTCAATGTATTTGCATAAATCCATATGGTAATCAACAATATTGCCTCTTTCAGGCGAAGCGGACGGTGAAATAAGCGATTGCGACAGATGAACCCATTTGACAACTAATTTCCAGCCTGCAGTTTTTTTCGTTTATTCGTCTCTTTCTCCCATCCATATCCAATGTTCACTTACGGAAGGGGCGGGATGCTAACCTTATAATAAGACGCGATTGTCCCGCTGCATCTGGCGAATCACACATCTGGCGAACAAGGTGAATTGCCTTGTCGAATCACCTCACCTGTGCCATAATTAAATTCCGTTGTTAGGTCGGCCACATTTGGAGGAGCAGCGGATGAAGATCGGTTTTGACCCCCAGAAGTATCTGAAGGAACAGTCAGAATACATAAAAGAGCGTGTCAATTATTATGACAAGCTTTATATTGAGTTTGGCGGAAAGCTCTACGACAAACATGCCACACGGGTTTTGCCGGGTTTTGTCGAGACAGCCAAGATGGAGGTACTAAAGTCGCTTAGAGACCGCCTGGAAATTATTATCTGCCTCTATTCTGGCGACATTGAACGCAAGAAAATGCGCGGCGATTCAAATATCACCTACGATATGGAAGTCCTGCGCCTGATCGATGACCTGACCGCCAACAAGTTGATGGTTAATAGTGTGGTAATCACCCGTTATGAAGATCATGCCGCCACCAACGTGTTTATCAATAAGCTCGAAAACCGCAATATTAAAGTTTATAAGCACCTTGCCACCAAGGGTTATCCTTCGGCGATCGACACCATTGTCAGTGACGATGGTTATGGCTGCAATCCATACATCCAGACCTCCCGCCAGATTGTAGTGGTAACCGGCCCTGGACCTGGCAGCGGCAAAATGGCCACTTGCTTGTCTCAGATGTACCACGAGTACCGCCAAGGGAAACAATCCGGTTATTCTAAATTTGAGACCTTCCCAATCTGGAATCTGCCTCTCAAACACCCTGTTAACATGGCCTATGAAGCTGCCACCATCGACCTGAAAGATATCATTATGATCGATCACTTCCATGTCGAAGCTTATAACCAGCTGGTGGTCAGCTACAACCGCGATCTCGAAGCGTTCCCCGTTCTGAAGCGCATTATCGAAAAAATCACCGGCAAGGAGTCAATCTATAAGTCGCCTACCGATATGGGCGTAAACCGAATCGGTTTAGCAATTATAGATGACGACGTTGTTCAGGAAGCAGCCCGACAGGAGGTCATCAGGCGCTATTACAACGCGCAGTGTGATTTCAAAAAAGGCCGAATAGAGAAGGACTCGCTCGACCGCATATTGGTGATTATGGACGATATGGGTCTAAAACCCTCAGATCGCAAAGTCGTCAAACCAGCCATCGCGCGCGCGAAAAGACTGAAAGAAGAAGACGGAGTCGAAGTTCCCAGCGCGATGGCTCTGGAGCTTGGAGATGACACGATTGTCACCGGCAAATATTCGCACTTAATGGACGCTGGCGCGGCAGCTTTGTTGAACGCCGTGAAGCATATCGCCCATATTCAAGACGATATGCACTTAATTTCGCCTGTTGTCCTGGAGCCAATCAAGAAGCTAAAAACCAAACTGGGCGGGGAACGCACGACTTCCCTGAACGCGAAAGAGGTTTTGATCGCGCTGTCAATCAGTGCGGCGATGAACCCGATCGCCCAGGTCGCTCTTGATAAATTACATATGCTCAAAGGGTCTCAGGCTCATTCAACAACAATCTTGAACGATGAAGACGAGCGTACCTTCAAAGAAATGGGCATCGACATCACGTCAGAGCCGGTCTTCGCGTCGAGCAACCTTTTTTACGATATGTAGTTTCTCGTTATTGGTGTTTGTCTTTGTAGAGCACACGCCGGAGAATGACGAGCCAGTTGTCGAGGTCGGCCAGAACGCGCCGTTCGCTGAAAGTTTTTTGAGCGTGCTCAGCGATAAAGCCGTCCGCGACCCACTGCAGAAGCTTCAAAATTTCTGCGACTCCAAAACCCTTGCGCAGCTTGCGCGCGTCAGCTTGTTTTAGCCAATGCAGGTCATCATTGTCGTTGGCCATTTCTCTTGTTTCATTGAGTGATTCGACAAATTGGTAAGCCTGCGCGTTAAGCTGCAAGAAGCTGACGCGGCGTTTTACTAAATTTGCGAAGGTATCAAGCAAGTCGTCGCCTGACTTGAGCGTCAGTCCAACTTCAGCTTGCCGTTTCAGTCCAACCGCGTATGCCCTCAGATAGGCGAACAAATCAGCTTTGGTTTCGAAATAATGAAATAAGAGCGGTTTGGAGACTCCACAACGTTTGGCGACGTCCGCCATCGAACATTTCTCATAACCATGCTCGGCGAAGGCTTGCATGGCTCCGTTGATAATCTGCTTGCGGCGGGCATCAGGCAGCAAGTTAAAGCGCTCATTCATAGAACTCCTTTCCCTCACAGCCAATTATATACTTATTGACCGAAATGGTTAATGTTTTTCTGTCAGCTGAAGCTCAGATGATATGGGCGATAACCGCTGAACCGAGCAGGTAACAGGCGACCCCGGCGCTCAGATAGAGATAGGCTTTATGTGACGCGTTCTTGAACTCACCATAAGCCAGCCCCCAAACCTGAGTCCACAACCCGGAAGTGACGCCGAGCGGCCAGCTGACCCCTGCCGAGAGCGCTCGTGTAGCGAAAGCGTGCAGAATATTGCCGGAATAATGTACGACCGACGCGGCTGTAATCATCGCGTAAAGTTTTGGCTTCACCAGCTTCACCATTCCCCAGGCTTTTTTGCGGGTCATCAGGCTGCCGCAGATGATCATCGCGCCGATCCATGCGCCACTGATCAACAGGCACAAAAAGGGCATCACCGAGAGGCCGACAGGCTGGGTCGTGCTTTTGAGGCTGAAGGCCACGCCGGTAGAGTAAAACACGCCGCCCAGGGCCCCAAAGAAAGTCAGGATCAGGATGCGTGGGGTCACTTCGCCTTTGCCGTGCGAAGCTTCATCGCGGCTGGCCGGCCGACGTGCCCGGCTGGCCAGGCTGGTTAGAAAGACAGCTGCGACTAAAAATGCACAAGCTAAAACGATGCGTCCGATGGTCATGTTTTGTGGAACGCCGCCGATCAGAAATGAAATCGCTGTACCCAATAAGACATTGATTGACGAGATGATCGGTTGAGACAGCGCCAGGCCGATAGCCTGCATAACATTCATGGACAACATGCTGGCGGCAACGTAGAAAACGCCTGTGCCAAACGAGGCGGCCACTTTGATGGGTGCGATTGCCGCTACTTCGCTCATGTTGCCGATTAATGCACTGCCGTCCAGGGCGAAGCCAGCGATCCAGATAAAAATCAGCGAAGTGGTGTAGATGACAATGTAAAAATACTCAACCGGCGTATGGCCAATATATTTGAGAATGATCGGCCAAACGCCCCATAAAAAGGCAGCGCTGAGAGCGATGATGATCGCCGCGGACTGTGTCAGAGAAGGATCGTAAGCCATACGGATGTAATGCTACTCGTTGAGCAGGTAAGCTAATATCCATTGGGCTGTGGCGATGAGCGCGTCGCGGTGGGTACGCTCATAGTGATGGCTCGAGTCCACCCCAGGCCCGATCAGCGCGGTCGCGGCCGCGCCGCCAGCGTGCGCGTACGCGCCGGCATCAGAACCATAATGGACATAAATGTCGGTCTTATAGGGGATCTGATAGCGATCGCCCAGATCGCGCAGCTTGTTTGAAAGCGCGTGATGATAAGGGCCCCCCGCGTCTTTTAAGCATAAACTGGCGTGAAACTCATCCGAATTTTGCCCATCTCCGATCGCGGCCATATCAACCGCCACAAACTCACGCACGCTTTCAGGCACATCAGACGAACCGCCCAAGCCGACCTCTTCGTAGTTGGTGAACAGCATGCTGGTTTCGAGCGCTGGCTTAAGCCCACTGCGGTGCAGGGCCTCGATTGCGGCGATTAAAGTGGCCACCGCGGCTTTGTCGTCCAGGTGGCGGCTGCGCACGAAGCCGTTGGCGACTTCAACACGCGGGTCGAAAGAGACAAAATCGCCGACCTCAATTCCCAGCGCGCGGGTTTCTTCCGCGTTGGTGACCCGCGCGTCCAGACGTACTTCCATACTCGCGTTGGTGCGTTTTTCGTCTCGCGCATCAGCGTAGACATGGACCGAAGCTTTTATGGGCAACAAGCTGCCTCTCACGCTGCCCTGCTTGCGGGTATGCACCAGGCAGCCTTCGCCTTCCACGCTGCCCCAGGCAAATCCGCCGATTTGCGTCAGCTCGAGCCGACCGTTGCCTTTGATCTGTTTAACCATGCCTCCCAACGTATCCACGTGAGCGGTCAGCCCACGCAAAGGTCCAGGCCCAGCCTTCAAACCGGAAAGGGTGACGAGCAGAGCGCCTTTCCTGGTGCGCTCAAACTTCACCTCCTGAAATCTGCTCAATTCCTGCTCAAGCAGCTCAATCGCCGCCTGCGCGTACCCGGTTGGGCTGGGCTTGTTGAGCAGGCGCACCAGAAAATCTTCAAGGAAGGCATAATCGATCTCAGGCAGGTCGCTTTGGTTTTGTGGGATCGCTTTGTTTTTGCTCGGGGTTTTAGTGTTGGTCATGCCAGTAACTCCTCGTTTTGTTCAAATGCTGCCAGTTTCTCGCGCCAATCTTTGGGAACTGCCCGCGAGCGGCGCGTTTCGAAATCATAAGCCACCATGACAACCTCTCCTTTGGCAAAGACCCGCTCACCCTCACTGGATTCGACCTGAAACCAGAAGCGCAAACTTTTGCTCCCCAAGGCACGCACCATGATGCCTACCCGGATCGTGTCGCCGTATTGAATACTCTCAACATAATCGATGTGCACAGAAGCCACGACCATGCCGAAACCGTCGCGGATGGCGCCGTCCCAGATGCCCGAAGCTTTGTAGTAGCCAGTGCGCGCGGTTTCAACATACTCGAGCACTTTGACGTTGTTGACATGTCGAAGCGTGTCGAGGTCGGCGTACCGTACCTGGACAGGCTGGTAAAATCGGAATTGTGCTGGTTTTGATGAAGTGATGCTGGTCATGATTGCTCCTGAGGTCAAATTATAGCCCTGAGATGAACTTTTGATGATTTAAATCACTCGTAGAACATTCCCACAATGACAGAAATCCTGAATTGTTAAATTGCGGTTGAATTGGCCGGCAACCTCTATTTCAGACGCTGCTTTCTGTGGAAAAGCATGACTCTGATGAGTGCCACAACCGTGATGTGCCTGATTCTGAGGCTGGATGGCAGTTACTTGTGCCTCGACGGCTTCAACTCTGCCTGAGCTGACCACTGCTCCGGCGGGGGTCAAACATAAAGAACAAGGCAGCTCACTGGGCACACTCGTCGGCAGTAATATCACCAATCCGCTTGTCGCGGTTGGCGATGACGCGTTGATTTCTACCTATGCGGTGCCTGAACCGCTGATTGGCTGGGATCTGCCCTGGGAGACCTGACCGGCGCGCTACTGTGGATCATTCTCTGGAGCAAAAAAGGAAAACTCGGCAAGAGCGAAGGCGTTTACCTGATGGCGATCTATTTTTGCTATCTGATCTTCAGATCGGCGCTTTTCCCGATGGATTTTTAAGCCGCAAGCGCAGAAACAGAACAAAATCTTGCCCGGGATGAGTCACGGCAGAGTACAATTAGGGCATGCCCGAAGATATGCTGAATGGTTTTCGCGATCAGGTGATTCAGGGCAATTCGATTGAAATTTTGCCCACGCTGCCGGCCGAATCGGTCGACGTGGTTTTTGCTGACCCCCCCTACAACCTGCAATTGCAGGGTGACTTGTGGCGCCCAAACGTTTCCAAAGTCGACGCGGTAGATGAAGACTGGGATAAATTCGAAACGCTGGCGGCTTATGATGAATTCACCCGCCGTTGGTTGACTGAGTGTCGGCGTGTATTAAAACCGACCGGCACACTGTGGGTGATTGGTTCCTACCACAATATATTCCGCGTTGGGCGGGTGCTTCAGGACCTTGGTTTTTGGATCCTGAATGATATCGTCTGGGTTAAGTCAAACCCCATGCCCAATTTCAGGGGTGTCCGTTTCACCAATGCGCATGAGACGCTGCTGTGGGCGCAAAAAACCAAGGGTGAAAAATATACCTTCAATTACCATGCCATGAAAGCGCTCAATGAAGATCTTCAGATGCGCTCGGATTGGTTCCTGCCGATCTGCACCGGCGTTGAGAGAATCAAAGAAGACGGCCGCAAAGCCCACCCAACCCAAAAGCCGGAAGCTTTGCTCTATCGGGTGATTTTGTCTTCTTCTAACCCTGGTGACGTCATTCTGGATCCCTTTTTTGGCACCGGCACAACCGGGGCGATGGCCAAAAAGCTGCAGCGACATTTCATCGGAATTGAGGTTGAACCGAGATACGTTCGGGTGGCGCGCAAGCGTCTTTCAAAGTCCATGCAGTTTGAGTTCGACGCGCCGCTTTTTTTCACTCCCGACCCTCGCCGCCTTGAGCGCGTGCCGTTCGGCACGTTGGTCGAACAGGGTTTTATTCAGCCGGGTGACGCGCTGTTTTTCGGCAAAGAAGGTGATTTGAAGGCCACTGTTCAGGCCGACGGCGCTTTGGTCTGTCAGGGAGAGCGCGGTTCAATTCACGCCTTGGCCAGGCAACTTAAACAGGGTCCGGCAAATGGCTGGGATCATTGGTTTTATTGGGACGCCGCGACCAATCAGCGTGAGCCGATCAATAAACTGCGCGATCAATATCGTCAGCACGCGGATTGGTCAAGGCAGCATAAGAAGCAGACTTATCGGTGACCTAAAACAAAGGCCGGAGTTTTCTCCGGCCTTTGTTTTATCTCGGTTTGTCTTATTTTTCTTGCAGAATGGCCACACCGGGGAGCTCAAGCCCTTCGAGCATCTCGAGCGAGGCGCCGCCTCCTGTGGAAATATGCGTGATCCTATCGCCCAGGCCTGATTGATTAATAGCTGCGACTGAGTCACCGCCGCCAATGATGCTGATCGCGTGGCTGTCAGCGACCGCCTGCGCGATGGCAAAGGTGCCCTTGGCAAAGCGGGGAAACTCAAAAACGCCCATCGGACCGTTCCAGACGACCGTGCCGGCTTTGGAAATCTCCGCGGCGAACGCTTCGACAGATTTTGGGCCGATATCCAAAATGCGCCAGCCCGCGGGAACATCGCCGAGAGCGGTCGTTTTCATTTCAGCTTCAGCATCAAACGAGTTGCCCAAAACCATGTCGACCGGGAGAAGGAGCTTGTCAGCGGATTTAGTCAGCAATGCTGTGGCGGTCTCGATAGCCTCTTTTTCGAAAAGCGAGTCAGCCATCTCATAGCCTTGCGCGGCGAGGAAGGTGTTAGCCATGCCTCCGCCAATGAGAATCTTGTCAGCGGTTTTAAGCAGGTTCTCAATCACGCCAATTTTGTCGCTGATCTTGGCGCCGCCGAGGATGGCGACGAAGGGACGGGCCGGGTCAGAGATCGCGTTACCGAGGTATTTGATCTCTTTTTCGAGCAGGAAGCCTGCTGCTGAAGGCAGATAATTGGCGACACCAGCGGTTGAAGCATGGGCGCGATGGGCGGTGCCGAAAGCATCATTGACATAAAGATCAGCCAATTTGGCGAGGCCTTTGGCCATTTCAGGATCGTTTTTCTCCTCTTCGGGGTGAAAACGAGTGTTTTCGAGCACGAGAACCTGCCCGGGCTTTAACTTCGCGGCAGCTTCTTCAGCGGCTGGGCCAATACAGTCTGAGGCGAAGCGCACGCGACCCTTGATGAACTTGTCAAGATATTTCGCGACCGGTTCGAGTGAAAACTGGGGGTTGACTGTGCCTTTGGGGCGGCCTAAGTGTGAAGCGAGAATAACCGCCGCACCGTGATCGAGCAGATATTGAATGGTAGGCAGAGCGGCGGTGATGCGGCTATCATCGGCGATTTTACCGTCTTTAAGCGGCACATTGAAGTCAACGCGGACGAGAACTTTCTTGCCGTCGATCTGGAGATCGGTAACCATTTTCTTATTGAACATGAATCCTCCTGTAATTAATGAACAATGCGCCTCGCTGGGTATTGGTCAGCAAGACGCACATGATAGTCAATCAAATTAGATTAGAGTTTCGAAGCAACGAGGGCGGTCAGATCACCCAGGCGGCAGGAATAGCCCCATTCGTTGTCGTACCAGGTCATAACCTTGACGAGGTTGCCCCCCATGACCATGCAGTTGGGCAGGTCGACAATCGAAGAGCGGGGGTCAGCCTTGAAGTCCATTGAAACGACAGGATCCTGGTATGTTCCACGGGTGACGCCGAGAATGCCCTTGAGGGATCCGTTGGCGGCATCTTCAAAGAGTTTGCCGAGCTCCTCTTTGGTGGTGGCTTTCTCAACTGTGGCGACGAAGTCGACAATAGAGACAGTTGGGGTTGGGACGCGCATGGACATGCCGTCAAACTTGCCCTTGAGCTCAGGGATGACCAGCGCAACGGCCTTGGCGGCGCCGGTAGTAGTGGGGATCATGTTGAGCCCTGCGGCGCGGGAGCGGCGCATTTCCTTGCGGTGGCCCTGGTCAAGAATGACCTGGTCGTTGGTGTAGCTGTGGATAGTAGTCATCACAGCGTATTTGATGCCCAGGGCGTCATTGACGATCTTGGCAGCGGGCGCAAGACAGTTGGTGGTACAGGACGCGTTGGAGATGATGTGATGATTCTTGGGGTCATATTTATCTTCATTGACGCCCAGCACGATGGTAATATCTTCTTCTTTGGCTGGCGCGGAAATAATCACCTTCTTCGCGCCGCCTTTGATTTTGTGCACATCAGCGCCCCACTTGCCGGCGGCTTCATCGCTTCTCGCGTTGGTGAAAATACCGGTTGATTCGAGAACAATATCGACGCCATAATCGCTCCAGGGGAGTTTGCTGGGGTCTTTCTCGGCGAAGACTTCGAGCTTCTTGCCGTTGATGATGATGTCTTTGTCCGCGACCTCAACTGTGCCGTCGAAGATTCCATAGTTTGAATCATATTTGAAGAGGTGGGCATTTGTTTCTGCATCGAACAGGTCATTAACCATGACGACCTCGAGGGTGTCGCTGTGGCGTTCAATGATTGATTTGAGAACCTGGCGGCCAATGCGGCCGAAACCATTGATTCCTACTTGAGTCTTTTTCATTGTAATTCCTCCAAAGAGAGTTTCTTTAAGTGTGTTTTTAGTTTAACGGGTTGATTCTACCACTTTCGGCAAAGCCTTTGACCATTGTATCGAGGTTTGTATCGATGTTTTTGCAGGGAAATTGCGTCTAAATAGGCAGCTTTGACTAAGCAAAAAGAGTCATTTAGTCAGTTTTCCTGAAAAATGTGATTTTTCTAGCGAAGACAGCTCAGCAAAGCTTCTTCAAGGGAGAAGCTGGCGAGCGCAGCGAGACTGAAGAGGGCGGGTTTGTATGTTTGCATAAACACAAGCTCGACCAGTATCAGTACCTCTCCCCATTGCGCCCCTGGGGGGCTTCGACCATCCCCACAGGCGCGGGCTTAACAAGAGCTTTTGACGTGTGCCTCTTTTTCGCAGGTTCCCCCGTCACCCCACCATAGAAAATTATTGACATATTCTCATTGTGATAAAATCACCATGTAATCAGTTTAGGAAAGAATCCCGCATGACAATGTCGTGATTTAGTTTCTAAATCCCAGTTTAATCGAACTTTTTCATCTGTCACTGTTCAGGAGTTGAAATGAAACGTAAATCCGCCCTTTTATTGATCTTGAGCATACTACTATTATTGACCATGGCATGTTCCATGCTGGAAGCGGCTAAGAAAGATGACCCAAACGCCGTAAACACAATCGCTGCCCAGACGCTGGAGGCAATCTTCACAGCGACCAGTCAAAGTCTCACACTGACACCGCAACCGACAGCTATACCGCCGACAGCTACTGAGCCCATTCCCAGTCCTACGCCGCTCCCCAGCGCGACGGCAACTAAAGTGAAGCCAACACCGACGAAAACCGAGATACCCCTGCCCTGCAGCAAAGCCAAATTTGTAGCTGATGTGACTGTTCCAGACGGCACTGAGATGAAGCCTAATCAGTCTTTCGTAAAAACATGGCGCATCACCAACGCCGGATCCTGTACATGGACGAGCAGTTACCAGCTGATCTATGTCAGCGGCAATCAGATGAGCGCGCCAGCCTCAGTCGGGTTCCCCAAGAATGTGCCGCCGGGTTCTTCGGTTGATCTTTCTGTCCAA
>Ga0116174_10004577_pt1 | contig 10864 bp, 12 predicted proteins | sample AD_UKC087_MetaG_FD_89801 | JGI IMG/M metagenome (GOLD analysis project Ga0116174, IMG submission 89801) | Active sludge microbial communities of municipal wastewater-treating anaerobic digesters from USA - AD_UKC087_MetaG | ecosystem: Engineered > Bioreactor > Anaerobic > Digestate | place: USA...
ACCTCGTAGCCCTCGTCCTGAAGCTCCATCGCGTAGAGCTCCCGCTGGTGCTGTTCGTCTTCGACGACCAGTATTCTGCTCATGGTTCCCCTCCGAAAGATCATAGTCTTCCCAGGCAACGGACGACCACAGACTACTATCGGAAAATACATAGTTCAATCATTTTTTACCGATGTCTGATAAGGAGAGGTGATGATGAGCCCGGCTTGCCGCCGGCGCGCTATTGCCTTATAGAGGGGATCTCTTCCTTTTCGAGGCTCCGCACCTCGTACTCGTTCTGAACGGTAACGTCACCGAGCCCGTTGACATGAACAATCTTGGTGATGTTGACAAAAAAGACGTTTCCCGAAGTTTCATCCCCTGCCTGACGGCGGCGCTCGATGGCCGATGCCAGAAACCATATAAAACGAATGTTCCGGGTCATCAATATCACCGTGGTGGAGGATTTCTCGGTATGGGACATGAGTTTCTTCCAGGTCGTGCCGTCGTCTCTTGGCACCTCGTACACGAGATAGCCCCCGTAGGACTCGAGAAAATCGAAATTGACGATATCGTCCATATTGTCGACGAAAACTATGATGGTGCCGTCCTTGGTCATGGCGGGCCCCCCGAAGGATATATACGGGAACTGAAACCGGCCGCGGGGCCGGATCGCGGTTCCCTCATCCAGACCCTAAAATCCGGCGGCCGAGCGTGTCAACCACTATGTAAAAATATCTTTAAATATCTATATATTATTGTATATATATCGGCGGGGATGAATGTGCCCGTACGGTGTTTCCACAGCTGACCGGGGAAACAGCGTACGGGGTACGCGACGTCGGTCGCATCGACCTGTCTCAGGAGACGATCATTTTTTTTGTAGTTTCGATCGCCATATCGAGAGCGCCGGGGAGTCCCTCCGGGGATTTCCCGCCGGCCTGCGCCATATCCTTGCGACCGCCTCCGCCGCCGCCCATGAGTGGTGCGGCTTTCTTAATGATGGCGCCACAATCAACGCCGGTCGCAACCGCGGCCGAGGTTGCGGCGCAAAGGAGAACGGCCTTCCCATCGTTTTCCGACCCCAGACATACGACGGAATTCTGAAGTTTCGACCGGACCAGATCGGCGATTCTCCGCAGCTCATCTATATCCGCCTTTTCCGGCTGGTGCCGGACGATGAAAGTCCCCTTTACGTCAACCGCCCCTGACAGTATGTCGTCGATAGTGGATGCCAGACTTTCGTTCCTGATCTTCTCTATCTGCTTCTCGAGCGTCCTGGCGCGTTCAAGCGCGTCGTGGACCTTTCTGACGAGGTCCTGCTCCGTCGCGTTAAGTTCTGAGGCGATCGAAGAGAGCACCTCCTGCTGCGCGCCGAATCGCTCGAGCACTCCTCGCAGCGTCACCGCCTCGATGCGCCTCATTCCGGCCCCCGGCGAGGCCTCGCGCAGTATCTTGAACACTCCGAGTTTTCCGGTGTTGTCCGCGTGCGTGCCGCCGCACAGCTCCATACTGAAGTCTTTTACGCTCACGACGCGCACCATGTCCTCGTACTTTTCATCGAAGACCGCCATGGCACCCATCTTCACCGCCTCTTCGAGCGGACGAACCTCCGTCACCACCGGACGCCATGCCCATATGACGTCGTTGACGATGCGCTCGATTTCGGCGATCTCGTCGGGCTCGAGTGCCTTGAAGTGCGTGAAGTCAAATCGCATGCGCTCCGGCTCGACAAGAGAACCGGTCTGGTGCACGTGGCTTCCCAGCACCCTGCGGAGGGCCGCCTGGAGCAGGTGCGTGGCGGTGTGGTTCGCCCTGGTCAGATTGCGCCGCAGGAGATCGATCTCTGTCGTGACTTTATCGCCGACGGAAAATTCGCCCTGAAGCACCTCTCCGACGTGGACTATCGTGCCGTTCAGCTTTTTGGTGTCGTCGACCCTGAAAACGGCGCCATTATATCCGGTGATGGCGCCGCGGTCGCCCACCTGCCCCCCGGACTCTCCGTAAAAGGTACTCTCGCGCGTTACCAGAAATCCCTTCCCGCCGGACGAGAGCTTCCCGGCCGCTCTGTCCGACGTGGCCAGGGCGGCCACTTCCGACGTCGTCACATATTCATCGTATCCCAGGAAAGCGCTGGGGCCCGCTGCGGCGGAGAGCTCTTCGAGGATCTTCTCGCTCCCGGCCTCGCCGCTCTTCCAGCTCTGCTTGCCGCGCTCCCGCTGCTTTTCCATTTCCCCGTCGAATCCGGCCGTATCCACTGAAATGTCGTTCTCGCCGGCCATCTCGACCGTCATCTCGAGAGGGAAGCCGAATGTATCATACAGCACAAACGCGTCCTTCCCCGAGAGAACGTTTCCACCGCCTGTCTTCGCGGCCTTTATCGCCTCCTCGAGGCGGTCCATGCCGTTTTCGAGCGTCTCGAGGAATCGTTTCTCCTCGCCCTCGAGCACGTTCTTCACGTTGGGCGCGCCCGCGACGATTTCCGGATAATACGGGCCCATCTTTTCCACGAGCGGATCGACCATCCTGTACAGGAAGGGCTCGGATATGCCGATCTGGCGGGCGAAACGGAGGGCCCGCCTCAGTATTCGCCGGAGGACATATCCGCGTCCCTCGTTCGATGGATACGCCCCGTCGGAGATGGCGAAGGTGAGCGCCCTGGCGTGTTCCACCAGCACGTTCACCGGCGCGACGGCCTCGCCCTCATAACGCACCTTCGCCTCGCGGCAGACGAAGTCCACCATCGAGCGTAGCTCGTCGGTGCCGTAGATGGAGTCAACGTTCTGCACCAGCGTTGCGAGGCGCTCAAGACCCATGCCGGTGTCGATCCCAGTGCGGGGCAGCGGGGTCTGTTTGCCCGTTTCATCCTGGTAAAACTGGTTGAAGACCAGGTTCCAGAACTCGAGGAAGCGCTCGCAATCACATCCCGGCCTGCAGTCCGGCGAGCCGCAGCCGAATGCGGGGCCGCGGTCAAGATACAGTTCCGAACACGGACCGCACGCTCCCGAATCGCCCGCGGGGCCCCAGAAGTTGTCCTCGCGTCCCAGGCGCACGATCTTGCGCTCCGGCACGCCGATATGGCCCTTCCAGATATCGAAGGCCTCGTCATCGTTCTCGAAAATCGAGACCCACACGTCCTCCACCGGAAATCCCACAACCTTCGTCGAATATTCCCACGCGTACTCGATGGCCTCTTTCTTAAAATAATCGCCGAAGGAGAAATTGCCCAGCATTTCGAAAAAAGTGCAGTGACGCTTGGTCTTTCCCACGCGCTCGAGATCGCTGGTCCGGAAGCACTTCTGCACGGTCGCGGCCCTGGTATAGTCGAGCCTTACCGTACCCGCGAACATCGGCTTGAACTGGACCATCCCGGCGGTCGTGAAGAGCAGTGTCGGATCGTCTTTGGGGATGAGGGAGCTCGATGGAATTATCCGGTGCCCGCGCTCTTTGAAATATTCGAGAAAGGAATCGCGTAGATCTTTAACCCTGTGCATCTGTCACCTCGCGCGCCGCCGTCATTCCGGCATGGTATCTTCATCGGAGAGCCGTTCAACGACCCTTCGTATTTCATCGCTTTCGAATCCCCTCTGTCTGAGAAAAAAAACCAGTTTGCGTATGGCGTCCTTTTTGCCCTTCAACCTGCCGAACTTCTCCGCGGCGAGCCTGTAGAGCTCTTCCGGATCCACCAGATCGCCGGGGAACTCCGCAAGCGCCCTCCGGGCCACATCCCCGGGAACGCCTTTGCGAAACAGCTCGGCGAGCAGCCTGTTCTTCCCGACCGCCCTGCGGCCACGCCTTTTAGCAATATGGCTCATCGCGTAGGCGTAATCGTCGAGATAGCCCCGCTCCGCAAGCCGGGCGGATGCTTCGTGCACGTGCCGCTTCGAGTGGCCCTTGCCCAGAAGGTAGCGCTCGAGTTCGAATACAGACCTCGCGCGCAGGGAAAGGTACTGAAGGGCCTTCCTGTAGCATGAAAAGCGGTCCGACTCTTCCTTTAGCCGCCCGTATTCATCATGGTCAATTACTTTTCCCCGGGAGAGAACATATATTTTCACGCTTTCATGAGAGATGGGGAGGGATTCCCCGGTGGAGAGGGCGACCAGAGCGTGGCTTTCCTTTATTTGAATTCCCGTTATTTCGATCATGTGGTTCAACCGACCCGCCGCCGGCGATTATGGACCGCCGTGCGATATAACGCCAGCGTGCCCCGTCCATCATTAAACAAGAAAGAGGATGCCCCTTCCGGGAAACATCCTCCTCTCTCCTCCAGCCGAAAATCGCGCGATCAGCGTTTCGAGAACTGGAAACGCTTGCGGGCCTTTTTGCGGCCGTACTTCTTGCGCTCCACCGCACGCGAATCGCGCGTCAGGAACCCTGCCTCGCGGAGCTGTTTTTTGTTCCGCTCGTCGACCAGGTTGAGACAGCGCGCGATTCCGAGACGGACGGCACCGGCCTGGCCGGACCATCCTCCGCCGTCCACATGCGCGTACACGTCGAACGCGGTCACCTGGCTCAGCAACTCAAGCGGCTGACGGACGATGAGTTCCAGGGTTTTCCTGCGAAAATATTTCGCTATATCCTGATCGTTGATATTGATCCTGCCGGAACCGGGCTTCAGATACACCCGCGCTACCGACGCCTTTCTTCTTCCGGTCGCGTAATACTGCTCCGCCATTGATTTTCTCCTTAAAGTATGCGATTAATTTCTCAGCCCAGAACCAGCTCTTCGGGCTTCTGCGCCTGATGCGGATGATCGGCGCCGGCGTACACCTTCAGGTTACCCGCCATTTTCCTGCCCAGCCTGTTTTTGGGGAGCATTCCCTTTACCGCCGTCTCGATGACGAACCCGGGCTTCTCCTTCATGATCTTTTTTATGTTGGTGAACTTCTCCCCTCCGGGATACTTGCTGTGCGAAAAATATTCCTTTTCCTCGGACTTGCGCCCCGTGAGCAGCACCTTTTCCGCGTTTATGACAATGACGTTGTCGCCCATATCGAGATGGGGGGTGAAACCCGGCTTCTTCTTTCCGCGAAGTATAGACGCGATCTCGGTCGCGAGCCTTCCAAGCACTTTACCGTCGGCGTCGACGATGTACCACTTCTTGTCGATCTCCGAGGCTTTCATGGAATAAGTCTTCTGTCGTATAATCATTATATCCTCACCGCCATACCCGAAGCGCCTCTGCCTTCAGGTCAGAATTCATTCATTGTAGTGATGGTAACCGCTGATTGGGGCTCAAACAGTTAGAGCGCAACGCTAGTATTGCGGCGTTATTTTGTCAATAAAAATAGGAAAATTAATGGTCACCCCATTGGCCGTGCGCATAACCCTGCATCAAGACACGAAAAATGGAAAAATTGTATTTACTTATGCCCCGACATCCCCCCTATATCAACCCTGGCACACAAACTCTTGGAAAAGCCCCCTCGAATCGGCGGAAGAGCGAGGATTCCGGGCGCCTCCAGGGACAGTTTTCTCTACAGCCACCGGCAAAGCCAGAAATCGGAGGGACTTATAATATGGACAGAATCAGGGAAATGATTGAGAAGCATTCCAAAGACGGCAAAATCAACTGCAAGGACGCGCTCGGCATCGCAGAGACACTCTCCATCAGTGCGGCTATCGTCGGAAAAACAGCCGACGAGATGAAGATCAAGATCAAGGGATGCCAGCTCGGTTGCTTCAAGTAGGCCCGCCAAAGCCTGCCGGACGGGACCATCTCATTAATACAGGCCCGGACGAATATAATTCCAAGGAGGACTCATTATGAAGAAGAAAATCCTGCTGGGTGCCGCCGCGCTGGCGGGCATTATCATCGCGACCTGCCTGGTCCGGGCCGCTCTTTTCACATCAAAACAGGTGGCTGTTGAACCCGCCACCGTCGAAGGCGTCGATGCCCGCCGGATCGCCGACAACCTTTCCAGGGCCTTGCGGCTGAAGACCATTTCATACCAGGATCCCGCGCAGTTCGACGGGAAGACCTTTCTCGCATTCCACCGGTTGCTCGAAACGGCCTTTCCGCGCGTCCATAAGACCCTCTCGAAGGAGACCGTAAACAATTACAGTCTGCTCTACACGTGGAAGGGTAGCGACCCCAAACGCGCTCCGATCCTTCTTCTCGGCCACATCGACGTGGTCCCGGTGGAAACCGGGACCGAGAAGGACTGGACCCATCCGCCTTTTTCGGGAGCGATCGCGGACGGATATATCTGGGGCCGCGGGGCGCTCGACATCAAGGTTAACGTTATGGGCACGCTCGAGGCGGTCGAATACCTGCTCGCCAGGGGTTACACGCCCCCGCAGACCATCTACCTGGCCTTCGGCCACGACGAGGAAGTCAGCGGTCGTAACGGCGCCATGAAGATGGCGGCGCTTCTCAAGGCACGGGGCGTTTCCCTGGACTATGTACTCGACGAAGGCGGGTGCGTGATCGAAGGCGCCGTCGCGGGTCTTTCCGCGCCGGCCGCTCTGATCGGTATCGCCGAGAAGGGATATCTGAGTCTCGAATTCAGCGTTGAAAGCGAAGGCGGTCATTCCTCGATGCCGCCGAAACAGACCGCCGCGGGCATTCTGTGCGCCGCCATCGCCAAGCTCGAGAAAAACCAGTTCCCCACGCGGCTCGAGGGCGCGGCGCTGGAGATGTTCAAGTACCTCGGGCCCGAGATGTCGTTTACGAACCGCCTGGTCCTCGGCAACATGTGGCTGCTCGGGGGCGTGCTGAAATCGATGCTTCTTAAGTCCTCATCCATGGCCGCGTCGATCCGTACGACGACGGCGCCAACGATGCTGAAGGGCAGCGAAAAGGAGAACGTTCTTCCTCAGAAGGCGACCGCCGTGGTCAATTACCGGATCCTGCCCGGAGAGTCCATGGAAACCGTCATGAAGCGCGCCGAGAAAGTGATTGGCGACTCCAGGGTGAAAATCCGCGCGCTCGAAGGAGGCAGCGACCCCTCGCCGATCTCGAATACCGCCAGCACTTCTTTCACGGTTCTCCAGAAAACCATTCACCAGATATTCCCGGGCGCAATCGTATCGCCGTACCTCGTCCTCGGCGCGACAGACTCGCGCTATTACACAGGCGTCGGCGCGAACGTTTACCGCTTCACCCCGCTGTCAATTAAGAACGAAGACCTCAAGCGCATGCACGGAACCAATGAGCGAATATCGGTTTCGAATTACGAGCAGGCGGTCAAGTTCTTTATCCAGCTGATTAAGAACACGGGAAGCTGACACCCCGCGTACCGGCGAGGAAACAGCATGAAGCGACTCATTGAACGGTGGAAGGCCTGGACGGCGGAACTGCGGATCGACGCGCTCACTCTCTATTATGCCTATCGCGATCCGCGGACGCCGCGTCTGGCGCGCATCATCGCCATCTGTGTCGCGGCATACGCGTTCAGTCCGATCGACCTCATTCCCGATTTCATCCCCGTCCTCGGCCACCTCGACGACATGGTGCTGGTTCCGCTCGGCATACTCATCGCCATTCGCCTGGTCCCCGAACGGGTCCTCCTCGAGTGCCGCATGCGCGCGCGGGAGACCCTTTCGGAGAGACCGAGGCTCCTCGGGGCGGCGCCTGTTATCATCACCCTCTGGGTCGCGCTTCTTACGGCCGCGGCGTACATCCTTTACACTCAGGTTATCGCCGGCGGGATTTCCGGTTAAAAGTTGGTTGACGCATTAACGGCGACGGCCGTACAAGCAGAAAGTCCCGGCGGCTCGTCCGTCGAAGAATCCGGATCAAGAGGTTGCACATGTCCGCGCGCAGAGTACGCATTTTAACGGTCATCATCACCGCCTCCCTCATCGGGGCGTCGTGCGGCGATTCGGGGCGCCATGACAGGTCCCGCGCACGGAAGGTATCCGAGTACGCCGTCGTGGTGAGCGACAATACGGCCCTTCGAATCGATCCCATGATTTACTCCGCTCGCATCACGCTCATGCGCAAGGGAACGCGGCTGGAGGTCCTCGACCAGTCCAGAGAGAAAAGCTGGGTGGGCAAAGACCACAGCTACTGGTACAAGGTGCGGCTTGAAAACGGCCTTGGAGGATGGGTCTACGGTTCAACCATACGGGTGTTCAAGGAATCGCAGTCCGGCTCAATCGACAGCTATGTATCGAACCTTCGCGAGCACGAACAGGAAACCCTGCGCAAAGACCTTTCGGGCAAGTGGTGGAGCGTGAACAGGAACGGCGATTTCACCAACCTCTGTGTCGAAATATACGAAAACGGACAATACAAGTCGTACGCGCGCGGGGGCAGGGAGATCGAAGGCGAATACAATTTCAATTTCAATGACGAAACGATCGTTTTCCTGAACGGGACTTCCTTCGGCCAGAATTTAAAATACATAAACCGCGGCAATATGTACCACCTCGAGACCAGGGAAGGAAAATACGAGATACGCTTCAGGAAGATTACCGAGGGCATGGCGGAACCGCCCGCGGACGAGGAAGCTCCCGCCGAAAACCCGCAACCGCCGAAGGAGGAAGATGCTAAGGCTTCGAATTAACCGCTTCCTCGCCGACTGCGGCCTCGGATCCAGGCGCAGGGTCGAGCAGCTGGTGGCCGAGGGTCGCATACGGGTAAACGACCAGATAACCGCCGATCTTTCGAGGATCATCGACGTGGACACTGACGAGGTTCGCCTGGACGGGCGGTTGCTGGTCCGCGAAACGCGCCTGTTCTATCTCATGCTCAACAAGCCGAAAGGGTACATCACCACGGCGGAGGACGTGCAGAACCGCGCGATAGTCCTCGATCTCATTCCCGGCCACTTCCGGGAAAAGGGCGTGATGCCCGTGGGCAGGCTGGACCGCGACACCGAGGGACTGCTGCTGTTCACCAACGACGGTGATCTCGCCTTCAGGCTCACCCATCCGCGGTACGAAATACCGAAGGAGTATATCATCGACCTCGACCGCCCGCTCACCGACCGCGATCGTGCACGCCTCGAGAAGGGAGTCCGCCTTAAGGAGTTCAAGACCAATCCGGCGCGCGTATTCCCCGTTTCCGAATCGGGCGACACCATCAAACTGATCATCACCGAGGGAAAAAAGCGCCAGATACGCGTGACCATGGCGACACTCGGCTACAAAGTAAGGCGTCTGCGTCGCGTCGCGCTCGGCCCGGTCCGACTGACGGGAGTGAATGCCCGCTCGTACCGGGCGCTTCGTCCCGCGGAGGTGAAGGCGCTCAGAAAGGCCGTCGGCCTGCCGGGCGATCCCGGTAAATTTTCCTTAAAATAATCCCTCCCACTGGTCGAAAAGTACAGTAAAGATGCCGAGAAAAGCGGGGATACTATGCCCTCCCCGCACGCGGTCGTGCCGGCGGGCGCTATAGTCCGATTGTCGGGCACCCGTTGAGGATCCGGGAAAGATCGGCGATGCCATCGCGCCGTGACGGCGCCGGATGCGCCGGCCGGTAATTCATCACGCAGGGAACGAACAGCATGCAGAACATGGATTTTTACAGCCGGAACAGCGCCCGCAGCCACCCATACCATCTCGATACGACCGATCCCGAATATTTCGCGCGCATGAGCGACATGAAACACCGGGAGAACGAGCGCATCAGGAAAAAGGCCACAGGCCTCATGTCGTTCGTCATCGCCCTCTGCATCATTTCGTTTACCGCCGGACTCGTAATAGGCATAAAGTTCGCCGGAGGTCCGCAAAAGGAAATCGTAGACGAGTCCACGCGAAAGGCCATGTCGAGCACAATCAGGAAAGTTTCGGGACTTCTCAACGAAAGCGCCGTAGCGGAAGTCCGCGACGGTGACAGGACCGGAAAACCCGCAAGCGAGGTGTTCCCCAGGGCCGAATACCCCTTTGTAATACCGGTGGGCAGGGACCTCAGCAGGGAAAAATCCCAGGAGATCGCCGGATTCCTGAGTTCGAACGGACATACCGTTGTACTGTCGAAAAGCGACAATGGCTACCGCCTTTTCGCGGGCCCCTTCAGGACAAAAGAGGACGCGGAAATATCCTTGAAAAAAATAACCGGCTATTCTAACAAGGCATGGTTTCAGAACGCCCAGATTGTGAAACGATGACATGCAAGCAGAAATCAGAGAGGCCGGCCCCTCGGATGTAGAGTCCATATTTCGCCTGCTCGCCCCGTACTCACTCGAAAACATCATCCTCGAGCGAAGCCGCGAGGACATAGCGAACTCTATTGACAAATTCCTTGTCGCCGCTTATGATACCGGGATAGTCGGCACGGTGTCCCATTATGACTATGGACCGATGCTTAAAGAGGTCCGTTCTCTCGCGGTCAGGAAGGGACTGGGAGGAAGGGGTATAGGATCGGAGCTCGTTCGCGGGCTACTCGGCGCCCTGCACGGAAAATTTCCGGGGGCCAAGATTTTCGTTCTTACCTACTCCCCCGGATTTTTCAGCCGACTCGGTTTCGTAGAGGTGGCGAAAGAAAGCCTGCCGGAAAAGATCTGGAAAGACTGCGATCACTGCAAGAACAGGGACAATTGCGGAGAGACCGCTCTGGTATTCATTCAGGACGATAACAGATGAAGAAATCCATCGATAAACGGACCTACGACAGAATTAAAACGCCGAAATTCGTCGTTGAATACAAGATAAAAGGGCGTGAACCCGTCTACCAGGTCGAGCTGATCAACCTGGGCGCGGGAGGGATGTGCTTTCTCCGGAACTCCATTTTGACCAGGGACGACCAGCTCCTGGTCAAGTTCCCCTTCAAGACGAGAAAGGTGATCCTGAACGGCCAGATTGTAAGGATTGACGGTCGCGAGGTCGCAGTTCGGTTCGACAACGGCGAAGAGGAAATCAAAACCTTTGTCGACACTTTCAATGACGAGTATCCGTTACTCGCCAGGGATTCCGCCAGGAAAGGGGGTATGCTTCGGAT
>Ga0116174_10004581_pt1 | contig 10858 bp, 9 predicted proteins | sample AD_UKC087_MetaG_FD_89801 | JGI IMG/M metagenome (GOLD analysis project Ga0116174, IMG submission 89801) | Active sludge microbial communities of municipal wastewater-treating anaerobic digesters from USA - AD_UKC087_MetaG | ecosystem: Engineered > Bioreactor > Anaerobic > Digestate | place: USA...
CCTCTGGCGCAGCAGCGCCAAGATCGGCGCGGGCAAGTTCAGGCCGCTACGGCCACTGCAACCGGCTTAGCGTGCTTTATTTTCCGTTTTCTGAGGCGACCCCTAAATGGACACCTAGCTGCGTAACGTGGACGGCAGCAAACGACCCATAGCAGACGTTAGAACTTAATGAGCTAACGACTTTGAGAACAAGTTGATGACCACTACACCCCCAATAATCATTGCCATGCCAGCAAGTGCTCCGGCATCCAGCTTCTGGCCGTAGAACAACCAAGCAATAGTTGAGATGAGGACGATTCCGACCCCTGACCAAATCGCGTAGGCAATTCCTGTGGGCACAGTCTTAAGAGCTTGAGAGAGCAAGTAAAACGAGATGCAGTAACCCACTGCGCAGATGATGCTTGGCAGTAGTTTTGTGAACCCATCAGAGGACTTCATCGCCGTTGTAGCAGCGACCTCTAGTGCAATGGCACCTCCGAGATAAACATAGGCGTTCATGGTGATTCATCCTTTTTTGCAAGTTGCGATAGCTCTTCAAAAATCTTCTGTTTCTCGGATGGAGTCATTCGATATGCACCAAGCAATTCAGCAAGCCAAAGCCCATCAGCCGCAAGGCGGGCGATAAGTTGAGGCGTTGATTCAGCTTGTGTGCTGCGGTTGCTATGCAACCAATCTGCCCACGCCTGAGCAATCTCAGGCTCAGTAATCGCGGCAGTTAACCAGGCTTTGTGACATTGGCTGGCGGTAGGTGACTGGAACAGCTCCAAGCTCGCTCGTACGTACTGCTGAGAAAGCGTTTCTGTTTGGTCTTGAGCTTGGTTGAGGCAGGCTTCCATTTCGGTAACAGCCTTCTCATGGAATGCTGCAAGCAACTGGCTTCGATTGGCAAAGTGATGCTGTACAGCGCCCGTAGTGACACCAGCAGCCCCAGCCACAGTTCTGATGGATGGTGACTGGCCTTGAGCAAGCAAGTCGGTCAGGCAGCAAGTATTTTGGCTTTGACCGCTTCAGGCTCTTTTGAACGATGGATTCCTTGAGACATCAAAAAATCATAACATCACACTCGTAATGTTTCGGGTCGTTTGGATAGTTCCCTGTGAATTACTGAAGGTCATCTTCTGGCCGGTAGCCGAAGTAGCCAGGTGTCCAAGTGGAGTGGTGAGCTGTCCACGAAATACTGGAACAGGTGTCCATTTAGAGTGGAATCTGCAGATACCGCCAGAAAGCCCGGAAACGGGCCTACAGCGCGTTTTCTTGCCCCACCCCTGCCGGATGTACCACCAAGCCCAAAAAACGCCGCCACGGGCCGTTTAGACCTGTTGGCGGCTGTTTGGCTGTCCGGCTGTTGGAGTGGAAGGGCTGTCAAGGGTGGAGGGGGTGGCTGGCGCGGCCCGCAGCGCAGCGAGGACACGGGCCACCCCCGGAAAGCGCAGCGGCCCTTGACTGACCTGGAACGACCCACGCTCCCGGCAGGGGTGAAGGAAAGAAGGGCCGCAGGCCCGTATGCCCTACACCCCTGACGACAGAGGGCGACTCGTCCCCCCCGGAAGGGGGGCGGAGGGGGGAGACGCAAGGCGAAGCCGCGCAGGCCGTAGGCCGTAGGGGGGCACATTGCGGCCCCTGCTGGGGGCCACGATATGCGGGAAGGGGAGCCGCCGCGCAGCGGTGGGGGAACCCCGCAGGGGTGCCCCGTGCCTTGGCACGCCAGCAGCGCCGAGAGTTGCCCACAGGCCGGGTTTCGACAGCGGGCTTTTTTGCTGGTTTTTTTCTTGTTTTTTCTTGTTTTTTCGCGCGCGCGCGCGAGGACTGCCCGCAAAGCCTTATCTGGCGCGGGTTTGCGGCGGTTTTTGAGTTATCCCAACTCTCCCTTTTTTCGGGTTAGCTGTCCCTTTTTTCGGGTCTATGTCCCTTTTTTCGGGTGGCATCCACAATTGACCCCAAAAAAAACGCGGGACAATTCGCCAACTGTCCCATATACTGCAAACGGGACATTAACCCGAAGGGTGGGACATATGGGACAACTTGCAGAGGTATGGATGGAGCTGGAACCCGCACAGGCTCTAGCTTTGGCGCAATTCGTCAAGCGCGTGGGCTGGTCGGAAATCCGAGAGAACGCGGTCGATGACGATGAGGCGTATGTGATGCGTGACGCGCTGGGATTTTTGGCGAAGGCTTTGCAGGAGGCCGGCTATGCGCCGCGCTGATGAACTCTTGCCCGAAGCGCCCAAGCCCAAGCGCGGACGGCCACCAAAGGCCAAGGCGCAGGCGCTGGCCAACTACGACGCGGGCGACGTGGAACGGCCAGCCGGTGAACGCTGGGTGACGATGAGCAACGCGCTCACGCGGGCAGGCCACGGGCTGACGCTGGCGGAAAAACGCATCGTGGCCGCTGCGGTGTCCAAGCTGGACAGCCGCAAGGCGCTGCCGCCCGGTGAAGTGCCGCGAACCAAGCTCACGGCGATGGAGTACGCCGAAACCTTCGGCGTGGACATGAACACGGCCTATGACCAGTTGCAGGCCGCAGCCAAGCAGCTTTACAAGCGGTCGATCACCTTCTACGAACCCGCCCACAAGCGCAGCGGCAAGCCGCTGCCGCCCACGATGGTGCAAATGCGCTGGGTCGGCTCGGTGAAGTACCACCAAGGGGAGGGCTGGGTCGAACTGGCATGGTGGCCGGATCTCATTCGGCACCTGCTCGGCCTCAAAGCGCAGTTCACGACCTACCAGCTACAGCAAGCGTCCGCGCTGCGCTCGGGCTACTCGTGGAAGCTGCTGGAGCTGCTGACGCGCTTCCAGTCCACGGGCACGGCGGAATACACCATCGAGGACTTTTGCGCCTCGATGGATGCCACCGCGAAGCAGGCCGCGAACTTCGCCAAGGTGCGAACCAAGATCATCGAACCCGCCGTGAAGGAACTCCAAGAGAAAGACGGCTGGCTGATTCAGTGGCTCCCGATCAAGGCGGGCCGCAAGGTCAAGGCGGTGCGCTTCACCTTCATGCGTGACCCGCAAGGGCGGCTGCTCTAACGCTCCATGCCTCGGTCGTTGGCGCGGTACTGCTGCCGCTGCTCGGCCATCAGTTCGCGCACCTGCTCACGGCGCTGGCCATCGTTCAGGATGCGGTCGAGGATGGCCGGGCGCATCTCCTTTGGCGCAGCGTTGTAGCCGTCGATCAGCGTCCGCAAGCCTTGCGGCGCGGCCTTCCACTGCTCGCCCCGGTCGCTCCAGCCGCTGGCCTTCGCTTCCCGCTTCGCGGCCATTGCCCGGAAGTCCTGCGGCACGGCTGCCCGTTCGCGCTCGGCCTTCTTCTCGGCCTGCTGGCGGTTCTTCTGCTCGAACTCCTGGCGCACCTTCTCCCGGCGCAGCTCCTCCAGCTCGTCCAGCTTGAGCAACGTCGGCGCCTGCTCAAACCGGATGCGCCCCCGTGCGTAGTCCTCGGCGTTGCGCCTGGACAGAATCGCGTCCTCGATGCGCGGGGCGGCTGTAAGCCACTGTTCGCGGCCAGCTTCGGCCTGTTCTTCCAGCTCGCGCAGTGCGGGCGCGTGGCCTATGCCCTTGTCGTGGAACCACGCCTGAATCTTGTGCTTCTCCCGCCATTCCTCGGCCTGTTCCTTGGCGCGGCGCTCCTGGCGTGTGCCCTGGTCGTGCTGCTCGCTCCACTTTTCCAGCTCGGCGCGGGCGGCTTTTACGTCCTGGTCACGCTCTACCAGGCTATCCACCGAGGGCGGGCGCAGCCGCCCGATTTCTTGGGCCAGCTCGGTGCTGTTCATGCGCTCGATGCGCTGGCGTTCGGCCTGCGCTTCGCGCTCCTGCTGCTGGGCGCGGTCGCGCTTGGCGGCTTGGATGTCGCCCGACAGGTCGAGGATGCTGGCGGCGCTGGCCTTCTCTTGGCGTTCCAACTCGCCCAGCGCCTTGGCGCGGGCCAGCCGCTCTAGCGCGTCCTGGTCGTGTTGCTGGCCCTTCCTGCTGCGTTCGCCGGTGCGCCGCTCGATGGCGCTGGCCGTTGGCCCAAGGTGGCGGGTCGGCTCGGCCTCTAGGCCGCGCTCGGCGTGGCTGCGGTGATCGACCTGGACGGCGTGGCCTGCCTCGCGTAGCCGCTCGTTTTGCAGCGTGGCGAACCGCTCGCGCCACTGCTTGACCAGCTCCTTCCCGGTCTTTTGGTCGTCCAGCTCGCGGGTTTTTTCGCCCAGGCCATCAGGCCCAAGGCGGCGGGTCGTCAGCAAGATATGCGCGTGGTGGTTGCGGTTGTCGCCCTCCTTGCCGGGGGCGTGAATCGCCACGTCTGCGGCCATGCCGTGACGGTTCACCAGCTCGCGGGCGAAGTCGTGCGCCAGCTTTTCCCGCTCTGCGGGGGAAAGCTCGGCGGGCAGGGCTATTTCAAACTCGCGGGCTACCGTCGAGTTTTTGCGCTTCTCGGCCTGCTCGGCGGCGTTCCAGAGTTGGGCGCGGTCGCGTGCCCACTCGGGGGCGTTGTCTGGCAGGATGACGGCGGCAGATTCCACGCCACCCTTTCGGGTGTAGTCGTGAATCTCGCCGGTGCGCTCGTCGGTAATCTTGCACCCAGCGCGATAGGCAGCGGCGGCGGTCGCACTGCGACCAGCCGAACGGCTGACGGTCTTAACGCTGAGGTGAAAGATTGCCACGGGGCTGGCTCCGGCTGTTGGTTTTCCCCCGAAGGGGCGCACGCAAACAAAGTTTGCATAAGTGCGCCCTTCGCTCTCGCTTCGGGGGGGTCGCTGCCGGGTATTCTACCCGTCCGCTCCGCAGCTAGTCACCCCTGAAACCGCCCGGTAAAATGCGGCCATCTACCACAGGAGAAAGCCCACATGGCAAGCATTGACGAACGGATAGCCGCACTCGAAACAAAGCTGAAACAAGAGAAGGCCAAGAAGCAGCAGATCGAAGCCCGCAAGCGGGCCGCGCTCGCCAAGGTATCCCGCCAGCAGGACACGCGCCGGAAAATCCTGGTCGGCGCGGCCATCCTCGCCAAAGTGGAGCGCGGCGAGTGGCCCAAAGACAAGCTGCTTGCCATGCTGGACGTGGCCCTAACCCGTGCCGATGACCGGGCGCTTTTTGACCTGCAAGCACCAGCCACAGAACCGGCATTCCTGGACGGCAACGAACCCAGCGAACCACCGACCCACATCACCCGCCCGAAAGGCTAAGGGGCGCTGCCCCTGGCGCGGCTTCGCCTTGCCTCCCCGCCCTCGCCGCCGGGAGGCTCGGGGGGCAGGGTGGCGGGCTTCGCCCTTCGTCCTGCCCCCACTCGCACAGGCTGGGCCGCTCTGGTCGCGTCAAGGGTTCGCCCCGTCTGGCCCGTGTCCTCGCTGCGCTGCGGGCCGCGCCAGCCAGCCGGGGCCGCTTCGCGCCCTTGACCCGCCCGCCGCTGATACCTGCAGATTCCAGTCTTACTTGGTCGCCCGTTCCAGTGCTCGTGGACAGTAGTCCAAAAATAAATGGGGTCGTCTCAGAAAACGGAAAATAAAGCACGCTAAGTGTGCACTGAGGCGGGAACGCTCATTGCAACGCCTTTGCTAAGGCTGATCCGATTCTGGACACCGCCTGGTTGCTTGCCGACATAGACGCTGCGGTTTGGGTGATGTAGATCGCCACAATGACGGCTGAACGCTTGGGCGGCCAGACAACGGCGATTATGGAACGTGATCCGTGACCACCTGCTCCCGACTTGTCCGCAATTTGCCAATCCCTCGGCAAGCCAGCGCGTAGCAAGGCATCGGCAACTTGATCCCCGAGCATCCATTGTGTCAGTTCGTTCCGAGCCGGAGCGGAGAGGACACCGTCGAGCAACAGTGTTTGCAGGCTCCGCGCTGCCGCAATTGGCGTTGTCGTGTCGCGTGCATCCCCCGGCGTGGCCTCGTTGAGTTCGGGTTCTCGCCGATCCAGGCGTGTCTTATCGTCACCGATAGACCGCATGAACGCGGTGAATGTCCGTGCCCCGCCGATTGCATCCAACGCCAAATTGGCCGCTGTGTTGTCACTGATACTGACGGCGGCCCTGCACAGCTCACGCAGGGTCAGCGTGCCGCCAGGTGGCACCCTTTCCGTCACGGGTGAGTATGTGACCAGCGCTGTGCGCTCGATCGGTATCGCCTGCTCCAGGTTCAGCTTGTGGCGGTCGGCCTGGGCCAGAACGGCCGCGCAGGAAAAGGCTTTATGCGTGCTGTTCAGCGGGAAGCGTTCGTCGCCACGATGCTGCCACGTCAGGCCGGAATCCGTATCGATCACCGCCACTCCGACCCTAGCCTGAAGCGTGGTCTCCTCTTGGGTTACAGCGAGGTCGAGGATTCCCGTATCCATGGCATATGCGGATGTGCAGATGAGGCCAACACATCCGAGTATCGCCACAGGGACAGAGAGAAAATGACATTGAAATTTCATAAGCATTAGATTTGTAGCGACGCCGGCACCCAGCGATACAGCGTCGGAATCGACACGCCGAGGTTCTTGGCCACGTCCCGCGGCGGCACGCCGCTAGCCAGCAGTTTCTTGGCCGACTCGATCTTACTGTCGGTCATCTTCGGCTTGCGGCCCCCTTTGCGGCCGAGTTGCTTGGCAACCGCCAGTCCGGCACGGGTGCGCTCGACGGTCAGCTCACGTTCCATCTCGGCAAGGCTGGCCATGACGTGGAAGAAGAAGCGCCCGGACGGCGTGCCGGTGTCGATGGAGTCGGTGAGGCTCCTGAACTGGACGCCTTGCTTGTGCAGCTCGCCGACCAGATCGACCAGTTGCTTGACCGAGCGGCCCAGCCGGTCGAGCTTCCAGACGACCAAGGTGTCGCCCTCACGCAGCATTTCGAGCGTTTTGCCCAAGCCCGGACGGTCTGCCCGTGTGCCGCTCACCTTATCCTCGAAGACCTTTTGGCATCCGGCCTTGGCCAAGGCTTCACGTTGCAGCTCAAGGTTCTGATCCTGCGTGGAAACGCGCGCATAACCGATTAGCATGGCTTGCCTTTTGCCCGGTCGATGCGTTCCTGCACCACCTGCATGGCTTCTTCGTGGGGGTAAGCCTTGACGGCGGGGTCGTTGGCATCCAGGCGCACGGCTGGCAGTTGCTTGAGCAATTCCGGTAGCCATTGCTGTACCGTCTCCCACACTACATCGAGGTTGATGTCGAAATAGCCGTGGGCCATGCGATTGCGCATATTGCGCATGCTGCGCCACGGCACGTCGGCATGCGCCTGGGTGAACTCGGCGTAGCCATCCATCACCTTCGTCGCAGCCTCGCCGATGACGATAAGGCTCATGATGACGGCCTGCTGGGTGCACTTGTCGGCCAAGAAGTCGTCCCTGGCCATCCCTTCCACGAAGCTGCGTGCATCGGTTGCGGCCTGCTGGATGTGGTCGAGGTAATCGGGCAGACGGTTCTCGCTCATACCGGCTGCGCCTCCGCGAGCACCTTGGCCCGGAACTTTGGCGGCAGGTCGCCAGGGGTCAGCAAATCGACGTCCACGCCGAGCAGCGATTTCAGTTCTTCTTCCAAATCGCCCAAGTCCAACAACGTGGCACCAGGCAAGGCATCGACCAGCAGGTCGAGGTCGCTGCCATCCCGGTCGGTGCCATGCAGAACCGAACCGAATACGCGCGGGTTCGCGGTGCGGAAGCGGCCTACTGCTTCACGCACCGCGCTTCGCTTCATGTCAAGCACAACGGACGGTCGCATGGGCATCCTTTCTTATCGAAACTCGTTGAGATGATATGCAATCAAGAATAGAATTTCAAGAACCATTTTCGAGAATCGCAATGCCTTGATTTCGCGTGCCGCGCCGGGCGCTTTGGCGGGCTTGTCACAAACCTACGTTTTCAAGAAGAAGGAAACCGCATGCCCCGCCGTTCGATCCTGTCCGCCGCCGAGCGCGAAAGCCTGTTGGCATTACCCGATGCCAAAGACGACCTGATCCGATACTACACGTTCAGCGAAAGCGACCTGTCCATCATCCGGCAGCGGCGCGGCCCGGCCAACCGGCTAGGCTTCGCCGTGCAGCTCTGCTACCTGCGCTTTCCTGGCGTCATCCTTGGCGTCGATGAGCCGCCGTTCCCGCCCTTGCTGAGACTGGTCGCCAACCAGCTCAAGGTCGGCGTCGAAAGCTGGGACGAGTACGGCCAGCGGGAACAGACCCGGCGCGAGCACCTGGTCGAGCTGCAAACGGTGTTCGGCTTCCAGTCCTTCACCATGAGCCACTACCGGCAGGCCGTCCAGTTGCTGACCGAGCTGGCCATGCAGACCGACAAGGGCATCGTGCTGGCCAGCGCCTTGATCGAGCATCTGCGGCGGCAGTCGGTCATTCTGCCTGCCCTCAACGCCGTCGAGCGGGCGAGCGCCGAGGCGATCACTCGCGCCAACCGGCGCATCTACGATGCCTTGGCCGAACCGCTGTCGGATGCGCATCGCCGCCGCCTCGACGATCTGCTCAAGCGCCGGGACAACGGCAAGACGACCTGGCTGGCCTGGCTGCGCCAGTCACCCGTCAAGCCCAATTCGCGGCATATGCTGGAGCACATCGGACGCCTAAAGGGGTGGCAGGCGCTCGACCTGCCTTCCGGCATCGAGCGATCGGTGCACCAGAACCGCCTGCTCAAAATCGCCCGTGAGGGTGGCCAGATGACGCCCACCGATCTGGCCAAGTTCGAGCCGCAGCGGCGCTACGCCACCCTGGTGGCGCTCGCCATCGAGGGCATGGCGACCGTCACCGACGAAATCATCGACCTGCACGACCGCATCCTGGGCAAGCTGTTCAACGCCGCCAAGAACAAGCATCAGCAGCAGTTCCAGGCATCCGGCAAGGCGATCAACGCCAAGGTGCGGCTGTTCGGGCGCATCGGCCAGGCGCTGATCGAGGCCAAGCAAGCGGGCCGCGATCCGTTCGCCGCCATCGAGGCCGTCGTGTCTTGGGATGCTTTCGCCGAGAGCGTGACCGAGGCGCAGAAGCTCGCCCAACCCGAGGACTTCGATTTCCTGCACCGCATCGGCGAGAGCTACGCCACGCTGCGTCGGTACGCGCCGGAATTCCTCTCTGTGCTCAAGCTGCGGGCAGCGCCCGCCGCCAAGGACGTGCTCGACGCCATCGAGGTGCTGCGCGGCATGAACAGCGACAACGCCCGCAAGGTGCCCGCCAACGCACCAACCAATTTCATCAAGCCACGCTGGCAGAAGCTGGTGATGACCGACAACGGCATCGACCGGCGCTACTACGAACTGTGCGCGCTGTCGGAGATGAAGAATGCGCTGCGCTCCGGCGACATCTGGGTGCAGGGGTCGCGCCAATTCAAGGATTTCGAGGACTATCTGGTGCCGCCCGCAAAATTCGCCAGCCTCAAGCAGGCCAGCGAATTGCCGCTGGCCGTGGCCACCGACTGCGACCAGTACCTGAATGAACGGCTGACGCTGCTGGAAACGCAGCTTGCGGCCGTCAACCGCATGGCGCTGGCGAACGAGCTGCCGGACGCCATCATCACGGAGTCGGGCCTGAAGATCACGCCGCTCGATGCAGCGGTGCCCGATACCGCGCAGGCCTTGATTAACCAGACCGCAATGGTCCTGCCGCACGTCAAGATCACCGAATTGCTGCTGGAGGTGGACGAATGGACGGGCTTCACCCGGCACTTCGCGCACCTGAAATCGGGCGACCTGGCCAAGGACAAGAACCTGCTGCTGACCACGATCCTCGCTGACGCGATCAATCTGGGCCTGACCAAGATGGCGGAATCGTGCCCTGGCACGACCTACGCCAAGCTGGCGTGGCTACAAGCCTGGCACATCCGCGACGAGACCTATTCGACGGCGCTGGCCGAGCTGGTCAACGCGCAATTCCACCATCCCTTTGCTGAGCATTGGGGCGACGGCACCACGTCATCGTCGGACGGTCAGAACTTCCGCACCGGCAGCAAGGCCGAGAGCACCGGCCACATCAACCCGAAATACGGCAGCAGCCCAGGGCGGACGTTCTACACGCACATATCCGACCAGTACGCGCCGTTCCACACCAAGGTCGTGAACGTCGGCGTGCGCGACTCGACCCATGTGCTCGATGGCCTGCTGTACCACGAATCCGACCTGCGGATCGAAGAGCACTACACCGACACGGCGGGCTTCACCGATCACGTCTTCGCGCTGATGCACCTGCTGGGCTTCCGCTTCGCGCCGCGCATCCGCGACCTGGGCGACACCAAGCTCTATATCCCGAAGGGCGAAGCCGCCTACGACGCGCTCAAATCGATGGTCAGCAACGACCGGCTGAACATCAAGGCTATCCGCACCCATTGGGAAGAAATCCTGCGGCTGGCCACCTCGATCAAGCAGGGCACGGTGACGGCCTCGCTGATGCTGCGCAAGCTCGGCAGCTATCCCCGCCAGAACGGCCTGGCTGTGGCGCTGCGCGAGCTGGGACGCATCGAGCGCACGCTGTTCATCCTGGACTGGCTGCAAAGCGTCGAGCTGCGCCGCCGTGTGCATGCCGGACTGAACAAGGGCGAGGCGCGCAACGCGCTGGCCCGCGCGGTGTTCTTCAACCGCCTGGGCGAAATCCGCGACCGCAGTTTCGAGCAGCAGCGCTACCGGGCCAGCGGCTTGAACCTGGTGACTGCCGCCATCGTGCTGTGGAACACTGTCTATCTTGAACGGGCCGCGAACGCCCTACGTGGCCACGGCCAGGCCGTCGATGACGCCCAGTTGCAGTACCTGTCCCCGCTGGGCTGGGAGCATATCAACCTGACCGGCGATTACCTCTGGCGCAGCAGCGCCAAGATCGGCGCGGGCAAGTTCAGGCCGCTACGGCCACTGCAACCGGCTTAGCGTGCTTTATTTTCCGTTTTCTGAGGCGACCCCTAAATGGACACCTAGC